>OHFL01000137.1_pt1 | contig 60884 bp, 50 predicted proteins | sample 1567491 | NCBI WGS metagenome assembly OHFL01 (sample SAMEA3879539, study PRJEB24766) | human gut metagenome | biome: human-associated habitat; feature: feces | place: USA | collected 1985/1987 | reverse complement strand
TCTCCCGCGTGAATAGCAGCAACGTTATTAAATGGAATAGCGAACCCGAGAAGTGCTATCCGACAAAAAGCACTATCGGTAGCCTATTATCATAGTCAGGGCTGAATGATATAACAGAAGTATATCACAATGAAAGACTTTTTCGACAGACTGTGCCACAATGTAAAAATCGTGGCTTTTCTTTTTATATTTAATAGACATTTTCTCTCATTTGTGCTATACTTTAAATAAATGTAATCTACAATATTCGCAAAGGGGGCGGCGCATGAAAAAGCATATACCGGCGGCAACGCTTGCAGTGGGTATAATCGCACTGTGTGCCATTCTCGGCGGCTGTAACGGAGAGGGGCAGACATCTTCTGTTCAGACGACCACAACCTCCGTCACAACATCGGCAACGGTAAAAAGCACCACCGCATCACAGACTTCACCGCAGACCGCATCTTCGGCATCGTCAATAACTACTGTAACAACAAAAGAAACAACAACTACTTCGGCTGTCACCACAACAAAACAAACCGCTCCGCCGAAAACCGAGCCGCCTGCGACAGTCGCTCCCGTAACAGACCCGCCACAGACCAAGCCTCCTCAGACCGAGCCGTCACCGCCGTATATAATCACTCCGACAGCAGACGGAGTCAAGGTTTACAGCAACGGCGACGCACTTATTGACGCATCGAATTCATCGCAGGGTTATCTGATGATAAAGCTGAAAAAGGCGATGAGCGGCAGCTACAGGATACTGGTAAATGCCGATGATATAAACGTCCGCTACACGTTCCAGCTTAATAATTCGGGAAACTATGAGGTCATACCGATAACAGAGGGAAGCGGAAGCTATACCGTGAGCGTCCTTAAAGTAACAAGCGCAGGAAAAGGAACGGTAATGTTCAAGCAGGCGCTGAGCGTTTCGGTTTCCGACAGTTTCCTTCCGTTCCTTACTCCGAACCAGTTCTGTATGTATAATTCCGGTTCATCGTGCGTTGCGCTTTCATCAACGCTGTGCGGAGGAAATAAGGATACTATAGCAAAAACAGCGGCGATTTATGATTATGTAATAAACAACATCAGCTATGTTTCCACTGCCGAAAACGGTGCAAACGGCTATATTCCCTTACCTGACACGGTGCTTGCAAACAAGAGCGGAATCTGCTTTGACTATGCCTCTCTTATGGCGGCAATGCTCCGCTCGCAAAAAATTCCGACAAAGGTTGTTGTCGGCTACGCAGGCGACATATACCACGCATGGATAAGCGTGTATGTAGACGGAAGCGGTTGGATAGACGGCTATATCTATTTTGACGGCAACAAATGGAACAGAATGGACCCCACCTTTGCGGCAAGCGCAAAGGACGAAAACGATTATAAAAGCATAGTTGATTTCATATCGGACGGAAGCAACTATTCCGTGATATATTATTATTGATAAGCGAAAAATGATATGGAGGGATAAAATGAACAAAAAGCACTACCTTTCAAACGAGGATATTTCGATACTCTGCTCCGAGCTTGCGTCTGTCGTAAGCTCAGGTCTTACAATAACAGACGGGATACTCGTCATATTACAGGACGGAGAGGATAAGAACAAGGCGGCACTCCTTGAAAAGATACTCCGCTCTATAGAAACCGGCAGCAGTATAACAAGAGCATTTGACAAAACCGAAGTGTTCCCTAACTATTTTATAAAGATGCTTGAGGTCGGAGAAAGCACCGGCAGGCTTGATACCGTGCTGGCTTCTCTTGCCGACTATTACGCAGGCATAGACGAAATAAGCACCTCGGTCAAAAGTGCGATTGCATACCCTTCGGTACTGCTTATCATTGTTTTTGCGGTGATTATTCTGTTGTCGGTTTATGTGCTTCCGATATTCTCGGACGTATTCGCACAGCTCGGACTTACCCTGCCCGACAGCGCACAGTGGATTATGAGCGTCGGAGGCGTAATAAGCGATGTCGCTATATTGATAATCGGAATACTCGCCTTTGTGATAATACTCGGCGTTGTGCTTTACAACTTTGTAAGGCCTTTCAGAAAAGCGGTTCTTCGTGCGGTTTCTCACACGAAAACGGCAAAAACTCTGTATGCCGCAAGATTTTCAGCCGCTCTTTCAATGACGCTTTCCAGCGGAATGGATATAGACGAATCGCTCGATATGTGCGAAAATCTGCTCGAAAACGAATATATGCGTGAAAAGCTGAGCCTCTGCCGTAAGGAAATGGCAGACGGAAAGCCTTTCGTTGACGCACTCGACAACACGGGTATGTTCTCTGCGGTCAATATGAGAATGATAAACATCGCATTCAGCACAGGCACGCTCGACAAGACTATGGCAACGATAGCGGAAAATGCGGAAAAGAAGGTTTCGGCTGTTATACAGACCTCTGTTGCCCGCTTTGAGCCTACTATGGTAATAATCATGGCTGTAGCCGTAGGTTTCATACTCCTTTCCGTAATGATACCGCTGATGAGCGTAATGACGGTCATAGGATAATATCGGTGATAATATGAAAACAAGAAATCATTCAAGTGCATTTTACATAATAAGAGATGCGGTCATTGCGGTCGCTCTTTCTGCGGCGGCTGTTGCGATTGTCACGCTGTCGATAGCCGGCAGCGAGGAAAACCGCAGGAGCGAAAATCTCAGAATAATCGAAAACGGTGTACGCAAGGCGGCGGCGGAATGCTATGCCGTTGAAGGATTTTACCCCGATAATATCGGATACCTTATTGAAAATTATGACCTGCATATAGATAAAAACAGCTGTATAGTGCATTACAGCCCGGTTTCATCAAATATAATGCCGGATATAAAAGTAATTGCTAAATGAAACCCAACATTCAAGTCAGGAGGAAAAGATGCTCCGAAGTCGTTCAAATACGTTAAAAACGAATAAAAGCGGCGTAGATATGATTTTTGTGCTGACGGTATTTGTACTGTTCGTGTGCTGTCTGCTGGCGGCGGTGCTTGCTTTTGCCAAAGCATATAAGCATTTCGGAAGCGAGATCGAAAAGCGCTTTGATACCGCTACTGCACAGACTCTTGTGCTTCAGAAGCTCCGCAGCTATGACAGCGGCGCAGTATCCGTCGGAAAGCAGGGAGATACGGATTATCTCGGCTTTTCGGATACGATAGACGGCGAAAGCTACATAACGTATATTTACTGCTATGACGGGGAGCTGAGGGAGCTGTTTGTCGAAAGCTCCGCTCCTTTTATTGCCGAAAACGGAAACACATTGTTCCCGGCGGATAAGTTCACAGCGACTGCCGATAAAAACATAATCAGCTTCGCAATAACCTGTAACGGTGTGCAGACCTCGTCGCACTACTGCCTGAGGAGCGGAAAGGAAGGTGCCGGATGAGCATAAAAAGACGTTCAAGAAACGGAGCATTCCTTATCGAACTGCTGACGGTAATCGCAATATTTGCCGTATGCGCGGCGGCTTGCGTGAGAGTTATCGGAATTGCGGCAAGCGAAATGAAATATGCCGAGCGTCTGTCGGACGCACAGATAAAAACATCCGACATTGCCGAGTGCTATAAAAGCGGCGAAAGCATATCCGAGCTGTCACAGCGATATGCCGATGGTGACATCAGGATACAGCTTTCCGAAAGAACATCAGGAAACATGCAGTACCTTGACATCACCGCCTCGGACGATGAAAACACATATATCACCATAACAAGTGCAAGGAGGGTTGCCTCTTGAAAAACAGCGCACGCAGTGAGAACAGCAGAAAAAGCCTGAACAGCATCGGGCTGTCCTCGCTTCTTGTCATATTCGTGGTGCTGGCGTCGGTCACACTGTCGGTCATGTGTCTTATTACGGTAAGGCAGGATCTTGACAGAGCAAAAAAACTCGCCGTAACGCACGAGGAATATTACTCTGCCGACACTAAGGCGACAGAAAAGCTCGACAGCCTTTATCTCCTTCTTGCTAACGACAGTGTAACGGATATTTCTGCGGCGGCAAGGGAACTTGGCATTGAAGTGACAGGCGGGAACCGTGAAAACCGTGTTCTGACATTCTCGTGGAGCGAAACCGTAAACAGCGGTAGCAGACTTGTCTGCAAGGCAGAATACGAAAACGAAAATCTCGTCATAACAAGCTGGAAAATTATAAGCAACAACTATTACGAAGAAGAAAACTCGCTTCCTGTGTGGAATGGCGAGAGTTTACCGGTATAAAAACAGCCGACAGTGAAAGGATAACATTATGGAACTGATGGAAATACTTAAGGGTGCAGTTGAAAAGAAAGCCTCGGATATTTTTATTATATCGGGTCTTGCCGTGACATATAAGGAAAACGGCATTATCACCAAGCAAAACAACAATATAATCCTGCCCGCCGAGGCGGAAAATCTGATAAAAGAAATATACCGTCTTGCAGGAAGGGATATATCAAGATACGAGGAAACGGGCGACGATGACTTTTCGGTATCCGTAAAGGGACTCAGCCGTTTTCGTATAAGTGCGTACAAGCAAAGAGGAAGTATGGCGGCGGTCATCCGTGTAGTTGAATTTGATATACCCGATTACAATGAGCTTAATATTCCGCAGGAGATCATAACCGATACAGTAGCAAGAACAAAAGGTCTTGTGCTTGTCACAGGCCCCGCAGGCGGCGGTAAATCCACAACGCTTGCCTGCATTATTGACGAAATCAACAAGCAGAGAAACAGCCATATAATCACACTGGAAGACCCTATAGAGTATCTTCACAAGAACAAAAAGAGTATAATAAGCCAGCGTGAAATAAACAGCGACAGCAAGAGCTATATCGTAGCGTTAAGAGCCTGCCTGCGTCAATCCCCCGATGTTATACTGCTCGGTGAAATGCGTGACTATGAAACGATAAGCACAGCGCTTACAGCCGCCGAAACAGGTCACCTTGTTATCTCCACTCTGCACTCAGTCGGAGCGCAGAATACGATAGACAGAATTATTGATATTTTCCCGCCGAGCCAGCAGCAGCAGGTTCGTATCCAGCTTTCTCAGCTTTTATGCTCGGTAATATCTCAACAGCTTATCCCCTGCGAAGACGGGATACTGCGTCCTGCATTTGAAATCATGAAGTGCAACAACGCTATAAGAAATATGATAAGAGAGTCAAAGACCCACCAGATAGACACCGTTATCACAGCGTCGGGTGAATCGGGTATGTTTACTATGGACTCCTACCTTATGCATATGTACAGAAACGGTCAGATAAGCAAGAGCGAGCTTGTCAAGCACGCATCTCACCCTGATATTATGCTCAGAAAAATCGGAGAAGATAAGTAAAATTTACAAAAATATAAAGTTTGGTTCAGAATTTCATAAAAATAAAAAGGCAGGCTCAAAAGAGCCTGCCTGTAAACCGCTTTCCACGCAAAAAAGAAAAACAGCATCACTACAACCTCTGCTGCGGTATGCTGTTTCTCATGACGGAAAGAAAAGTAAAAACGTGAGGTAGACATCATCTCAAATCTACATCTCAACCTTACGAGCATATTATGCCACATCGTGGTTACATTTCGGTTACATTGTGAACAGCAGCCGAAATCGCCGTCATATTTCTATTTATACGATAGTTGATTCAACATTTTAGCAAGCGAATTGTGCATATTTACACGATATTAGTTATTTCTGTAAGTCTGATTTACAGAATATAGCATCATATTTACACAAATCGCCAACAGTGCAACGCTTGTTGCATAACATCAATCAGAAAATTTGAATTTTGCTTAAATTATTTTCACGCTTTAGCGTAAAATTTCATTAAAGCACACGTTAAGATGAAAGAAAAAACAGGGAGGTGAAAAAATGCCGAATAAGATACATATTACTATGTTCGGTCAGTTTTCAATATCATACCGTGACAAGTGTCTGTGCGAAAACGAGTACAGGGGCTCGAAAATGATCTTGCTTCTTGAATATCTGATCTCACAGCGTGGCAGAGAGATAACCCAGAATGAGCTTATCGACCTTTTTTGGTCGGACAGCAAAAATCCTGCCAATGCCCTTAAAACGCTGGTACACAGGACAAGAGCGATGCTTGACGAGATGATACCCTGCGGCGGCAGGCTCATAGCCGGAAGCCACAGCTCATACGCATTTACGGAAACCGACGACTGTGTTATAGATTCCTCTCTTTTCAAAGAGTACATAAGCAAAGCGGAGGACGAGTCGCTTTCCAGAACAAGACGCATAAGTATGTATAAAAAGGCTATCGCCCTTTATAACAGCGGATATCTTGCAGGAGCTGTCGGAGAAACGTGGGTACAGCCGATAAACGTATATTTCCATGCACTTTATAATTCCGCTGTGGACAAATGCGCTCAGCTACTTTACCCTATGGGCAAATTTTCCGAAATAATAACGCTTTGCGAGCGTGCCACAATGCTTGACCAGTCCGATGAAAAAATGCATGCAAACCTTATCCGTGCCTTTGTCGCAATGGGAGATTACGAACGTGCCGCAAAGCAGTATGATTATATCCGTGCATATCTTATGGAGCAGTACGGTGCCGCACCGGGCGCTCATCTCACTGAGCTTTACGAGCTTACGGTAAAGCCAAGAAATGATGTACAGAATAACCTTGACGCTGTTATAGGCGATCTCACGGGCGATGCCAGCAAGGAGCAAAAAGGCGTTTTTTACTGCCAGTACGAAATATTCAAATATATATTCCGCCTGTACAGGCGTGAAAGTCAAAGAATCGAGAGCAAGCTGTCTATCTGCCTTGTTTCTGCGGTTGACAGCAGTAAAAATGAACTTAAGGATATAAAACTGCTTGAAAAGGCAATGGATAAAATTTCGTTCAGCATAAGTAATTCGCTGAGAATGAGAGATGTATACACACGCTACAGCAGAAGCCAGTATCTGCTTTTGTTGCTTGACGCAGACAAAAGCTCATTTGACGGCATAGAGGAACGTATTATGACACGGTTCAGACGAAGTAAGACGATGGACAGCGTAAATGTTAAATTTGATTTCAAGGAAATATGATTTTCGCCCCTGCAAAAGCAGGGGCGAATTTCTATTATCAGATTTTATCAGAGTGTGAAACTTCCGCCGTGGTTTGCCTTTCTCCAGTCAACATACTCTTCGTATGTTCCCTGCCTGTCGTAGCAACCCTTGTCGGCTATTTCTATTATACGGTTTGCGACCGTCTGTACTATCTCATAGTCGTGAGAAGCGAACAGCACGTTGCCCTTGAAGTCCGAAAGACCATTGTTTACGGCGGTGATGCTTTCAAGGTCGAGGTGGTTTGTAGGTCTGTCAAGGATAAGAACGTTTGACTGGAACAGCATCATGCGTGAGAACATACAACGTACCTTCTCTCCGCCCGATAAAACGTCAACATTCTTGAATATATCATCGCCCGAGAACAGCATGCGTCCTAAGAAGCCACGCAGATATGTTTCGGTTTCGTCCTTTGAATACTGTCTTATCCAGTCAAGGATGGACAGCTTACAGCCGTTGAAGAATGCACTGTTATCCTGAGGGAAGTAACTTACGCTTGCGGTGCTTCCCCACTTGATAAAGCCCTCGTCCGGTTCTTCTTCACCCATCAGTATCTTGAACAGTGTGGTAACGGCAATCTCGTTATCGCCAACAAAAGCAATCTTGTCGTTTCTGCCGACAGTAAAGCTGACGTGGTCAAGCACCTTAACGCCGTCAACCGTCTTTGTAAGCCCTTCAACCTGTAAAATATCCTTGCCTATCTCACGCTCCATATCAAAGCTGATGAACGGATAACGTCTGCTTGACGCAGGCAGCTCCTCTACAGTCAGCTTGTCAATGAGCTTCTTTCTCGATGTAGCCTGCTTTGACTTTGACTTATTCGCTGAGAAGCGCTGGATAAAGCTCTGTAATTCCTTTATCTTTTCTTCGTTCTTCTTATTCTGCTGCTTTAACATCTTCTGTATAAGCTGTGAAGATTCATACCAAAACTCGTAGTTTCCGACATACATCTTGATCTTTGTATAGTCTATATCTACCGTGTGGGTACAAACGTTGTTTAAGAAGTGACGGTCATGCGATACAACGATAACCGTACCGAAATACTCCGCAAGAAAGTCCTCAAGCCAAGCCACAGCGTCAATATCAAGGTGGTTCGTAGGCTCGTCCATAAGGATTATATCAGGATTTCCGAAAAGTGCCTGTGCGAGCAGTACCTTGACCTTTTCATTACCTGCAAGACTGCTCATCTGAGCGTACATAATACTCTCGTCAAGACCAAGACCCTGTACGAGCTTTGATGCGTCACTTTCAGCCTCCCAGCCGCCAAGCTCGGCAAATTCGCCCTCAAGCTCGCTTGCGAGGTTTCCGTCCTCCTCTGTGAAGTCCTCCTTCGCATAAAGAGCGTCCTTCTGCTTCATTACCTCATAAAGACGGGGATTTCCCATTATTACCGTTTCCTGAACCGTATACTCGTCATATGCGTAGTGGTCTTGCTTAAGCACCGACATACGCAGACCCTCTTGAACCGTGACCGTACCCGTTGTAGGCTCGAGCGCACCGCAGAGTATCTTTAAGAATGTGGACTTTCCTGCGCCGTTTGCACCGATAACGCCATAGCAGTTACCGGCTGTGAACAGCAGATTTACGTCCTTGAACAACATCTGTCCGCCGAATGAAAGACTAACGTCCGATACTGTAATCATTTTTGTTTCCTTTCTCTTTTACACTTTAAATCTTATGATTTCCGTACTTTTTTCTGTTTCTCACTTCGTGTTTTAACCATATAGATTTAAGTATATCATATTGCAAGGAATAATGCAAGCAAAACCGCAGAAATAAAGGAAATTATAGCTTACAGCAGTATTATTGCACGGAAAGCTCCATAGTTTCTGCGTCAAGCTCATACGTTGTCACAGAGCCATCGTCATTCTCCGTGCCGATAATAAAGCAGGGCTTGTCTGGGTACTTGTTCTGATTTACGCTGATTACACCGTCTACCGTTATCTGCTTGTCGAGCATTACATTGATAAAAGTCCACGCCCTTTTGCTGTTCTTATTATATGTGTCTGTGATTCCATACATCCCCGTTCCGTCTACGAAGCCAAGCATAAAGACGCTTTTCCCTTCTCCCGCCGTATAAGTGTTTACATAGCTCTCCTCCATATCTTCGTCAAGGCTGTACACGCTTAAGCAGTCATAGCCCTTATCATAGACGGTGGCACCGCCGTTGTTTATATTGCCGTACTTCACAAGCCGCAGAGGGAACACGGCCTTCTTATTTCTATACGAGTCGAGATTTATAAAGCTCACTCGTCCCTCATAGGTATACGTCTTGCCGTTATCAAGATTCACGCAGACCGTTTTATCAGCATTGCCGTCTGGGTAAGAAATAAGATTTTCCGCAATAAAGCTCAATCTGTCGTCATCCTTTTCGAATACCTGCTCCTGCGTTATAAGGTCAAATATTCTTACTCCGTTCATATCCAAAACCGCCAGCTTATCGCCGTTTCTGCTAATTTCGATGCCGTCGGCGCTTTTCTCTGTTTCAATATTGCTGAGCAGTATTTTTCCGTGAGCGCCATATATATTATATCTGCCGTCCTCATTGCCATCTCCGATTATATATCCGGTGCTTTGCAATCTGTCAAGCGTCCTGTCGCCTTTCACAAACGGAGTGCCGTCAAGGTTCAGATAGTAATTCACTGTTGCCGAGTTTTTGCCCGTTTTATCATACATAAGCACGCTGAGCGTCACCGCCTCGCCTTCTGTTATGCAAGGGCTCATATAACTCTGATCTACGCTGTCGCTCACATAGTATTCCTCATAATGACGGTTTCCGTACCTGTCTGTATAATAAAGTCTTTCGCCGTCATCTGCAACAAAAATATAATTCTCTATATTTTGCGTTATTTCGGGCGTGCTTTCATAATATACGGCACCTGCGTAGAAATCAAGCGGCGAATAACCGTTTGCCGCACTGTTGCCGGCATTGCACATTCCGCTTATTCCTTCCATCTCCGCCTTGCCGTTGAGATCATTTACCGTTACACCGATAAGTTCATGCGCATAGCTGTTATAATCATAGCCGTTTTCATTATTTATGTATGTCTTAGATACAAAATATCCGTCAGGCGACATTGCGCTTACAAATTCGTACTTTGCCTCAAGTGCGACCTTGCCGTCCTTTCCGATAAAGCCTGTTCTGCCGTTCTCAGCCGCCAGATAAGCCATATAGCCGTTTTCCATCGGCTGAATATCATACCTTGTAGTCAGCAGTACGTTCATATCCCTGTCATAGCAGGTGAAGCTGCCGTCATCGTTTCTTATTACCACGCTTCCGCTGTTTTCGCTTATTCTCGGCTTGTTTTCATACTGAGCCAATAGCTGACCGTACTTGTCATAGATATAATACTTGTCATAGTCAAAGCACATCAGCCTGTCGCCGTATGCCTTTGCGTACACGAACTTTCCTATGCTCTTTCCGTATGCCGTGTAATATTCGGCAAGGGAATTACTGTCCTTGGTTTTGTAGAAATCGTTTCCCAGAACCGTAAATGCCCTCTCGTACACCGCATATACATGACCGCTGTTCCTGTCTGCCATAGCATACTTTTTCCTGATTTTATCCTGTTTGCCCGAATCTTTTTCACGGTCGGAACTGAACGATGCAATATACAGCTTATCGCCGTATTCATTCAGATTGAAGCTGACGGAGGATGAAACCGTCAGCACAGGACAAAGCCTGTTATCGTATATCACCGTCTGACTGGGCTTATTGCTTTGTATAAGGTCGCAGGCTGTGTATTCGTTCATTGAATATCTCTCAGACGAGCCTTGCAACACTGCTTTATTGCCGAACAGATCTTTTACCGCAGTATGCTCCTCCTCGCAGTATCTTATAAGCCTTGCGCTGTCCGTGTCAATTACCGATGCGTTGACAAGTTCGTTTTCCGTATCGGTACTTATAAGCGTTTCTCCGGGAGCTACTATTCTGCTGCTTAATGTGCGGCTGTTGCAGACTATAAAATATCCGTCATCTATACGGTAATCGCAATACTGCGGATTGTACTTTCTGTATACCTCGTTGTATGACTTTGCGTTTTTTGCTACAGGTATCATATCGCTGTAAATATAATCCCACATATCTTCGTCAAAAGTATTGCCTGCAATCTCGGAGAAATAAAAATCCCCCAGAAACATATTCTCCCCGTCAAACTTTTCAAAGTCCTCAGGGTCGTACCAGCTATGCACTGTATCCGCAAACATCAGCTTGTCAGACGCATAGCTAAGCCTTCCTATTACCGTATTTCCGCTCATATCTATGACGGAATACTCCGTGCCGCTTTTTACATAGGCATAGCCGTCCGCATAATATCCGCTTGCACCGTCAAACTTTGCATCAGTCACCTTTTCGCCGTTTGTATTGATATATCCTAATTTTGCATTATCATAGTAAGGCGCAAGTCCGCAGTTGAACGAGCCGAACTGATTATCGCTCTCAAACTGCTTTCCGCTTGCGGTATATCCGCAGTATTTTCCCTTTTCATAAACGCAGGCATAGCCGCTCATATCAAATCCGCTTACAATGTGCGAACCCGTTGAACACAGATATATTTCGTTTGCGTTATCGCAAAGCAGAACATCTCTGATAAAGCCCTTATCATCTCTTTTAAGCAGTACCGCACCGCTGTCGTAAGACTTTATATCAGAACCGCACAGATACTCTCCGCCGACCTGTTCAAGCGTATTGGCTTTGAGCAGCTTTGCCTTATACAGCCTGCTGTCGTCATCCGTACCGTCACAGACGATGAGCAGCTTTCCGCTTTTTACAATGCGGTCGTAGTAGTCGGTAAGCTGTGTGCCGTCCGCCGAGAACACGGCATACTCCCTTGTAAAGTCAAGCGTTGTTTCATCTTTTCTTTCCGCTTGTCTGAAGCCGATATATTTATCATCGTATATCGCTGATATTCCCGTGCCGTTTGCAAGCTCGGTCACTTTTCCGTCGGAACTGAGAAGGCTGTATATTATATAATAATAGCCCCTTCCGCCCTCAAGTTCCGGCATCATCAAAGTATACGCAAACGCATAACCGCTGTCGTTCATATCCGAGGCATAGTTGAACATTCTGCTGTCAAACGCTTTTCTTCCCCTGCTGTCGACAAATCCGACATTGCCGTTTTCGTCCGTGACCTTAGCAAGTCCCTTATCCGAAAAGCTCCCTGCAAAGCTGTACTGCGGCTGTGCTACAAACTCGCCGTCCTTTTTTATGTATCCGAATTTTCCGTCAACCGCAACGGGTGCAACGTCATTCGTATCCTCGTTAAAAGCATAAGCCGCACTGTACTGTGGTTTCAGCGTGGTGCTTCCGCTTTTGTCGGCGTAGCCCCACTTCCCGTCAATGCACACGGGTGTCACCGATTGTATGAACAGCTTGTCGCCAGTGCCGTAAAGCGTTTCCGTTTTTTCGCCGTACATTCCGAATATATCAAATACAAACACCGCAAGGCTTGCCGCTCCGCCGATTATCGCACCGACAGGGCTTTTCTTCTTTTCCTGTGGTGTTTCACCGGTAAAAGCCGCACAGAACGGGCAGAATTTTACGTTCTCATCTATTTCTCGTTTGCAGTTGGGGCATATTTTACTCATATTTTTTCTCCGTTATATCTGTCTTGATTTATAATCTCAGCACACCCTCTGATTCACATATCGTGCGATCGCTTTTCCGTAAGGCTGAAGTACATTACGCACATACGAAAGACTGTCGCAGTCCTTTTCGATGAAAGAATCTGTTTTAGAAACGTATTTCATACGCTTTGGATAAGCATATGTCTGTCCGATTTTCACAGTGTAGATCATATTTTCCTCCAAATTGCAACATCAACAGCCGTTTTTTTAGATTTGCGTTCATCATTCAACGTTCATTACTTCATTAAACTCTCTGACCACTCTCCTCAGTCCGCTGTCAATGAGCAGATTTCCTTTTGTCGCAATCTCTTTAGGTATCTCTCTGTAATACGCTTCGGCGATTCCGCCCGTTATGCACGCAATGGTATCGCTGTCGCCGCCTATAGAAATTGCCTTTCTTATCGCACTCTCGTAAGAGTCTGATTCAAAGAATGCTTCAAGTGCAGGCGGAACAGAATATGACGCTCTGCTGTCAAAGACATAATCTCTGCGGATTTCATCAAGCGGTTGAAATCTGTAACCGTACATTTTCTCTATTGTCCGCTTGATGCTGTCCTTGTCCTCTTGCTTTCGTGCAAGGAATACACAGGTTGCCACTGCCTTTGCACTCTTTATCGCCTCACGGTTATGGTGCGTGTAGTAACAGCTTGCCTTTACTTCCTTTAAAAGCGGTTTTAAGTCGTCAAACGCATAACCGATAGCCGTCACCCTCATCGCCGCTCCGTTTCCGTAACTTCTTTGTATATGAAGTGTGTCACTTTCCGCCCACTTTGAAAACATCTGTCCGAATCCTGCGTTACGATAGCGGCTATAATACTGCTTATAGCGAGCGGCATAAGCTTTCCGGCTGTTACAGCCCGAATTAGCGTTCAGTAGCTTTTCTGCGACCGCCACCGTCATTACTGTATCATCGGTGAAATGACTTCCCGGTGGAAACAGCTCAAACTCTTCCGTTTTTACATTATGCAGTTCTCTTGTCGAACCGATTATATCACCGAAAATTGCTCCGAGCATACACCCTCCGATGTCACGTTAATAATAGACTTTCAGCGGTAATTGTAAATACAGTTGCTTCCCGCTTACCCAAATATCTTATATAAATATTCTATCACAAACAAAATTTCTTCACAATAGGAAACCTGAAACTGTAACTAATTTGTAACTATTTGTTACCGTTTTGTAACCTTAGGCTCGGATTATTATGATAAGCCCGGACCCGCCGCTTTGTTGTACTATACTCATAAACAACAAGCCGTTTAAAATAAAATTGACAAAACGCTTGACAAAGGGAAAATTTGATTGTATAATCAATGTGTATGATATTTAAAGGCTGTGACGAGGACAGTAGTGCGGATATAAAGCCAAAGCGAGCCGACGACGGTGAGAGGTCGGTGCAGAGTTACCGTATGAATATCACCTCCAAGCTGCCCGCCGAAATTGCCGTTTAAGGCGAGAGTAGAACGGGACGTTTTTCCAACGTTAAAAGGAACGCATTTGACGGAATGACGAAACGGTGGTTATAAAGACTGTTATGAAATTATAGTCCTTATCCTTTTCGGAGGATAGGGGCTTTTTTATTTTCCGCAAACGCAAAGAATAAAATAATATGCAATGGGCTGACCCCCACCCCATATAACTTCCGGCTTTTGCCGAAGAGATTTATATGACAGGGTGAATTGCAAAAACAGGAGGAGAAAAAATGTCACTTTATGAAAAAGTACCTGCCTCGGTAAATTTTGTCGAGAGAGAAAAGCAGACAGAGAAGTTCTGGCACGACAACGACATATTCCGCAAGAGTATGGAGCAGAGAAAGGGCGACAAGACCTACACATTCTATGACGGTCCGCCTACGGCTAACGGTAAGCCCCACATCGGTCACGTTCTTACCCGTGTTATCAAGGACATGATTCCGAGATACCGCACAATGAAGGGCTATAACGTTCCCCGTAAGGCAGGCTGGGACACTCACGGACTTCCCGTTGAGCTTGAAGTTGAGAAGATGCTCGGTCTTGACGGTAAGGATCAGATCGAAAAGTACGGACTTGACCCGTTCATAACAAAGTGTAAGGAAAGCGTATGGAAGTACAAGGGTATGTGGGAGGAATTCTCACGCACAGTAGGCTTCTGGGCTGATATGGACGATCCGTATGTAACCTATCACAATAACTTTATCGAGTCAGAGTGGTGGGCATTAAAGCAGATATGGGAAAAGGGTCTTTTATACAAGGGCTTCAAGATAGTTCCCTACTGCCCCCGTTGCGGAACTCCGCTTTCAAGCCACGAGGTAGCTCAGGGTTATAAGGATGTAAAGGAACGTTCTGCGGTTGTACGTTTCAAGGTAAAGGACGAGGACGCTTATATCCTTGCATGGACAACAACTCCCTGGACACTTCCCTCAAACGTTGCACTCTGCGTAAACCCCGATGAAACCTATGTAAAGGTAAAGACAGCAGACGGCTACACATATTATCTTGCAGAGGCTCTGTGCGATAAGGTGCTCGGCGGCGACAAGCCCACAGCCCCCTATGAGGTAGTTGAAAAGTATATCGGTAAGGATCTTGAAGGCAAGGAGTACGAGCCTTTATTCGACTGTGCCGTTGAGATATGTGAAAAACAGCACAAGAAGGGCTATTATGTAGTATGCGACAACTATGTAACGCTGACAGACGGTACAGGTGTCGTTCATATCGCTCCTGCATTCGGTGAAGATGACGCTAAGGTCGGCAGAAAGTATGACCTGCCTTTCGTACAGCTTGTTGACGGCAAAGGTAATATGACCGCCGAAACACCTTACGCAGGCGTATTCGTAAAGAAAGCCGATCCTATGGTGCTTAAGGACCTTGACGAAAAGGGCTTGCTGTTTGACGCTCCCAAGTTTGAGCATAGCTATCCGCACTGCTGGAGATGTGATACTCCTCTGCTGTACTATGCAAGAGAATCGTGGTTCATCAAGATGACCGCTGTCAAGGACGACCTTATCAGAAACAACGAAACGATAAACTGGATACCCGAAAGCGTCGGCAAGAACCGTTTCGGTGACTGGCTTGAAAATGTTCAGGACTGGGGTCTTTCAAGAAACAGATACTGGGGTACACCTCTTAATATCTGGGAGTGCGAGTGCGGTCACAAGCACGCTATAGGCAGTATCGAGGAGCTTAAGTCAATGTCTGACAACTGCCCAGACGATATAGAGCTTCACCGTCCTTATATTGATGCAGTTACGATAAAGTGTCCTCACTGCGGTAAGCAGATGAAGAGAGTTCCCGAGGTTATCGACTGCTGGTTCGACAGCGGTTCTATGCCCTTCGCACAGCATCACTATCCCTTCGAGAACAAAGAAAAGTTCGAACAGCAGTTCCCCGCTGACTTTATCTCCGAGGCAGTTGACCAGACAAGAGGCTGGTTCTACTCACTGCTCGCTATCTCAACGCTCTTATTCAACAAGGCTCCTTACAAGAACGTTATAGTTCTCGGCCTTGTACTCGATAAAGACGGTCAGAAGATGTCAAAGTCAAAGGGCAACGCAGTAGACCCGTTCGAGTCACTGGCTGAACACGGCGCAGACGCTATACGCTGGTACTTCTACACAAACTCTGCTCCGTGGCTTCCCAACAGATTCCACGCAAAAGCAGTAAACGAGGGTCAGAGAAAGTACATTTCTACTCTGTGGAACACCTACGCATTCTACGTTCTGTACGCTAATATAGACAATTTCGACGCTACTAAGTATACGCTTGACGTTGACAAGCTCAGCGTTATGGACAAGTGGCTGTTATCAAGACTGAACACCGTTGTAGGTGAGGTTGACGATAACCTTGCAAACTACCGGATCCCCGAAGCCGCAAGAGCATTACAGGATTTCGTGGACGAGATGAGTAACTGGTATGTCCGCCGCAGCAGAGAACGCTTCTGGTCAAAGGAGCTTACACAGGATAAGATAAACGCATATATGACGCTGTACACAGCGCTCGTAACCATCGCAAAGACATCTGCTCCGATGACTCCTTTTGTATGCGACGATATTTACAGAAACCTTGTCTGCTCACTCGATAAGAACGCACCTGTAAGCGTACATCTGTGCGACTTCCCCACAGTAAATGAAAAGCTTATCGACAGGCATCTTGAGGAAGAAATGGACACAGTTCTGACCGTTGTAACGCTCGGACGTGCCGCAAGAAATGCCGCTAACATAAAGAACAGACAGCCTATATCAAAGATAATGGTAAAGGGCGACAAGACGCTTGAGCCTATGTATGCGGATATTGTCAAGGATGAGCTTAACATCAAGGAAATCAGCTTTATAGATAACACCGACCACTTCACAAGCTACACCTTCAAGCCCCAGCTTAAGACGCTCGGCGCTCGTTTCGGCAAGCAGATAGGCGAGGTAAGAACAAAGCTCGCTGAGGTCGACGGTCAGAAGGCTATGAACGAGATCCGTGAAACAGGCGCTATGACGCTTACACTTTCAACAGGCGATGTTCAGATTGCAAAGGACGACCTGCTTATAGACGAGCATCAGAAGGAAGGCTATGCGGTAGTGACCGACAGAGGCTACACGGTAGTTCTTGACACAACGCTTACACCCGAGCTTATCGAAGAAGGTAACGTAAGAGAGATTGTAAGCAAGATTCAGACGATGCGTAAGGATGCAGGCTTTGAGGTTATGGATCATATCGTTATCTACTGCGACGGCAGTGACAAGGTAGCCGAGATACTGACACGCAACAAGGACAGCATCTCAGAGGATACCCTTGCAGACGATATAGTGACCGGCAAGACAGACGGATTTACAAAGGAACAGGATATAAACGGCGAGAACGTAACTCTCGGTGTAAAGAAAGTATGAGTTTCAAGCAGACGCTGACAAATCTTTTCGGACATAACGCCGTTAAAAAGGCGCTCATATGGGTGCTGGTCGTGGCTGTTGCGGTTATAGTCGTGGTTACGCAGTTTGCTTTTCCCGTAAAGGCACAATATGCGTACACACGGCTGTACAGCTACAGCGGACAGAGCTTTGACAATATGATAAAAAACGTATACGATAAGCTGAAGGACGGCACTCACCTTGACAGTGGGTCTACAAGCAAGCTGCTGAGCGACACGGATTTTGATATGACAAAATCCGAAAACTATCTGCGTGTTGAGATGGTGTTTGATTTTACAAACATCGGTATGTATAAAATAAGCAACATACAGTTCTCCATTGACGATATACCGTATGACAAACAGGCTTTTGTACTGAAGGAAACAAACATTTCGTCAATAGACCGTTTCAACAGCAGCAAGGTTTCGCTCATATTCGTTATCGACAGGTCGGGACTTACAAACGAGGAAATAACAAAGGCTGTAAGTTCGCTCAAGATAAGCTACAAGTTCGACCGCCCCGAGCTTTTCTCATCGGGCGGAGAAATAACACTGCCCGAAACCGTACTACTGCCGTTTGACGAAGCAAAAACAGGTGGCTGAGTATGGCGGAAATTCTCAGTAAAATATCCCCGAAGCACAAAGGCGTGCTGTGCATTATCAGCTCAGCCTTTTGCTTTGCTTTTATGGGTGCTTTCGTAAGGCTGGCAGGCGATCTACCTTCTGTACAAAAGAGCTTTTTCAGAAATCTTGTCGCTTTCATATTTGCGGCGGCGATACTGATAAGGCAGAAAGGCTCGTTTCTGCCGCAGAAAAAAAGCAACATCGGTGCACTGCTGATACGCTCGGTGTGCGGAACGCTCGGAATACTCTGCAACTTCTATGCGGTAGACCATCTGGCATTATCTGATGCGGCAATGCTGAACAAAATGTCGCCGTTCTTCGTTATCGTATTTTCGGCAATGTTCCTTCGGGAACGCACAAATTTAGTGCAGACGCTCGGTGTAATAGTCGCATTTGCAGGAAGTCTGCTTATAATAAAGCCGAGCCTTGCAAATCTGGAGCTTGTGCCGTCACTGCTCGGTTTTCTCGGCGGTATGGGCGCAGGTGCGGCTTATACGGCGGTAAGGTGGCTCGGCATCAGAGGCGAAAAAGGACCTTATATCGTGTTCTTCTTCTCGGGCTTCTCCTGCCTTGTAACATTGCCGTTCCTGCTGTTCGATTTTCACGTTATGACCTGGCAGCAGTGGCTCGTACTGCTCGGTGCAGGACTTGCGGCGGCAGGCGGTCAGTTCAGCATCACAGCGGCATATAAATTTGCTCCTGCAAAGGAAATATCGGTATACGATTATTCGCAGATAATCTTTTCGGCACTGCTCGGATTTATCTTGTTCTCGCAATTGCCGGATATATGGAGCTTTATCGGATATGTGATAATATGCGGCGTAGGTGTTGCAATGTTCTTTTATAATAACCACAAGGACAAATGACCTACAGCATAAAATCAATTTCAAGCGCAAGAAAATATTGACACGCAGGTATCAATGTGGTATACTGACATAAGACACATAAAATTGGAATGTGTGTCACTTATTGAAAAAAGAGGTATGTTATTATGAAAACAGCGGCACAGGTATTTATTATTTTAAGTATGGTATGCGGATTCTGGATGATACTTCCGCTTATCTTCGGCGGTATCGCATTAAGCCAGATGAGCAAGGGACAGAGACCTTCAACAGGCATAAGCGTTTGTGTTCTGTTGTTCTGCAGCTTTGTAGGCGGTATCCTTCTGCTTTGCGCAAAGGACGAGGACTTCTACAAGCCCGGTACAAACTACGGCTACAACCCCAACATGAACAACGGCTACAATCCCAACATGAACAACGGTTATAACCCCAATATGAATAACGGCTACAATGCCAATATGAACAACAACGCTTATAACCCCAACGCAAACACAGGTTACAGCAACGCAAATTACGCTGCGCCCGTTAACAACACTACTGCAGACACCACAAACAACAACTTCAACAATAACGGTATTCAGCAGTAAGACCAAAGATAAATAAATCAGCTGTGACGGAAAGTAATATTCCGTCACAGCTTCTTTTTATGTATATAAATCAGCCGCAGTTTTCACTGCGGCTGAAATTATTGTTATATATTCTCTGCTATCTTGTCGCCCATCTCCGAGCAGGACAGCTTTGTCATCCCCTCGCTCATAATATCGCCTGTGCGGAAACCGTCCTTCAACACCTTGCTTACTGCATTTTCCACAGCGTCAGCTTCCTTCACCATATCAAAGCTGTAACGGAGCATCATTGCGGCTGAAAGTATGGTAGCTATCGGGTTTGCCTTGTTCTGACCTGCAATGTCGGGAGCAGAACCGCCGCTCGGCTCATACAGACCGAACTTTGTTTCGTTCATGCTGGCAGAGGGGAGCATACCGATAGAGCCTGTAATCATGCTTGCCTCGTCCGACAGAATATCACCGAACATATTCTCCGTTACCATAACGTCAAACTGCGCAGGGTCCTTTACAAGCTGCATTGCGCTGTTGTCAACGAGCATATGCTCAAGAGTAACCTCGGGATAATCCTTTGCCACTTCGGTAACGACCTTTCTCCACAGCCTTGAAGAATCAAGAACGTTAGCCTTGTCAACGCTTGTTACCTTCTTTCTTCTCTTCATCGCAACGTCAAATGCCTTGATTGCGATTCTGCGGATCTCGTCCTCGCTGTATGTAAGCGTGTCAGTAGCTGTCATAACGCCGTTTACTTCTTCGGTCTTTCTTGCGCCGAAGTAAAGGCCGCCGGTAAGCTCACGCATAATGAGCATATCAAAGCCCTTTGCACTTATCTCTGTCTTTAAGGGACAAGCGCCTGCAAGCTCCGGATAAAGCAGGCAGGGACGAAGATTTGCAAACAGTCCGAGTGCTTTTCTTATACCGAGCAGACCTGCCTCGGGACGCAGATTTGCAGGGAGCTTATACCACGGCGATGTTGTCGTATCACCGCCGATAGAACCCATAAGCACAGCATCTGACGCTTTGCAGGCGGCTATCGTTTCATCGGTCAGCGGTACGCCGTTTGCGTCAATCGAGCATCCGCCCATAAGAAGCTGTGTGTAGTTGAACTTGTGACCGAACTTTTCTGCCACCTTATCAAGCACCTTCATGCTTTCGGTAACTATCTCAGGACCTATTCCGTCGCCCTTGATAACGGCAATATTCTTTTCCATAGGTAATATCCTTTCTCTGAGCTTAAAGCTCTATTTTGTATAAAGCGGATTTTCCCTCCGCCTTTTCAAAGCCGAATCTGACAAGAAATCGCACTGCGTCCTCGCTGTCGGGGGTCGCTACGGCATACTTATATCCGCAGGCACGCATCGTTCTGAGCGTGTGGTTCAGCAGTTTTCTGGCAACGCCGTAATGCCTTTTTTCCTCGCAGACATACAGCTTCTCCAGTCTGACCTCTTTGTTCAGGCTGTCGGGTATTTCTGTTGTTATGCAGACAGCAGACAGCACCTCATCCGTATAAAGTCCGAAGCCGTGCATTCCGCCCGATGTATTGTTAAAACCTTGCTCTTGCAGTTCGCTGTCCGATAACGCTTTTATATCTACCCTCATAGCATAACGCTTTCTGCGGTCTTACTTCTTTAAGGAGTTCAGCAGGCCGCCCTTGTTGATTATATCCTTGATGAATTCGGGGAAAGGCTCAGCCTTGTATGTACATCCCTTCGTCACATTTGTGATAACTCCCGTATCAAAGTCAACCTCGACCTCGTTGCCGTTATCAATATCCTTGGCAGCCTCGTCGCACTCTAAGATTGCAAGTCCGATATTGATAGCGTTGCGGTAGAATATTCTTGCAAATGTGCTTGCGATAACGCAGGAGATGCCGCTTGCCTTGATTGCGATAGGTGCGTGTTCTCTTGAGCTTCCGCAGCCGAAATTCATATTAGCGACTATAATGTCGCCGTCCTTTACATTCTTTACAAAGTCCTTGTCTATATCCTCCATACAGTGACTTGCAAGCTCCTTGTGATCGGCTGTATTAAGGTATCTTGCAGGAATGATAACGTCAGTATCAACGTTGTCACCGTATTTGTGTACTATACCGTGTGCCTTCATATATGTCTGTCCTTTCTTATATTTCAAAATCTACGCAGCTGCGTCTTGCCGTGTAAGGTCTTACCGTGCTGTCGGCTACCTTAACGTGTTCGGGATGAGTGGAATAGCCCTTTAACGCTTCTGCGCTTTCGAATGTGCTGTCAAGCATAAGGTCGCCCGTAGAAGAGCCGAGAATATCGGTTATGACCTTTATCTCAAGAAGTCCGTCTATCTTGCCTGCAAGCCCTTCAAGCCCCTGCTTTATAAGGCGGCATCTTTCCTTCTTTTCTTCAGCCGAAAGCTCGTCCTTCAAGTTCCAGATTATTATATGCTTTACCATATTCTCACCTTACTTTATGCCTGTTATCTTACCTGCTATAGCACTTGCCGCCGCAACTGCCGGGCTTGCAAGATAAACCTCGCTGTCAACGTGTCCCATTCTTCCTACAAAGTTTCTGTTTGTGGTGGAAATAGCACGTTCTCCTGCCGCAAGTATACCCATATGACCGCCAAGGCACGGACCGCAGGTGGGAGTAGAAAGCACACAGCCTGCATTTACAAATATCTCTGCAAGGCCTTCCTTTATGCACTGGAGATATACCTTCTGAGTGCCGGGGATTACGATACATCTTACGCCCTTTGCGATGTGCTTGCCCTTGAGAATCTCAGCGGCGATACGCATATCGCTTATTCTGCCGTTTGTACATGAGCCTATAACTGCCTGGTCAATCTTTATATCCTCTGTAATCTCGTCAACTGTCTTTGTGTTTTCGGGCAGATGAGGGAATGAAACCGTCTGCTTTACGGTTGACAGGTCAATGTCGATAACTCTTGAATATACTGCGTCCTCGTCAGCCTTGAATATATCAAAGTCACGGTCTGCTCTTTCCTTCATATACGCCATTGTTATCTCGTCAACTTCAAATATACCGTTCTTTGCGCCGGCTTCAATAGCCATATTGGCAATGCAAAGTCTGTCGTCTATCGAAAGGCTCTTCAAGCCCTCGCCGGTAAATTCCATAGACTGATAAAGTGCGCCGTCAACGCCTATCATACCGATTATGTGAAGAATAACGTCCTTGCCGCTCACATATTTATTAAGCTTTCCTGTCAGATTGAACTTTATAGCGGAGGGAACCTTAAACCACGCCTCGCCTGTTGCCATACCTGCCGCCATATCGGTCGAGCCTACGCCCGTTGAGAATGCGCCGAGTGCGCCGTATGTACAGGTGTGGCTGTCTGCGCCTATGCACAGCTCACCGGGACCTATAAGACCTTTTTCGGGAAGAAGTGCGTGTTCGATGCCCATTTCGCCTACATCGTAATAATTTGTAATATCGTACTTTCCTGCGAACTCTCTGCACTGCTTGCACTGAGTAGCCGCCTTAATGTCCTTGTTCGGTGTGAAGTGATCCATTACAAGAGAAATCTTATCCTTATTGAATATGCCGCCGAAGCCTGCCTTGTTGAACTCGTTTATCGCAACTGGGCTTGTAATATCGTTACCGAGTACCATATCCAGCTTTGCTCTTATAAGCTGTCCCTCTCTTACGCTTTCAAGTCCTGCGTGCTTTGCCAGTATCTTCTGGCTCATTGTCATGCCCATGTGTTTGTCCTGCCTTTCTTCTGCCGCTCGTTACAAGCTGTGCCTTATGATTTGTTTACGTTAATCACGTTCAAGTGCCGAAATACCAGTTCTTACAATCTCTTTTACTCCGTAGGGCTGGAGAAGTCCTATGAACGAATCTATCTTCTCGGGTTCGCCCGTAAGCTCAAGCATAAGCCTGCTCTCCGCTACGTTTACGACCTTCGCTCTGAAAAGATTTGCAATCTCTATCACAGGCTGACGTGACGCAGGGCCGTTGCCGACCTTCATAATGATATGCTCACGGCATACAGCGTTATGCAGTACCTTGACCTCCGATACATCGTAGAGCTTGCGGAGCTGTTTTACCAGCTGTTCCATCACGCCCTCGTCGCCGTCTGCAACTATTGTCATACGGGAAATGCCGAGGTTTTCGGTTTCCGCAACGTTAAGACTTATTATATTATATCCTCTGCGGCTGAACAGGCCCGTTACTCTGCCGAGTACGCCGATGCCGTTGTTTACGCAGACGGAAATTACGTTTCTCTCTGTCATTTTTCTGCCTCCGTTCAGTCGTCGATTTCTATCTCAAGGATAGGCTCAGTTATGGATTTTCCTGCCGGTACCATAGGAAGAACGTTTATATCCTTGTCTATTCTCGCCTCGATAAGCACGGGGGCTGTCTTTGAAACTTCAAGAGCTTCACGCAGTATCTCCTCGCACTTGTCCTCGCTGTCTATAACAAACGACTTTATGCCGAACGCTTCTCCGAGCTTCATATAATCTGTAGGACGGTCAAGCGTCGTCTGTGAAAATCTCTTGCCGTAGAACAATCTCTGCCACTGACGTACCATACCGAGAACGTTATTGTTGATAACAAGCTCAACTACAGGTATATTGTGCTTTGACAGCGTTACAAGCTCGTTTAAGTTCATATGGAAGCTTCCGTCGCCTGCAATGTTTACAACCGTCTTGTCGGGGTTTCCGCACTTTGCACCGATAGCCGCACCAAGTCCGTATCCCATAGTGCCAAGACCGCCGCTTGTGATAAGCTGGTGAGGGTGCTTATATGCGTAATACTGAGCCGCCCACATCTGCGACTGACCTACCTCGGTTGCGATAAGCGCCTCGCCGCCTGTCAGCTTGTCAAGCGTTTCTATAAGGTGCTGAGGAGTAAGAGTAAGCTCGTCTGTGCCTTTCTGCCTGCACTCGTACTGCTTCTCCCACATCTTTATTTTGCCCATCCAGCCGCTGTGCGACTGCTGAGGAATGAGCTTTATCAGCTTTTTCATAACATCGGTGCTGTCGCCGATAACCTGATGATAAACCTTTATGTTCTTGTTTATTTCAGCAGGGTCGATGTCTATATGAAGTACCTTTGCATCGGGGGCGAAGGTCTGAGGATTACCTATTACTCTGTCTGAGAATCTTGTGCCGATACCGATGAACAGGTCGCAGTTCTTTATTGCCTCTGCCGCTGTCTTTGTTCCGTGCATACCGAGCATACCCATATATCTGCTGTCGGTTTCGTCAAAGCTGCCCTGACCCATAAGCGAAGATGATACAGGAGCGTCAATAAGCTCTGCAAAAGCCTTTAATGTCTTTGCTCCGTCCTCGCCGTAGATACCGCCGCCTGTATAAAGGAACGGACGTTCAGCGTTCTTAATCAGCTCCGCCGCCTTTGCTATACAGCCGTCCTGGTGCATAGTAACATTTACCGTATACGGCTTTAAGGGCTTGTTTACGAACTCAGCCTTCTGCGCCGTTATATCCTTGGGAACATCGACAAGGACAGGACCCTTTCTTCCGCTTCCTGCTATGTAGAATGCCTCACGCAGTGTATCTGCCAGCTTGTTTACATCCTTTACGATGAAGTTATGCTTTGTTATCGGCATTGTGATGCCCGTTATATCAACTTCCTGGAAGCTGTCAAGTCCTAAAAGCGAACAAGCAACGTTGCCCGTAATAGCCACCATAGGCACACTGTCCATATAAGCCGTTGCGATACCTGTTACGAGGTTTGTCGCACCCGGACCCGACGTTGCTATAACAACGCCCGTCCTGCCTGTAGAACGTGCGTAGCCGTCAGCCGCATGGCTTGCGCCCTGCTCGTGTGCCGTCAGAACGTGATGTATTTTGTCACTGTAATTGTATAAGCTGTCGTAGATGTTCAGAACTGCGCCGCCGGGATAGCCGAAAACGGTGTCAACGCCCTGCTCTATCAGACATTCGCAGATTATATCTGCACCCGTCAGATTTCTCATTTCTTTCATTCCTTTTTCTTTACACTCAGATTATTTATAATAACGGATAAAAAATCCTATCGTTTTATTTTAACACTATACAGCGTTTTTGTCAATGGCGAAACCGCATCATAAAGCAAGAAAAGGACACCTCCCGATGTCCTTTTATTATTGTCATGCTTTTTGTACCGTACCGTCTTTTATCGACAGCACGCATACAGCCGTACAACACATTATATTTACTGCAAGAGTAATAATACAAAGGTAAATGCCAACTCCGAAGCTTGCTATGTTGATTTTTATACTCGATATTATAATAAGCTCAATTACAAGTGCCGCTACCGATGCTACAACCGACAGAATCCTACATACAGCCACAAGCTTTCTGCTTTGCCATCCGACAAATGCAAAATACAGCTCAAAACCCAAACAAAGAGCAATAGCGACCCAGCTTCCGCCTGCGATAAATGCAAGTCCCTCTTGAACTTTAACTCCGTTCATATTACACCACGGGAGCAAAAATCCGACCGCATGAGCGAGTAATGCAATAGCTCCGATTGTAACAAAGATATTGGTTTTGCGTGTGTTGGTATTCATGATGCCTCCTCCGTAAAATTAAACATATCAGTATTATATCACAAATCGAATCGGCGTAAACCGATACGACGGTACGCCGTACTTTTGCATGGAATAAACCGCATCAGCGATTTATCAGTTTGAGGTTATTATAACATGATTGCGTGTGCCGAAGGCACAGCGGCGGAACGTCGCAGTTTTGCCGAAAGCAAAACCAATCAATGTTAAAATGTTCTCAGACACTGCGAAGCAGTAAGCACGCAGTTATGCGTGCTAAAATCCGATTTTTCGGATTTTGAGTCTGAGGTTATTATAACACAAGAAAAGGACACCTCCCGATGTCCTTTTGCAATAATCTTAATGTATCTCCACGCCGGTGAAGTAATGCTGTAAGATCTGCTTATATGTGTAGCCGTTTTCGGCAAGAGCTTTTGCGCCGTACTGCGACAATCCCACGCCGTGACCGTGACCGTAGGTCGTAAAGATGAACTTGTCGCTGCTTTTGTCGTATCTCAGATCAAAAGCCGCACTTTTCAGCGAATAACCGAGTACCGTTTCTCTTATCGTTCTGCCGTCTATTGTCTTGCCGTTTGCCTTTGTCATACCGCCGACAGAAATTGATGTTACCCAGCCGTGTTCCCTGTTATCAAGTCTTGAATTTATCTTAAACCACTTTGACGGGTCGCCTGTGAGCGCTATTCCGAGTGTATTCTGCACAGCGTTCTTTATATAATCCGAAGAATAGCTGTCGGTACTGCCCCAGTTAGGGTCGGTCGTCTTGTCAAGCGGACAATCAACGCTTCTGAGATACGGATAATCAACACCCCATACATTCTCGGCGCTGTTGGTATAGCCGCACGAAGACGCAAAGAACACACTTTGTATCATCTCGCCGTTATAGTAGATCGCTTCGCCCAGCACCTCGTCAACCAGCTTGTATATCCTGTCATATACGTCTGTTTTTAGTGCTGTCGTGGGGCTGACGCCCATTTCGTTGTTCTTTTTGATATAGGTGTATTCCGCTACTGCCTGTGCTTTTACCGCTTCATCGGGGAACTCGTTCCATATCTCACCGACTACCGCCCTCGCAATTATCTCTCTTGCACCTGCCGTGTAATATGTACCGGTCACCTGATCGTATACCGATAACTGCTCCTCACTGCTGTTATCGGGCGTCGGCGTCGGCGCAGATGTTGTTTCAGCCGTTGTGGTTTCCGGTACGGCAGTCGTTGCCGCTGCGGTGGTTGCGGCAGTTGTTGTTTCGGGGATTATAACGGTATTATCTGCCGCAGGTGCGGGTGTGCGTTTTTTTACCGTAGTTGTAGATGTGGTCGTTTCCGCCTTGGTGGTTGCTGTAGTCTGTGCCTTTACATCGGCAAGTGTAGGTTTTTTGTCGTCTTGCAGCTTAATTGTTGTAGTTTCGGGAGTTTTTTCGGTTTCGGCAGATGTTGTCACTTCAGGGATAGATACCTCTATCTCTCTTTCATTGTCTGCGCTTACATGAACGACCTGAACTATTCCGAACAGGTAAATGTATACGCAGGATATAACGAGAGCGAGCAGTATCTTTCCTATTGATGCCTTCTGCATTAAATTCCTCCTTTATGTTACAGTTTCCGCTTTCTTTTTATCAGTCGGAGCTTTCCGTCTTGAACGAACTATCCTTCTTGAAGCCTTCTATCCACGCAGGATTCCAGTACCTTCCGCTCCATTCCTTGCCGTAATAGTAAAGCTCTCTTATCGTCCGGCACTGTTTCGTGTCGGGGTTACGCTTGAAGCTTTTTATCTGCTCGTCTGTGAACGAATCAGACTCGCCGTCACGAACCTTTCTCGCAACAACAACGATACGCATATCGTAAAGACCTACCTCGAACTCGCAGGTGGACAGCGTAAGGAACTTATCGCCGTATTTCATATCAACGCCGGTGAAGAATTCGCTCCTGTCAAGGCATTCGGACGTGAAATAATTGAATTCATCCCTGTTTGCAAAATTCAGTAAGGCGGGATAATTGAACACGTCGCCGTATTCCTCCCTCGTATTGATAAGCATTACAGAGAATATCTTGTATTTTGCCTTTTCGTACAGCGTATTGAACTCGATTACAGGATGCTCTTTCAGAAACTCAAGGCTCTTGTCAAGGTCAACTCGTCTGTACTCGGTTATTTCGGCAAAGAAGTTTTCGGTACGCAGGTTATGACCGTAAAGGATCGTATTTGCTGATGTTTCGCCCGTATTCTTAAATTCGTTCTCATAATCCGCAAAAATAGTACCGTTCTTACTGTAATTGCCGTAAAAATCCTTTTCAAGATAGTCGGTATTGTTTTTGCCCTGTACTACAGGATAGTTTACATTTATACCCTTTATGCTCAGCCAGCCTACAAAATCGTTGTTTATCGCATAAAAAGGCGCATATTCGGTGTTTATGGCTTTTTCGGGAAGCTCGGCTATTTCCTCTGCGGTCGGCTCGTGGTTTCCCAGCTGTAATATGCTGCTCTGATACTCGTTTCTCTGCCTTTCAGGCTCGAACATATATTTATCAATAATTATAAGCACTGCCACGCAAAGAGCGACTATCGAAACAAGGAAAACTATCTTTCGGATAATCTCACCTACGCTGTCGCCTTTCCACGGGATAAGGCCCTTGACAATGGCTAATGCGGCATTTTCCTTTTTCTTTTTCTTATTTTTCTTCTTATCTGTGGTCGATACTACGACCGATTTATAATCAGGCATCTTCTAACCTTCCTTTTGCTGTGATAATTACCATAGGAATACTATGTCAACTGCTCTTCTTCGGCTTATAGCCTTTTAAAAGCGCAGGATCCCAGTTCCTTCCGCCCCACGAACCGCCGTATACGCTGTACCAGTAATCATAATAAAGCGGATCGTAATTGATGATTGTCTTGGATACATCCACCGTAGGATCTTCTCCCTCACGCACTCTCCTTGCAAAAAGCACATATCTTATATCCTTGCTCTTTCCGAAAGGAAAATCGCAGGTTGACAGTGCAATCACCTCATCGCCGTATTTCAGATCGACCTGCGGTGTATATATAAAACTGCGGTCAAGAACCTTTGCATAGTAATCTATAAATTCTTTTTTATTCTTGAAAGTATATGCAGCCGTATAGTAGAATACTTCACCGTCTGCTTTTTCGACATTGACTTGCATCATCGCAAATATCTTATACAGGCCCTTTTCATATATTGTGTCAAACTGTATGACAGGATGCTCGTCATACATCTCTCTGCCGTAGTAGAGAACATCAAACTTGTTTACATCACGGAAAAAAGTTCCGTTTGACATATTGTGACCGTACAGCAGGATATTCGGTGAACGGTAATCACTGCCGATATGTGCACAATAATCCGCCGTAACACACCCCGAAAAGCTGTATTCTTTATTGAAGTCGTGCGTCAGATAGTACATATTCTTATCGTACACTTCTCCGTAATCAATCGGCTTTTTCGGGTCGAATCCCTTGACATGCATAACAGGATAATCGACATTGGTGCCTTCTATTTTCAGCCAGCCTGCCATATCGTGATTTTTTTCATACATCTCACGGTATTCAGGCAATATTGACAACTTTTTCTTTTCCTTAGCGACCGGCTCTGCAGGTATATCGACATCAAGCTCGCAGGTATAATCCAGCATATTCGGCGGCAAAGGCGGCTGAGTCAGCTTCATTATCAGCATTACGCCGACAGCCGCAAGCCATACCGCACACGCACCGAGTGCCGCCCACAGCACCTTGCCGCTTATGACCGGCTGCTTTTCCGTTTTTGTTTCACTCTGTTCTTCCAAAGCCACACCGCCTCGCACAACGTCAGGCGACAACATCAATAATCATATCCGTCGCCGTTGTTATAATCATATATTCCGTCACTGTCGTTTATGTCGTCAATAAACGTGTAACCGTCCCTTTCAGCGTCTTCCGCTGTATAGCTGAGCAGCTTTCTTCTGTCCCAGTTGCTCTGCGACCAGTCATATCCGCCGCCGATATTATCATATACCCACTGCCAGCGCTTTACATAAGTGTTTACCTTCGCCTTGCTTACATCGACATAGGTGCTTTCGCCCGGACGTACCTTTCTTGCAAATATCGCAAGACGCACATTATCCATATCCGAGCGGAACGGCCAGTAGCAGGTAGAAAGGGTCAGTATATCGTCGCCGTACTCTATATCTACATCTGTGAAAATATCGCTTCTGTCCATAAGATCAATTATAAAATGGTTGAAGTCGTCACGGGAAGTAAAATCGTGCTTGTTATTGTAGTTATAGTACACTTCACCGTATTCCTCATAGATATTGAAAAGCCCTATGCCGAATATCTTCCATTCAGCTTCTTCGTAAAGGGTATTGAACGTTATGGTCGGATGATCCTTGTAGAACTGCATTGACGGCGCATCATAGCTGTCATAAAGCGTTCTCCAGTATTCGCTGAGGCACGAGAAGAATGTGCCGACAGCCATATTATGACCGTAAAGCACCATATTGCCCGAATTTCCGTCCGGAGAAACCACACAGTTGCAGTCCATCATTACAGAACCGCTCTTGCTCTTTTCCCTGTAGAAATCGTGCGTAAGGTAGTAGTCGTTATCTTTTCCCTTTACAACAGGATAATCGATTGCAGTGCCGTCTATTTTGAGGTACCCTACCGTATCGGGATTTATTTCAAGAAGCTTCTTGAACGAGGGAAGTATTTCCTTGCTTGCACCGCCGCTGTTTCCGTCGGGAATATATATGTTCGATATTCCCTGACTTCTCCACTGGTCACGGAACATCATAAATACGTCCGAAACAAGCGGTATAGCCGTAGCAAGAAATACAATCAGTGCGATTATAAACACCAGTTTTCTGATGACCGCCGCCGCACTGTCGCCTTTCCACGGGATAATGCCCTTGATAAGCCTTTTCCAAAAACCCGGCTTTTTTGCAGCCACACCGTTACGGCGTGGATACTTTTCCATATATGTTGTCATTTATGCTCCTTATATTTAACGTGACCGGGCACAGCGTCAATCTGTCTTATCCGGGAAGGAATAGTTGTCACGCTTTGCGTCTTCCGCATCGTAGCTCAACAGCTTTCTTCTGTCCCATGTGCTTTGGAACCAGTCATATCCTCCGCTTACCTTGTCGTATACCCACTGCCAACGCCTTACATAAGGATTTCCCACAGCCTTTTCCACATCAACGCTGTCGCTTTCACCTTTCCTTATCTTCCTTGCGAATATCGCAAGTCTTACTGTGTCACCACTGCCCTCGTAAGGCCAGCAGCACGTTGAAAGCGTAAGAATATCATCGCCGTATTTTAAATCGACATCGGTGAAAATATCGCTTCTGTCCATTATATTTATGATATAATCGTTGAAATCGTCTTCGGAGGTGAAATCGAACTTCTGATTATACCCGTATACTTCTCCTCTTGACTCGGCAACATTGAATATGCCGAAGCCGAAAACCTTCCACTCTGCCTGCTCGTATAATGTATCGAATCTTATAACGGGATGCTCTTTGTAGAAAGACTTGCTCGGCTCGTCATACGAATCGTACATTGTGCGCCAGTATTCGTTCAGCGGTGCAAAGAATGTGCCTACCGCCATATTGTGACCGTACAGCACCAGATTGCCCGAGTGACCGTCAGCCGTCACCTTGTTGCGGTAGTCCATCATTACCGTGCCGCTGCGGCTTTCGTTCTTATAAAAGTCATGGGTAAGGTAATAGTCGTTATCGGTTCCCTTTACAACGGGATAATCCACAAGAGTACCGTCTATCTTTATATATCCCACTGTGTCGGGATTTATTTCCAGCAGTTTCTTGAACGAGGGAAGTATATCCTTGTTATTTTCGGGAACATCCGTATTGGCATCAAGCTGATACATCTGCGAAATACCCTTGCTTACCTGCTCGTCCTTGTACATAGAAAGTATATCCGCAAGAAGCGGTATAGCCGTCACCAGAAAAACTATAAATGCCACTATAAATATGATTTTTCTTATTATAAGCCCCGCATTGTCGCCTTTCCACGGGATAATGCCTCTTGCAAGGCGATAAAAGAAGTTAGGCTTCTTCTCTATTTTTGCTGTCGCATCAGCGTTTGCTTCTTCGGCTAATTCAGCACTTTTTTCTTCAAGCGCCTCCTGACCGTCCGACATTTCATCGGCACCCGAAAGCTCGTCTATCGTGCTTTCATCATCGACCGGTATATGTTCGGCGGCGGTATCGGCTTCATCCGCACTGACTGCGGCCTGCTCGTCTGCCATCTCATTTTCGCCTTCGGGCGTAACGCCTACCGAGTTTTCTTCAAGCGCCGCTGCGTTTGCTGCCTTTCTGTCAATATCTGCGATTATCTCATCAACAGACATACCGCCTGTATCATTTTCAAATTTGTTATCGCTTTCCATAACAGTCTCCTTGCTTGTGTGTTTTCTCTTGCTCTGTTTATATATTTTCGGCAACCCACTGTAAAGCGGTAAGCACCGTGTTTTTTCTTATATATTCTCTTGCATTTTCGTCTTTTGCAAGCATTGGGTCGGTAAAAGCAAGCCGTGCCTGCGTATTTCCTGCCACGCTCAGCCCGATATATACAGTACCGACAGGCTTGCCAGGCTCAGCTCCCGTAGGACCTGCTATGCCGGTGACCGATATTCCTATATTGCTTCCTGCCGTCTTTCTTACCCCTTCAGCCATTGCCATTGCGGTTTCGGCGCTGACCACACCGTATTTATCTATTATTGCGGCAGGTACGCCTATAAACCGCTCCTTTGCGCTTATGGCATAGGTGCAGATGCTCATATCCATTACGGCTGAAGAACCGCTTACGGAAGTTATTGCGGCGCTGATAAGACCGCCCGTACAGCTCTCCGCACAGGCTATTTTCTTTCCCTTGCTAACTAATAATTGTACTACATTTCCGGCGGTTTTGTCAATATCGAGCTGAAGCTCTCCGATACGGCTCATAAAGCCACATCTCCTTTTTATCAAGGTTTATTCCTGCAACTTTAAGAAGTTGGGGGCTTCGCCCCTCAACCCCATTCACGACAACATTAGAGGCTTTTTGACAACCCATTATTCCTGTTCTTCCTTGCTCTCGATTCTGAACAGCTTTACCGTTGTACCCTCTACAGCCTTTTCTATGAGAGGCGCAAAGTCAAACGACTGCTCAGCCTTTATGACCTCGTCAAATACAGGGCGTGTCTTGGGGTGCTTCGGCGTAAATACCGTACAGCAATCCTCATAAGGCAGGGTCGATGTTTCAAACGTATCTATCTTTCGTGCTATATCTATAATTTCCTTCTTATCCATACCGATAACAGGGCGGAATACCGGATATTCTGCGGCGGCATCGGTACACTGTATAGCCTTTAATGTCTGACTTGCCACCTGTCCCACGCTTTCGCCTGTGACAAGTGCGCCGTACTCGTTTCTTTCGGCAATTATGTTGGCAATTTTTACCATAAGCCTGCGCATAATTATTGTGAAAAATTCTTCGGGGCAGTTATCCCTCAGCGCTTCCTGTATCTCCGTAAACGGAACGCAGTAGAATCTGATATCTCCGCAATAGCTTGTCAGCTTTTCGCAGAGCGTTTCAACCTTCATCAGTGCACGCTCGGATGTATACGGAGGGCTTACAAAATGAATACCGTCCACAATAAGACCACGCTTTGCCATCATATAGCCTGCAACAGGGCTGTCGATACCGCCCGACAGCAAAAGCAGAGCCTTGCCCGAGCTGCCTACAGGCATACCGCCTGCACCGATTATACGCTCGGCACTGACATACGCACCCTTGTCCCTTATCTCACACATTACGGTAATTTCGGGATTATGAACGTCTACAGACAGGTGAGGATACGCTTCAAGTATAGCCCCGCCAAGCTCCGCCTGTATTTCTGGAGTTTTCATAGGGAACGATTTATCTGAACGCTTTGCGTCAACCTTGAACGTTTTTGCGTTTTTGAGCGCATTTTCAAGATAAGGTACTCCCTGCGACTTTATCTGCTCGAAATCCTTCTCAAACACCGCACAACGCTGTAATGCGCCTATACCGAATATTACCTTCAGCTTTTCGATAACTTCGTCAAGGTCGCATTCGCCCACAGGCTCTATGTATATGGTAGACTGCTTTCTCATGTAATGAAATTTACCGCAGTGACGCAGTCTTCTTCTGATATTCTTTACGAGTATATCCTCAAAAGTGCCTTTGTTAAGTCCTTTCAGTGCTATCTCGCCGTATTTTGCCATTATAAGTTCGTTCATTATATGTTTCCTTTCCTGCGGCTTTTCTTTGTACGTCTGAACCGTGAAATGCCGTTTTCTATTTCATCGCAGAGTGCGTCAATGTCTTCTTTTGTTGTTTCCATCGAAAAGCTCACTCTTATAGTGCTGTCCGCTCTTTCGCTGTTCATTCCGAAAGCGTCGGGCACCGAGCTTATCTTGCCCTTTGAACAGGCAGAGCCGCTGCTCACATAAATCTCTTTTTCTTCGAGCGAATGAAGCATTATCTCGCTTCTCACCCCAAGCACAGAGAAGCTCAGTATGTTATACACGCTGTTGTCCGGGCTGTTTATATAAACGTCCTCCATTTTCGAAAGCCTGTCACGCAGATAACCGTTCAGCTCACTGTAATGCGTAAGATCGGCAGGGTATGCCTTCACAGCCGCCTCAAATGATGCTATAAGCTCGGTAGGCTCTGTTCCCGGACGCAGATTTTTCTGCTGTCCTCCGCCGTATACAAGCGGAGTGAATCTTATCTTATCAGCACAGTACATTGCTCCTATGCCCTTAAAGCCGTGTATCTTATGTCCCGAAAGGCTGATAAGATCGCCCTTAAGCATCACCTTGCAAAAGCCCTGTACGCCGTCTATATGAACGATAGTTTCGCTGTTCGCATTTTTTACGAGTCTGTACAGCTTTTCGGTATCGACCTTAAAGCCGTTCTCGTTGTTTACTGCCATGCACGATACAAGTATAGTATCCTGTGTAACATTATCCGCAATATACTGCTCGAAATTATCAATAGCGTCCTTAGGCGACAAACGGACTATTTCAAAGCCCAGCTTTTCAAGATAATCCATCGTTCTTGCTACGGACGGATGCTCCATAGCGGTAGTCACTATTTTATTTCCTCTGCGTTTATAAGCGTCTGCGACTCCTCTTATCGCAAGATTGTTGCTTTCAGTCGCACCTGATGTAAAGTATATTTCTCCCTGCAGACCCAGCTTTTTAAGAATCGTTTTCTTTGCACTGTTCATCAGCTTTTCAGACTCAATACCGAGCCTGTGCAGTGACGATACATTGCCGAAACAGCTTCTTGCGGCATCTTCAGCCGCTTTTATTGCCTGCTCGCAGGGCTTTGTAGTGGCGGCATTATCCAGATATATCAAAATTCCGTCTCCTTTTCATTGGGACTTCGCCCACTTATCTATAGGACGTTGCCCGCTTGTCTATAATCGTCTTAATTATACACCATTTTGCGATAAAAAAACAGGGTATATTCTGAAATTTTTATGAAAAAATAACCTTGTATACGCATTACCGCCGATTTTATGAAAGGAAGAACATAATATGTATATTTCAAAACGTTGTTTTGTGCGGATAATCAGCTTTTTTACCGCCATATCGGTCGCCGCAGGCATATCTGCCACGCTGAATATGAACAGCTCCGTCCGTTATAAAAGGAGCTTTGAGCAGAGCATGACACGAAATGTAGAGGATCTGTCGGCTGAAATCGACAACATCAAGAACACGCTTTACAAGGGTATGTATGCAGGCACACCGGAGATGATGACACAGCTTTCGTCAAAGCTGTGGAGCGATGCGTCCACCGCAAAAGCCTCACTTGCCGAGCTTCCGGTATCCGAGCTTCATCTTGAAAACACCTATAAATTTCTGTCGCAGGTGGGCAACTTCTCAAAGAGCCTTGCAAAGCGTTATTCCGACGGAGAAACGCTGACGGAGGATGACAGAAAATCGCTTAAAACGCTCGGCGAATATGCCGACCGCCTTGCCGACAATATGTGGAAGGTGGAACAACGCATAACAAACGGCGAATTATCCTTTGAAAAAGCCGCAACAGAGGTGCAGGAAGCGAAAAACAGCGATGAGCCGTCATATATAACTGAGGGCTTCACCGATTTTGAAGAAGGCTATGACAACTACCCGACACTTATATACGACGGACCTTTCTCAGACCATATCCTCGAAAAAAATCCCGAAATGCTGAAATCCGCATCGGCAGTCACCCTTTCGGACGCACTGAAAAAAGCTGAGAAAGCCTGCGGCACTGTCGGCTTGTCGCACGATGACAAAAACGATGAACAAGGAAAAATGCCGTCCTACGTCTTTACAAAGGACAGCACCACCATAGCCGTGACAAAAAACGGAGGTTATCTCAGCTATATGCTCTGCGGCAGAAGTGTTCCCACTCGCTCTGTCACCGCACTTGAGGCTGTTGCAAAGGCTCAAGAATATCTCTCGATGCTCGGCATAAACCACATAACCGACACCTATTACGAGATAAACGGCAACGTCTGCCTTGTGAACTTTGCAGGCACACAGGGAGATATAACGATGTACACCGACCTTATCAAAGTCGGCGTGGCGATGGATAACGGCGATATACTCAGCTTTGACGGCAGAGGATATATCACAAATTACAAGAAACGTAATCTTCCCGAACCGAAGATTACCGCAGAGCAAGCAAGAAAACAGCTCTCATCAGAGCTTACAGTTACTGATACCTCCCTTGCCGTAGTGCCTTCCGCAGGCACAAACGAACTTTATTGCTATGAATTTCACTGCACCTCTCCTGACGGCAGACAGATGCTTGTATATATAAATGCCGATACCGGCAAGGAAGAACAGATACTGTTGCTTGAAATCAGCGAAAACGGTACGCTTACCGTATAAAAATAATATAAAAGACTGCAAGTCCAAAATCGGATTTACAGTCTTTTTGTTTATTTTCCTGTTATCAGTTTCTGCATAGCAGGAAGCAGGACATTCATATCGATAGGTTTCGGAACATGGTCGTTCATTCCCGCCTTCATCGCATTGTCCTTATCCTCGGAAAACGCATTGGCAGTGAGCGCTATTATCGGTATATCGGCTTTTTTGCGGTCGTCTATCCTGCGTATCTTGGCTGCGGCCTCATAGCCGTTCATTATCGGCATCTGGATATCCATAAGGATAATATCATAGTAATCATCGGGCGCTTTCTCCAGCATTTCCACACAGTCAACGCCGTCTTTGGCTCGTTCGATTATAAGGCCCTCATCAGACAACAATTCGGTTGCTATTTCGGCATTTATATTATTATCCTCGGTCAGAAGCACTCTTCTGCCTTTAAGGGAAGTCTTGTCAATATCTGTATCGGCACGTTTTGCCTTTGCTTCCTCTTCTGACGATATTCTGCAAGGAAGTGACACAGTAAATACAGAGCCTTCGCCTATTGCGCTGCTGACGGTTATCTCTCCGCCCATAAGATCGACCAGTTTCTTTACAATGCCCATTCCGAGCCCTGCACCCTCTACACCGCTGACTGTAGAAGTCCGTTCACGCGAGAATGCCTCAAATATATGCGATATGTATTCTTCAGACATTCCTATGCCCGTATCGGTAATTGAGAACACCGTATTGCACATCTGCTCGTTGTCGCCGTCCTCCTGCCTTATAGCACAGGTTATCTCTCCGTCTGCTCCGGTATATTTGATGGCATTACTCATTATGTTCATAACGATTTCAGAGAAATGCGTTTCATCAATATAGATGTACCTGTATTTTATATTCTTACGCATTGATATAGTGAGTTTTTTCTTCTCTGCGGAATTTTCAAACATAGTTATACAGGACGTGAACAAGTCATCAATATCGTTTATCGTGTTTTCGATAACTGTCTTGTTGTTTTCAATTCTGGCAAGGTCAAGGACATTATTGAGTAACGACAGCAGTTTCTGCCCACAATTGCTGATATTGTCCATATACCCGCTGAGCTTGTCCGGCTCGTTGAGATGGTGCTTTGCAAGCTCGACATAGCCAGTTATAGCATTCATCGGTGTACGGATATCGTGAGATATATTGAACAGGAACGTTGACTTTGCCCTGTTGGCTGAATATGCCGCTTCTGCCGCTTCTTCGAGTATTTTCTGTTGCTTTTTCTGCTGGTTGCGGTAATGCCTAATATAAATGCAGACACAGAAAAACAACATAACTATCGCAACTATCCCGACAGCACCGATTATCATAACGAAATTATTACGTTCACTGATAAATACATAAGTCGGCTCCATATCGGTCTCGATACACAACGCACCGATGATCTCATTACTTCCGTCATTCGCTCTGACGGGATAGCACGCTGTGAAAATATGACCCCACGTTGTATCGATTATCTCCTGCGAATAGACATTTTCTCCCGAAAGCGCTCTTTCGATATACGGTATCATCTCTTCTTCAATATATGTACCGGGATAGGCAAAGTCATCTGCGCCAAGGTCAAGACCGTCCACAAGATATATAAGCCTACCCTCTGTATTTCTCTTTGCTGTATAGAAGTATCTTGTCGAGTTCATATTGCGTATCTGATTGAGATACGTCTGAAGCGATTTGTAACGCTCGGTATTCATATCGTCCACAGTATTTATTTCGGTAAAATCCTCTCTGGTAAGTGCATTCGATACGCCCTTGTGCATAGCGTCGGTGCGCGAACTGTCCTCTGCTATCGCATTATCCAGTATACTGTCATTATACATTTTTTGCAAAATATATGTATATCCTGTAACGAACAGCACACCGACAACGACTATCAGAACAAGATTATAAATGCTGCGTCTTGCTTTAGCTCCGCTTTTTTCTACAGAATTATTATTGTTCAATCCCACTTATGTAACCCTCCGTGACAGCATAGCCGTCGTGCATACGGATTTCGATTGCACAGCGAAATCCGCATACTGCATATAAAAATTATACATTAGCAAAATTGCATTGTCAAGAAGCATACAAGAGTTATGTCACACTTAGCCAAAAATAAATCCCCCGGTTTAAAAACCGGGGGACTGTATGATCTTATTTAAATATTAAACTAAGATTGAATGCTCATCGTTAGGATCGAACAGGTGTACCTTGTTAGGATCAAGAGCAAGCTTGATAACGTCCTGAGGACGAGCTGTACATCTGGGCGATACTCTTGCTGTCAGCGGGATACCTTCGCATGTGAGGTAGAGGTAAGACTCAGCACCCATCATTTCGGTAACGTCTACTGTAGCTTCGATCAGACCTGTCTTAGCATTTGAAAGGAACATTTCTTCATCGTGAATGTTCTCGGGACGGATACCAAGGATAACTTCCTTGTCAACATAGTACTTAAGAGCTTCTGTATCTGCCTTAGCACTGGGCAGTTCAACATAGAACTTTCTGCCTCTTGTTGTCTTTGTATCTTCTGAACCGAATTCAACTGTGTACTTGCCGTTGAGCATAAGGAGCTTAGCGTTGATAAAGTTCATCTGAGGTGAACCCATGAAGCCTGCAACGAACTTGTTAACGGGGTTCTCATACAGGTTGATAGGTGAATCGATCTGCTGGATGTAACCATCCTTCATAACTACGATTCTGTCACCCATCGTCATAGCCTCGATCTGGTCATGAGTAACGTAGATGAATGTAGTACCTAACTTCTTGTGAAGCTTTGAAAGCTCAGTTCTCATCTGTGCACGGAGCTTAGCGTCAAGGTTTGAAAGAGGCTCGTCAAGTAAGAATACCTGAGGATCACGAACGATAGCTCTACCTAAAGCTACACGCTGTCTCTGACCACCTGATAAAGCCTTGGGCTTTCTGTCGAGAAGATGTGCGATGTCGAGGATCTTAGCAGCTTCTTCAACAAGCTTCTTGATCTCATCCTTAGGCACTTTTCTCAGCTTTAAGCCGAATGCCATGTTCTCGAAAACAGTCATATGAGGATACAGAGCGTAGTTCTGGAAAACCATCGCAATATCACGATCCTTAGGAGCTACGTCATTAACGAGTCTGTCGCCGATGAAAAGCTCGCCCTCGGAAATTTCCTCAAGACCTGCAATCATTCTTAATGTTGTTGACTTACCGCAACCTGAAGGACCAACGAGGATAATGAACTCCTTGTCCTTGATGTTCATAGTAAAGTCAGAAACGGCTACTACGCCGCCGGGGTAACGCTTATAGATACCTCTTAAAGATAAACTTGCCATTTATGTGTGACCTCCTGTTTTATTGCAGAATAACCTTACGCTAATATTTTAACAAAATCGAGCCGAAAATGATAGTACCTAATTACCCAAATATCAAAGCCTTGCGTTATGCAAAATCACCAACACATATAAAACGCATTTAAATTTTGTCCTTTTTGTGTACAATTTATACAAATTTTAGCCGAATCTCAGCCTTGAATAAAGTAAATTCCGTTCGAATTTGTTACAAATCACAAATGAAAGCGGATAAATTTAGTGAAATTTTGCAATTAATACTTAAACGTGTTAAAGATTGCGTTAAAATTTCAGCATTTTGCTGAATATTTCAGCATAGATTTTAATAAATTTCAAGTGACTGTCCCCGCAACCGACCGCCCTGACAATAAATTGACATAACGGAGGAAAAATGAAACACAGAAAAATTATCCGCTTGCTTGTTATCCCTGCCGCTCTTTTCATTACACTGCTTACCGTTCTTGTTATGTGCCGCCGCAGTGCAATATGCGGTGAAACGTACAGCGACAGAGCAAATTACGCAAAAACGCTCGGCTACAGCATATCCGCCGACAGCGAAACCGTACAGAATATCGTTATCCCTGCCGTATTCGGCAGCGTATATGAAAACTACAACGCCCTGCAAAAGCAGTGCGGCTTTGATTTATCGCTGTATAAGGGCGAGGACGCAGTACAATATACATATATTATAACCGATTACACCGATGACAGCGGAAACACGCTTGATAACATCAGAATGAACCTTATCATCGTGAGCGGCAGAATTGTCGGCGGCGATATATGCTCCGCCGCACTTGACGGCTTTATGACAGGGCTTCAGCCACGCAAAAATTAACCGCACGGGTTTAAAGAAGCCTGCCGCAATTGCGGCAGGCTCAATAATTTTATTTGACTTACTTTGTTCCGAAGAGTCTGTCGCCTGCGTCACCTACGCCGGGAGTGATATACAGATCCTCATTAAGACCGTCGTCAAGCGCACCGCAGTAAATCTCTATATCGGGGAATTCCTTGTGTATAGCGGCTATACCCTCGGGAGCGGCGATAATGCACATAAACTTTATAGAATGTGCGCCGGCTTCCTTAATCTTGCGTATAGCGTGTACAGCCGATGTGCCTGTAGCAAGCATAATATCGGTAACTATTACGTCACGCTCGTTTATATCAAACGGGAGTTTGCAGTAATACTCGTTTGCGACCGTTTTGTCCGATCCGCCCTTTCCTCTGAATATACCGATATGACCTATCTTTGCGGCAGGAACAAGTGCCATAACGCCCTCGGTCATACCAAGACCTGCACGGAGGATAGGTACAAATGCGAGCTTTCTGCCTGAGATAACATTTGACTCTGCGATAGCTATGGGAGTCTGAATCTGTACCTTCTTAAGAGGAAGATCTCTCGTTGCCTCATAGCACATAAGCATTGAAATTTCGCTTACAAGCTCTCTGAATTCCTTTGCGCCCGTGTTCTTATCTCTTAAAAGAGATACCTTGTGCTGTACAAGGGGGTGGTCACAGATGTGAAGTTTCTCGTTTGCCATAACATTCTCTTTTCTCCCTATGTATTGTTGGATTAGTTTTTTATAGCCCTGCCGTGATTTTCATAGGGAAAAATCCGCAGACTTTAATTACTTACTTATTTTCGAGCGCCATCATCTTGTCAACACGGGCTGCGTGTCTTCCGCCCTCGAACTGGGTTGACAGGAATACTCTTACTATTTCTTCAGCCGTACCCGGTCCTATAACTCTGCCGCCCATGCACAGAACGTTTGCGTCATTGTGAAGGCGTGTGTACTTTGCTGTATAATAATCCTGACACAAAGCCGCACGGATACCCTTTATCTTGTTTGCGGATATGCTGATGCCTATACCCGTACCGCATATCAGAATGCCCTTGTCACACTCTCCGCTTTTGATTTTCTCACAGGTCTTTTCTGCGATGTCGGGGTAATCCGCTCTCTCTCCGTTACAGCCGCAGTCGATATATTCGACTCCCAGCCCGTCAAGGAACTTCTTAACCTCGCACTTCAGCTCATATCCTGCGTGATCGCTACCTATTGCCAGCATTTTTATTCTTTCCTTTCTTTATATGCCTCAGCATTCTTTGCCATAAGCTCACGCTGAGCCTGCGGCAATTTAAGATACATCGGCATAAGCTGTTCGGGCGTTAACTGCGGTGCGTTTACAGCCGCAAGGCATACGCCGTAGCCCGTCTGGTATCTTAACGGATCGGGGGCAATCTTCACGTTTTCCAATCCCTCGTTATCCGTTGCTTTTTTCATTATAAATGCGCCGTCACCGACAAGCATTATATCATCGTCATATTCCGACAGCATTCTTGCCGCTTCGTCGGTTTTCAGACATTCTTCTTCGGTCAGTCTTTCGACCTTTCCGCCATTTACACGAAACAGTGCAACATACACCTGATTGCACCTTGCGTCCATTGCGGCGCAGACAACGCAGTCATAAGCTGTAACATTATACGCCATAGCCTCAAGCGTTGAAACTGCCGCACAAGGCTTCGACAATGCAAAAGCAAGCCCTTTTACCGCCGATATGCCTATACGAAGTCCCGTGAAAGAGCCCGGACCGTTTGCCACTGCGAAAAGTCCAATATCCTCCATAGAAAGCTCCGCATTTCTGACAAGATCCCTTACAACAGGCATAAGCGTCACGCTGTGCGTCAGCTTGTTGTTTATCACCGTACTGCCGAGTATCTGCCCCTTTTCCGTATCATACACGGCGGCACAGCAAGGAGCGGCGGCAGTGTCGATACCGAGTATCAGCATAGTTCCTCCTGCGGAATATATTCAATTACTCTTGAATTATCCCCTGTTTTAGTGATATTCACACCGCACCTGCCGTCAAGATACGAGGCAAGCTCAGGTATGTTCTCGCTCCACTCTATACACATTATTCCGCCTCGGTCGAGGTAGTCGAAAAATCCGATAGCGTACAGATCGTCGAGCGTGTTTATTCTGAAAAGGTCAAAGTGGAAGATCGGCACATCGCCCTCATATTCGTTCACAAGAGCGAAGGTCGGACTTGTAACATCGTCCGTACTGCCGAAATATTCCGCTATGCCCTTTGTTAAATGCGTTTTTCCTGCGCCCATTTCACCGGTATAAAGCACACAATCGCCGGCTTTCAGATAAGAGGCTATCTTTTTGCCGATTTCAACCGTTTCTTCAGGCGAATCTGAAATAAACCTTTCCATCAGAACAGACCGCTTATCTCGCCGTCTGCGCTTACATCTATCTTGTTTGCGGCAGGAACCTTGGGCAGTCCGGGCATTGTCATAATATCACCCGTGAGTGCGACAACAAAGCCTGCACCTGCCGACAGCTTTACATCACGGACGGTTATCGTGAAATTCTTCGGGCAACCGAGCTTTGTCGGGTCGTCCGATAAGGAATACTGCGTCTTTGCAACGCATACAGGCAGTTTGTCAAAGCCGATAGCTTCAATTTCCTTTATTGCCTTTTCCGCACCCGTTGTATAGCTTACGCCGTCCGCACGGTAGATTTCCTTAGCGATTATATTCAGCTTTTCCTTTATGGACAGCTTCTCGTCATATATAGGAGCAAAATTAGTCTTGCCCTCGTTTTCGTTTATTGTATCTATAACAGCGTTTGCAAGCTCGATACCGCCTTCTCCGCCCTTTAAGAATACATCGGAGAATGCGACCTTTGCGCCCATCTTCTCGCAGTATTCACGGACAATGGCTATTTCAGCCTCTGTATCGGTATAGAAGTGGTTTATCGCAACAACTGCAGGCACGCCGTATTTACGCATATTCTCAATATGTGCACCGAGGTTTACAATGCCCTTTCTGAGAGCCTCTGTGTTCTCTGCGGTAAGCTCGGTTTTCGGAACACCGCCATTATATTTCAACGCACGGATAGTAGCTACTATGACCGTACACGAAGGCTTAAGTCCTGCGTAACGGCACTTTATGTCAAAGAACTTCTCCGCACCGAGATCACTGCCGAAGCCTGCCTCGGTTATGGCATAGTCGCCGAGCTTTAACGCAAGCTTGGTTGCTCTTACGCTGTTACAGCCGTGAGCAATGTTTGCAAACGGACCGCCGTGAATGATAGCGGGAGTATTTTCGAGCGTCTGCACGAGGTTGGGGTTGATAGCATCCTTTAAGAGTGCTGTCATTGCGCCTACCGCCTCAACATCAGAAGCGAATACGGGCTTTCCGTCATAAGTATACGCAACAAGGATTCTGCCGAGCCTTGCCTTAAGATCAACAAGATCGTCCGCAAGACACAGTATCGCCATTATCTCGCTTGCAACGGTTATCTGGAAGTGATCCTCTCTCGGAACGCCGTTCACCTTGCCGCCAAGACCGATTATGCAGTTTCTCAGCGCTCTGTCGTTCATATCAAGACAACGCTTTATCTGTATGCGTCTGGGGTCTATTCCGAGTACGTTTCCCTGCTGAATGTGGTTATCTATAAGTGCGCAAAGCAGATTGTTTGCAGAGGTGATTGCGTGCATATCCCCCGTGAAGTGAAGATTTATATCCTCCATAGGCACTACCTGCGCATATCCTCCGCCTGCCGCACCGCCCTTTATACCAAAGACGGGACCCAGTGAAGGCTCACGCAGTGCAAGTACAGCCTTTTTGCCTATCTTGTACATACCCTCCGCAAGACCAACGGAAGTAGTCGTCTTGCCCTCTCCCGCAGGAGTGGGGTTTATAGCCGTAACAAGTATCAGCTTGCCGTCCTCTTCGCTTTCAAGACGGTCTATACATTCCTGTGAGATCTTCGCCTTGTAGTGACCGTAGGGTATAAGCTCCTCCTCGTCAATTCCGAGTTCCTTTGCTATATCCTTTATTTTTAGCATTTTTGCGTTCTGGGCAATTTCAATATCGCTGAGCATTTTTTCTACCTCTTTTTACTGTGGCTGACCGCCTGAATTATAACCTCTCACGTCATTATAAAGACGCAATTTAAGTATAGCACAGTGGCGGGTGAATTTCAAGGTTTAAAGAATATTTTACACCGACCGCCGCTTACGGATTTACACAAATTTCAGCTGGTCAACGTCCTCGTCGTACAGCGTTCCCGCAACAGGCACGGTCTTTGTCCTGAAACTGTCTGCGTCCTTTATCATACCGTCCTTGTATTTAACCGCAGATCTGAGCTTTGCTCTGGTAAGCCTCATTACCTGCACGCCCTGCGTATCCCTTGCCGCTTTGGGCAGGATAAGCACGGTGTTGAATATCATGACCTTGCCTGCGTCCGAGCTTAGCATAAACTCGCAATCGCCGTCAATAAGCGTCATAGATACGAGCGGCGAGCCGTCATTATATGCGTTCGCCAGCTTTTTGCGCCTTGTCTTTGTTTCAAACGAAGCCATAGGCACTTTTGCACATTTACCGTTTTCAAAGAACATTACAAGCGTTCCGCTGTAGTCCTCTGCGGCTATCATCTTTATTATCCTCTCGTCCGGGTCAAGCTCCAGCTTTACAGGCAGATAGTCGCCCATCACGCTTGCCTTTCCGTCCTCAAAGTCGCAGGCTCTTGCCTTATATACCTGGAATTTATCCGTGAAGAATAACAGCTCCGCACGGTTACTGCCGTCATAGGTTTCGATTATCTCATCGTTTTCCTTGAGCTTCTGTTCGCCGCTCATTCTCAGCGACTGAGGAGTGATCTTCTTGAAATATCCCTCACGGGTGAAGAACAGATTAACGGGATAATCGGGTATCTCCTCCTCCGCCTCGTTCTCCTCGTCCTCAGTGCCGTAGATGAACATTGTCTTTCTGGGCTTGCCGTATTTCTTCGCTATATCGCCAAGCTCCGATATGATTATCTGCTTCACTCTGCGTTCAGATGAAAGAATATCCTCCATATCAGCTATTTCTTCCTTAAGGCTGTCTATTTCCTCGATGCGCTTCAAGATATAGCCCTTGTTGATATTTCTCAGCTTTATATCCGCAACATATTCAGCCTGCGTTTCGTCTATGCCGAAGCCTATCATAAGGTTCGGTACGACCTCTGCGTCATCCTCTGTTTCACGGATTATCTTTATAGCCTTGTCTATATCAAGCAGTATCTTCTTAAGACCTGTCAGCAGATGGAGCTTCTCTTTCTTTCTTGCAAGCTCGAACTTTGTCTTTCTCTTTACGCAGGTGATTCTGAAATCCGTCCACTGCTCAAGTATCTCGGCAACACCCATAACCTTCGGCATACCGCCTACAAGAATGTTGAAGTTGCAGGAGAAAACGTCCTGTAAGGGAGTTATCCTGAACAGCTTTTTCATTACCGCCTCGCTGTCCTGCCCACGCTTCAGGTCGATAGTTATCTTAAGACCGGATAAGTCCGACTCGTCACGCACATCGGAGATTTCCTTCAGCTTGCCCAGCTTTACCTGCTCAACTATCTTGTCGATTATCGCTTCAATAGTCGTCGTAGGCGGAATCTCGGTCACTTCGATACAGTTTGCCGTTTTGTCATAGATATACTTACTGCGTACCTTTACGCTTCCACGTCCGGTGGCATATATACGGCGAAGCTCGTTCTCGTCCTGTAATATGAAGCCTCCGCCTGGAAAATCCGGTCCTTTAAGCGTGGATACAATATCGTGTTCGGGGTTTTTCATAAGTGCGGCGGCTGTTTCACACACCTCCGACAGATTGAAAGAACAGATATTGCTCGCCATAGATACGGCGATACCAACGTTATTGTTTACCAGTACCGCAGGGAATCTTGTGGGGAGCAGTACAGGCTCTGTCATTGAGTTATCGTAGTTCGGTACAAAGTCAACTATATCACGGTCAATATCCGCAAATATCTCAGCGCAGATAGGGTCGAGCTTTGCCTCTGTATATCGTGATGCCGCAAACGACATATCTCTCGAATATGCCTTGCCGAAGTTACCCTTGCTGTCAACATACGGGTGCAGAAGTGCCTCGTTGCCCCTTGCAAGTCTTACCATCGTTTCGTATATCGCCATATCGCCGTGCGGATTTAATTTCATCGTCTGTCCGACAATGTTCGCCGACTTCGTTCTTGCCCCCGTAAGCAGACCCATCTTGTACATCGTATACAGCAGTTTTCTGTGCGACGGCTTGAAACCGTCAATTTCGGGGAGCGCACGGGAAACTATAACGCTCATTGCATACGGCATATAGTTTTCGGTCAGCGTATCGGTTATCGGCTGATTTTCGACAATGCCTGCGCCCTCTATATAAGCGTTTTTATTCGGAGCGACCTTCTTCTCGCTCTTTTCGTTCTTTCCTTTTCTCAAAATCTATACCTCTTTTTAGCTTTATGCCCTGCTCAGAGTGAAAACTCTTTTTTCAGCTTTTCAAAGCGTTTCTCGTATTTATCTCTTATGGGGAGCGTTGTATTCTGTAAAACGTGTTGCAGAATATCTGCATCTTTCAGCACCTCGTCAAGCGGAAGCCCGACATTTTCCTTGTCGCTGTGATTCGCTATCGCTCTTGTGATATTGCCTATCTCGCACACGCTGAAAAGCCCCGTCTTTGCCAATATCGGCATTACAGCGTCAGCGCTTTCTTCTGCGTGCTTTTCGTCAACGCCAGTCAGATATTTACGGTAGTCGTGGAGCAGTCCGCTTATCTGCGCAAGCTCTGCGTTAACACCTCTGCGCAGTGCAATAAGCCCTGCCGTCTGTGCCGTGCCGAAAAGATGAATGTATGCCTTCTGCCGTCTTTCCTCGGGCAGTGTCGCTATCATCTCCGACACTACGGCAGATATTACCTCTATCCTGTTAATTTCCATATATCCTCCGCTTAAGATACGTCTATATCGTCAAGGTACTTATAGCCGTAGTCACGGATATAGTCCTTTCTTCCGTCAAGGTTATCACCGAGCAGCAGCTCAAATATCTCCTGCGTTTTCTGTGCGTCCTCCGGCATTACTCTTATAAGCCGTCTTGTTTCGGGGTTCATAGTCGTCAGCGACATCATTTCCGGTTCGTTCTCACCAAGACCCTTTGAACGCTGTATCTTATACTTCTGCTCGCCTATATCGGCAAGTATCCTCTGCTTTTCCGCTTCTGTATAGGCAAAGTAGGTCATATCCTTGCTGTTTATCTCATAAAGCGGCGACTCTGCGATATACACAAAGCCCTTTTCTATTACGGTCGGAACAAGTCTGTACAGCATAGTAAGAATAAGCGTTCTTATCTGGTATCCGTCATAGTCCGCATCGGTACAGATTATTATCTTTTCCCACCTGAGATTATTTAAATCAAAGGTTGAAAGGTCTTTGTTCGCCTTAGCCTTTACCTCAACACCGCAGCCGAGTATCTTCATAAGGTTCGTGATAATCTCGCTCTTGAATATCTTGTCATAGCTTGCCTTAAGGCAGTTGAGCGTCTTACCTCTTACAGGCATTACCGCCTGATAGTCTGCGTCCCTCGCCTGCTTTACAGCGCCCAAAGCCGAGTCACCCTCCACTATATAAAGCTCACGTCTTGCCGTATCCTTACTCCTGCAATCAACGAACTTAGGTATCCTGTTTGCAAGGTCTATCTTGCCCGAAAGCTGTTTCTTTATTGTATCTCTTGCCTTTGCGGCATTTTCACGGGCACGTTTGTTTATCAGCACCTGCTCGCATATCTTGACCGCTTCGTCCGGATTTTCAAGGAAGTACACTTCAAGCTGATGCTTCAGCCAGTCGGTCATAGCCTCCTGTATAAATTTATTGGTTATGCTCTTTTTCGTCTGGTTCTCATAGCTTGTCTGCGTTGAGAAGTTTGAAGATATGAACACAAGGCAATCGGCAATATCGGTAAATTTTATCTTGCCCTCGGTCTTGTTGTACTTGCTGTTGGCTTTCAGCCAGCCGTCTATCTGATTTGTGAACGCCGCCTGCATAGCCTTGTCTGGACTTCCGCCGTGCTCAAGCCAGCTTGAATTGTGATAATGCTGTATAAGCTGAACTTTGTTTGAAAATACAAAAGCGACCTTCATCTTTACCTTGTATTCCGGCTTGTCCTCTCTGTCCTTACCCGTACGCTGTGCGCTCCATACCTGCTCGGTCGTGAGTGCGGTATCGCCTACGATTTCTTTCAGATAATCGCTGATGCCGTTTTCATAGCAGTAGATATGTTCTTCAAAGCATGTTTCCCCTGTTTCCTCGTCACGCACTTCGTTTCTCAGCACAAAAGTCAGCCCGTCATTTACTACCGCCTGTCTGCGCAAAACATCGTCAAAATATTCAAACGGTACATCAATATCCGTAAATACATCAAGGTCTGGTTTCCACTTGATTTTTGTACCCGTTGTTCCGTCCGACTGGTGACGGCGGAAGCCTCTTTCTTCCTTTTCAACGTTATAGCCCTTTTCGAATCTCAGGTCGTATATCCACGTTCCGTTGTTACTTTCGACCTCCATATACTCAGCCGCAAACTGCGTCGAGCAAAGACCCAGACCGTTAAGACCGAGCGAGTATGAGTAGTTATCTCCGCTGTTGTTATCGTACTTACCGCCTGCGTACAGTGTGCAGAAGGCAAGCTCCCAGTTGTACTTCTCCTCGTTTTTATTGAAGTCTATCGGTATACCTCTGCCGTAGTCCTGCACTTCAATGCTTTTATCAAGAAAGCGTGTAACGATTATCTTCTTTCCGAAGCCCTCTCTCGCCTCGTCTATCGAGTTTGAAAGTATCTCAAACACGGAGTGACAACAGCCGTCAAGCCCGTCAGAGCCGAATATAACACCGGGACGCAGTCGTACCTGATCGGGTCCTTTCAGCTGTTTAAGACTGTTATCGTCATAATTTTTCTTTGCCATCAGCTTTATCCTTTCAACCGCCGTACTCCCCTGTACAGCGAAACTTTAGTCAATAATTAGTTCTATTGTACCACAAATTTCCCGTTTTTGCAAGTGCGGCGGCTGTGAGCCGCTTCAAATTCGCCTTTCCCAATGTTGATAATATGTGCGAGTTGCATTGACGGCGGATATTAATGATTGCGCTTAATTGTTTAATAATTTAATTTAACTGATTTATCGCAAAAATTAAGGACTGCCTTAAAACAGTCCTCAGATATTGCGATAAAAATGACACGAATTTGAGATTTACCTTGACTTTAACCCGATCATTTGCTATAATCAACATATAGGAAGCCCTCATAGACGGTTTCCCTCGGTAATTAAAGTGTTTATACAACAGTAATCCGCCTACCGGAATTAGGCGGATTATTTTTTTGATAATTCATTAACTTTACCGCAATAATTATCAACATAAAAATCCCCGAGAGCCTCAGCTCTCAGGGATTTTACTATACTATATCAACTTTATCTACTTTCGTATTGCCGTCCGATAAATCAATACTTAGCGTAAGGATTCTCACCGTCATACAGCATACCAGCAGGACGGTTGAATTCAAGATCCTCAACACCGAGGTACTTCAGTGTATCGAAGATAGCCTTGCCGTAGTGACCGAATGCAACTGCGCCGTGGTGAGGATAGTTCTTCTTGATAAGAACGTTGCGGTAGAATCTGCCCATTTCGGGGATAGCAAATACGCCGATAGCGCCGAATGAACGTGTAGCAACAGGGAGAACTTCACCTTCAGCAACATAAGCTCTCAGTTTAGCGTCAGCCGTGCTCTGTAAACGGAAGAATGTGATGTCGCCGGGAACGATGTCGCCCTCAAGCGTACCTCTTGTGATATCAGGCTCCTTGTCAGGCTCAAGACCTCTGTGCATGATGAGCTGATACTTCATAGTCTTGCTTGTCAGCTTGCACGAAGCTGTGTTACCGCAGTGGAAGCCCATGAATGTATCCTTGAGTGTGTAGTTGTACTTGTCCTTGATGGATTCAACATACATATCTGCAGGAACAGAGTTGTTGATGTCGAGCAGTGTAACTGCGTCCTCTGAAATGCAGGCACCGATATATTCGCTGATTGCACCGTAAATATCAACCTCGCACGCTACGGGGATTCCTCTTGCTGTAAGTCTTGAGTTTACATAGCAGGGAACACAGCCGAACTGTGTCTGGAATGAAGGCCAGCACTTGTTGGCGAATACAACGTACTTTCTGCTTCCCTTGTGCGCTTCCATCCAGTCAAGAAGCGTAATCTCAAGCTGTGCAAGTCTGGGCAGGATACCGGGCATCTTGTTGCCGTCGCCAAGCTCCTTTTCCATATCTGCAACAACTTCGGGGATTCTTGCGTCGTTCTTATGCTCGTTGAATGCGGCATAAAGGTCAAGCTCCGAGTTCTCTTCAATCTCAATGCCGAGGTTGTAAAGCTGCTTTATAGGAGCGTTACAAGCAAGGAAGTCCTGAGGACGAGGACCGAATGAGATAACCTTTAAGTTGTTAAGACCGATAACCGCTCTTGCAACGGGGATAAATTCCTTTATCATATCCGCAACCTCTGTAGCTGTTCCTACAGGGTATTCGGGTATGTATGCCTTGATGTTTCTGAGTGCTAAGTTGTAGCTTGCATTCAGTACGCCGCAGTAAGCGTCGCCTCTGCCGCCTACTAAGTTATCCTGTGTTTCCTCTGCCGCAGCAACGAACATTACAGGACCGTCAAAATACTTTGCAAGCAGTGTTTCAGCCGACTCGGGACCGAAGTTTCCGAGGTATACGACCAGTGCGTTGCAGCCTGCGCCCTTAAGCTCCTCAAGAGCCTGCATCATGTGTGTTTCGCTTTCAATAGTGGTGGGACATTTAAATACGTCAACACCGATCTCCTTACATGCCTTTACAACAGCCTCACATCTTGAAGCTGAAAGGCTCATGGGGAAACAGTCACGGCTTACAGCCGCAATTCCGAGCTTTACATCGGGTATGTTCTTCATAGCAAAAATTCCTTTCTGTGCAGTTTATTCTCTGCTTTATAAATCTGTCATAATACCGTCGCATTTTTTTGTTATGTACCGATTACGTTTTGAGTAATCGTTTACTTGCAGTCATAAAACAAAAAACCTCTGCGACAGGTGTTATTATTATTGTATCACAAATAATCGTCATTGTCTACAGATTTCCGATAATTTTACGCCGTTTTCACACAAAATTATCAGCAAGGCGATGTAACAGGTTACACGGTAATTAAGTAAAACGCATTTGTTTTACCGTTTATTGACACGCCGTGCTATTTATGTTATCATTTTACTATATTAAGTATTTAAACAGCGGAGGAAGACCGATGAAATACAGACGATTGCTCTTTTGGGTAAAAGACCCGTATTCCGATAGTTCCGACGAATTGTTCACCAAAGCCGTAAAAGAAAATTTCTCCTACTGCGTTTCCCATTGCGATGATTACCGCATAATATGCGAAAATCTCGGTATATCCTCTCCCTCGGATGCGTCCGGACTTCCCGTGATACCCACATTGCTGTTCAAGAAAAAACAGATTTTCAATAAAGGCTGTATTCCGCTTATAAAAGCGACTTCCTCCGGCACAAGCGGCAGGAAAAGCGTGGTAGCCTTTGACACGGGCGGCCTTCTCTGCGGACTTAAAATGGTTGTGCGTGTATCAAAGCTGAGAAATCTGCTATCTCCCGTTCCGTGCCACTATATCATTATGGGTTACAAGCACCACAGAGGAAATAAGACCGCCGTAACAAAGACGGCTTTCGGTGCGACATTCTTCACTCCTGCACTGAGCCGCAATTATATCCTGACATATAAAAAAGGCGGCTATTCCCCCGACTTTGACAGGATTATAGATCTTATTGTCAGGCATTCACATTCACGTTTCCCGACAAGATTCATGGGGTTTCCCGCTTATACTTATTTTCTGCTGAGAATAATGGACGAGCGTAAAATTTATCTTAAAATGCCGAAAGGCTCACGCATAATGCTCGGCGGCGGCTGGAAACAGTTCTATGCCGAGCAGACCGATAAAAATTCCTTTTACAGCCTTGCCGAAAAGGTACTCGGCATAAAGGAAAACGATATTATCGAATTTTTCGGAGCGGTAGAGCATCCGATTTTATACTGCGACTGCAAGGAACATCACTTCCACGTCCCCGCTTACAGCAGAGTTATAATCAGAGATGTCGATACGTTAAAACCGCTTGAAAACGGCAAGACAGGACTTGTAAACCTTATAACTCCTATGGTTAAAGCGACCCCGGTGCTTTCTGTAATGACAGATGACCTCGGCATACTTCATAACGGAAGCGAATGTTCCTGCGGACTGAAAACGCCGTTTATTGAAATTGTCGGCAGAGTTGCGCCGGAGGATATAAAGACCTGTGCGGCAGGCGCAGAAGAGATAATAAAGGGTGTGAACGTATGATTTTCTTTGATGGCGAAATATACGAAAACGATATGTGCGACAAGCTGTTAGCCCGTTTTGAAGACAGAATATGCGACACTCTCGGAAACTGTCGGCTTTCTGCTAAGCAGGTCATGCTTGCCGCCGAAAAAATCAGCACGGATATAGAAAGCGGTGCTTTTGACGATATGCTCTCAGCGCTTGACGTTGAAAATGTGAGTTACTATAAACAGCTTATACTCGCCTGCCTCAGCCGTGAAAATCTTGAATACAAGCTGAAAACCGAACTCGGAGATTCAGACGGCTTTATCGGTTCTCCGAACGGCATCACTCCGAAAATAAAAATTCAGACAAAACCTCTCGGCGTTCTGTTCCACATAGCCGCAGGAAACGCCGACGGCTTACCCGTGATGAGCGTTGCAGAAGGACTTCTTGCAGGCAATATCAATATACTGAAGCTTCCGTCCGCAGATAAGGGCTTGTCAATCCGCATAATAAAGCGGCTTTGCAAATATGAGCCTTTGCTGTCACGCTACATATATGTCTTTGATACCCCGTCAAGCGATGTGCGTACCATCCAGACGCTTGCAGGCTTTGCCGACGGCATAGTGGTATGGGGCGGTACTGAAGCCGTAAAAGCAGTGCGTTCACTTGCTCCGCCGGGAGTTAAGCTGATTGAATGGGGACACAAGCTCGGCTTCTGCTACATTTCCGATTACGCAAACCATACAGATGAATTTTCGGCTCTTGCCGAGCATATAGCCTCTACAAAGCAACTGCTCTGCAGTTCCTGCCAGACCGTGTTTATCGACTCCGATGATAAAACCGAACTTACCCTATTTTGCGAAATGTTCCTTCCGTATCTTGAAGCGGCAGTCGGAAAACACAAGAACACCTCTATAGGCACACGGGCGAGAGATACGCTCATAAGCTACTCCGCCCGTCTTGAACAGGCAATCGGGATACGGCAAATTTCTCCCGACGTATTTTACGGTAAGAATTGCAGCCTTATCATAAAAGACGACTTTGAACTTGAACTGTCGCCTATGATGTGCAATGTGCTTGTAAAAAGGCTTCCGAGAAAGAACATAATGCATACACTGAGAAACGCAAAAGGCTTTTTGCAGACCGCAGGGCTTATCTGCGACAAGGCTGACAGAGCAGAGCTTACCGACCTGTTGCTCTGTGCAGGAGTTACAAGAGTTACGCAGGCGGGAAATATGTCCGCTTACTTTTTCGGAGAATCCCACGACGGAGAATATCCGCTATCCCGATACACAAGAAAAATCAATATCGAACTGAATGATCAGACTGAGGAAACAAATATATGAAAAAACTCGTTTTACCGCTCAACATTATTTTTCTCGGCTTATCGCTTGCTTGCGATACAGCTCTGATAATTACTCATCTCTACCCGATAAAAATAACCGCAAGCGTTTTCTTTATGCTTGCCGCCGCAGTAAACCTGATATACGCTCTGAAATACTTCCCCGATAAGAAACTGCCGTCAGTAATACTGACCGTCGGCGTATTCTTCGCAATGAGCGCAGATATAGCGATAAACTTAAATTTCATCGCAGGAGCGGCGATTTTCGCATTAGGTCATATCTGTTATTTCATAGCATATTCGCTGATTCAAAAGCCCCGACCCACCGACTTTATCCCCGCAATTATAATATTTATCCCCATAGTGCTGTTTATGATGTTCTCACCGCTTCTTGACTTCGGCTCGTCGCTTATGAAAATCATCGGCATTTCATACGCTGTTATAATCTGCATTATGACAGGCAAAGCAATAATGAACTTTATCCGCATAAAGAACAGATTCAACCTTATACTTGCGCTTGGCAGTGTACTGTTCCTTATATCCGATATAATGCTCCTGATGGCGTACTTCTCAAAAATAGATTTCCCGTTCTCGAATTTCTGCCTTGCCCTATATTACCCCGGTCAATGCCTTATTGCAAACGGTCTTGCACATATTAAAACAGCTATAACATAAAAAATCCGTGTCGCCTGACACGGATTTTTATAATGGTTGTTTTAAATTCTGTTTCTGCATTTATAAGTCTGAACGGAGTTTATTTTGTTAGTTTCTGTAGTTCTTTGCCTGTTCTTCGGTTATTACACCCTGCTTTATCAACTCAGATAATAATTCTGATTTGCCCTCGGCTCTGCCTGCCGGCATTGCAGAACGTTCAAGGCTTGCCCAGTCGTTTATATACTTTTCTTAGGCGTCATTTTCAGTCTGTATAAACAATGGTAACCCAATCAACAATGCCTTTCTCGTTAAACGTAACAATAAGGCATTTACCGTGCCAATCATTCGAGGTTTTTCCCTCGAGAGAACCATATCTATATTCCTGCCAGCCTTCATATTTTTTACTGTTAAAATTTTTTATACTTGTTGCTTCACCATACCTTTCGACGATTTCTTCTCTAGTTGTTTTAAATGGAGTTATGCCGTCAACCGAACATTTGTCATTCTCAAAAGGAGCATCAAAAATCCTACTGTCACCCTTTTTGGACTCTTTGTAGTTTTCCGCTCCGCAGCTAAAAAGCAAATCGCCATTTTTGTCCTTGACTTCAACGTGACATCTATCCTCCGCAAATCGATTAGCAGAAGTTTCATATGTCCAATCCTTAGGCAGTTCTTTCAGCTTTATGGGTATCTCGATCGCTTGTCCGTCAACAATTACATTTTTTCGTATCCGTTCAATGTCAAAACCCGTTTCGCTGTACGATATCTCAGAACCATCAGGAATAGTACTTCTTTCGCACCCCGTAAACCCACAGAGCAGTATCGCCGTTGCCAACAGCGCAACCACCCTTTTGCTTTTCCTGTCAAGCCGATGTTTTAATTTGCTAAACATAGTACACAACCTTTCTTTCATTCATAGTGCTTAAGACTTTTGCAATATTTCCGCCTAAGCCTTATCAAAAAATGTCCAAAAGCTCCGATAGGTTATCCACCGTAAAATCAGCCTTTTCGCTCTCGTCAGAAATCGTCCAATATTTGCCTAAGCCTTGCCTCACCCATATCGTCATCATTCCCATTTCATTAGCGGGAATTATATCATTATCCACTCTGTCACCGATCATTACCGCTTCGGACGGACTGCAACCTGCTCGCTTTAGTGCTATATCGAATATTCTTTTGTCAGGTTTGGCAACTCCTTCTTCGGCAGAAGCTACAACAAGCTGTATATATTTCATCAAGCCGCAGCTTTCAAGTCGTTTTTCAGTGCCTGCCGACTGGTTGGCAATTACACCTATACGGTATCCTTTTTCACATAGGATTTTGAGTATGTTTTCGGAATCTTTATAGAGCTTTTCATCTTCATGATGCCAAGGAGTTTTTGCAAGTCCGAAATATCTCAGTGCTTCAATATCGCCTTTCAGATTTTGCTTTGAAAAATACAAACGTTTTTCGTTAAACTCCTCAAAGGTAATATCTGTTCCCGCAATAGCATCTCGTATGCGATGGTTATAACACTCGGTTTCGTCAACAAGTGTTGAACCGACATCGAAAAACAACCATTTAATATCGTTCAGCATATTATCTCCTTGTTTTCATTAACTCTCGACCGTCCCACAAAGCCCAGCCAACCGCAAACCTCTCAAAAGGTCGGAAGCCGAGCGCCTCGGCTCGCATTTCCGCCTTTAAATACGGTTGCTGTGTATTCACGTTTGTTTAACGGCGGGAATAAACAAACAAGTATTTCGACAGCTTATTTTCAGCTACCGTCAAACCCCGACCGTTCTGCAAAGTCACGCCAACTACCGACATTTCCAAAGATCGGAATTTGCCGTGCCCCATGGGCACCGCCGCTTAGTGCTTGCGGAACCAGTTACGCATCCACTTGCCGTTTTCGGTGAGATCGCTCTCGCTCCAGTTACCGTTTGCCGATGTTCCCGGTCGCAGTACCGAGCAGGTTTCATCCTTGTTGCAAATACTCCAGTTACAGTAGCTTATGCCTTGCTTGTCAAAATAGCTAAGCCACTTCTGCGTTTCGTTGAAGTCGTTTGCACCTCCGCCCGATGCATCACAAGTACCGAATTCCGACACGAATACAGGCAGTCCCTGTGCCACGCAGTTTTCTACGTTTGAACGAAGTCCTGCGTGAGTTGCCGCATAGAAGTGGAACGCATACATTACATTCTTGTAGCTCAGCGGATCGGAAAGCGGCTTGTCGATCTCCTGACTCCATGTAGGCGTGCCTACTATAATTACCGAGTTCGGCGCATTCTTGCGGATAACGGGTATTATCTTTTCAGCATACGGCTTGATATTACCGCTCCACGATGCACCGCCGTTCGGCTCGTTGCATATCTCGTAAATTACATTCGGATATTTTGCATATCTCTTTGATACCGTTTCAAAGAATGATTTCGCCTCGTTTGTATACTTGGACGGGTCGCCGGGATTAAGAACGTGCCAGTCAATGATAACATACATATCCAGCTTGATGCAGATGTCAACACCCTTTTCAAGCAGTTCAAGGCTTCCGCTCTTGTTGCCCATATAGCACTGACCGTTGCCCCACTCGTCAACATACATTGCAAGGCGGACAACATTCGTGTTCCAGTCGTCACGGAGCGTTTTGAATGCGCTCTCGTTTACGAATTCGGGGAACCATGTAAGCCCGTGCGTACTCATTCCTCTGAGCTGATAACCCTTGCCGCTCTTATCGACAAGCTGTCCGTTCTTTACCGAAAGCTGACCGTGCTGTGATACCGGTGTAGTGCCTTTAGGGTCGCTCGGCGCCTTGGGAACTGTTGCCGCCGGCTTTTTGGTCGTTGACGTATTATTATTGTTGTTATTGTTGTTATTATTATTGCTGTTATTTCCGGAACTCGTTCCTGCGGTACTTCCGTTCACAGTCACTTTACCCTCATTGATATAAGCGTCAGCCGAATAATTGAATCCGAATGAAACGTTCTTTCCCTTTTCTATAGTTCCGTTGTAGCTCTCGTTCTTGACCGTCATTGTGTTTCCCGAAATGCTGAATATTCCGTTCCACTGCGACATCAGCTTTGTATTGCCGGGGACGGTTACCTTTGCCGTCCAGCTGTTCACCGTATCGCCGTTATTGGTTATAACAATCTCATAACCTCCGCACTTCTTACCGCCTTCTTCCCAGCTGCTCGACTTCTTCCACTGAACAGTGAAATTGCTTGCAGATGAAGCAGGCTTGCTCTGGCTGTTGTTTTTCGTGTCGGCAGTTGACGGTGCCTTTGTTGTATCGCCAGGCTTCTCGGTGTTCTCTGCCTTTGATGTATTTTCCTGCTTTGAAGTATTACTTTCTTCCTGTTCGGAGGTATCGGAAGATGTGTCGCTCTCTGTTACTGAGCCGTCAACGGAAGTAACCTCGGAATTTTCATCAACACTGCTCGTATCCTCAACATACGATATATTGCTTTCGGTCGCCGAGCTGTTTCCGACAGACGATAATACACCGCTGTCCTGCGCCGCACAGCCTGCAAGCATAGCCGCCGCAATAAACACGGCTATCGCACGTCTGATTATAGATTTTTTCATATTTCCTCTTTCGGTCGTGATATTAAAACAGCCCTCACGAATGAGGGCTGTCGTTATTCGTTAATCTTTTTAAGATTACTTTCTCTTCTTAGCAACTACTACTGCACCTGTTGCGAGGAGTGCAACACCTGCAACTGCTGCAACGCCTTCAACACCTGTGTTTGTGTTGGGCTTTGTAGAATCGCCTGCTGTGGGAGCTGTTGTATCAGCAGGAGCTGTTGTGTCAGCGGGAGCTGTTGTATCAGCAGGCTGCTGAGCGTCAAGACCTGAAACTGTAAATTCAATCTCTAAAGACTTTGTGGGGTATGCACCGTTATAACCATCTTTCTTAAGAGCATCGTTCCAGATGTTAGCGAACAGAACCTTTGTATGACCTGACTTCTTACCGTCTTCTGTATCAATGATAGGATCAGCAACTTCTGATGTTACTGTACCGTCAACGATAATCTTGCAGTCAGAGAACTTAGCGATAGATTCACCGTCTTCGCCTGCATCCTTGTTGAAAGGAATATCTGTTGAAACGAACAGAAGGTTGAATGCAGATGCACTGTCAAGTGCCCAGTCAAAGTCAGTAATACCAACCTTGTATGTGCCGTCCTTGTCGATCTGTACATCTGTGTATGTAGCAGGAATAACATAGCCGCCACTACCATCCGGCATATCATCATCGAATTTGTCTTCATACTGAGGGAATGTTTCAGGGTCGTTACCGCCCCATACGATTACGCTGTTGAAGTACTTGCCGTCTGCAACGTCCTTACCATATGAAGCGTCATCAAAAGAGTTTCTGAATGAGTAGGGTGCTGTCTGGAAACCGATATAAGCATTATAAGTTTCTGCTGCTGCGCCTACTGTAAGTGTGCCTGCTACTGCCATTGCAGCTGCTGCACCGATGAATCTTCTCATCTTCATTTTAATTACCTCCAAACAAATTGTATATGTTTCATTCTTATGAGTGTTGTTAAAAGTTTACAACATTCTCAATAAATTAATTATAACCTCTGCCCGCCAAAAAATCAATTTGCATTTTTCACACATTTACCACATAACTTTTAGTTATTTTGTACAATCAGGTTATTAAGTTATAACGCAGACCATTCTCGATTGTCACCCATTTGTGCGGTTCGGTTGACATGAAGCGCTGTCGGTGGTATTCTGTTAAAGTCGTTTGACAAAATGGAAAGGAAACAAAAAATATGAACAGACAGAAAATCACAACAATCGTACTTTGTGCGCTCTTTGCGGCAATTACGGCAGTACTTTCGCAGATAGCGATACCGATGCCCTCCGGCGTACCGGTTACATTACAGACCTTTGCAATAGCCCTCTGCGGCTTTTATCTCTGCACGGCAAGAGCAACCGTTTCAACGGTCGTTTATGTTCTGCTCGGTGCGGTAGGCGTTCCCGTATTCAGCGGCTTCAAGGGCGGAATCGCTTCAATAGTAGGTCCTACGGGCGGATTTATAATCGGCTTTATCGCTATGGCGGCCATCAGCGGAATCGCATTCAGAAATATGCCCGAAAAGTTCCGTATACCGCTTAGAATAGCAATGGGCATCTTAGGCGTTGCCGCTTGCCATATCTGCGGATTTGTACAGTACGCTCTCGTTGCAGGCAAGGATCTGTTATCCAGCTTCCTGCTCGTATCCGCTCCCTATCTTATAAAGGATATAGCAAGCGTAGTTCTCGCATACTTTGCCGCTCTCGCAATTTCAAAGGCTCTGAAAAGAACAGGCTTTGCTCCAAGCGAACAGGCGTAATTGCAATAAATTTATAAACATTAAAGGCAGTGCCGATTGGCGCTGTCTCAGACTGTCGATAAACCTATATAATTTTTGAAAATGGGGTTTGGGGCGTAGCCC
>OHFL01000106.1_pt1 | contig 67764 bp, 53 predicted proteins | sample 1567491 | NCBI WGS metagenome assembly OHFL01 (sample SAMEA3879539, study PRJEB24766) | human gut metagenome | biome: human-associated habitat; feature: feces | place: USA | collected 1985/1987 | reverse complement strand
AATTGAATTTCAATTATTTCAAAGAACTTCTATGATTTTTTAGTGGACACTAATGAAGTATAATATAAAAAAAATCACATATCATTTCTCTATCCAAGAACGTATTGAATTCTTTTTTTGTTCAAAAGAATAAGAAAAAAAGTATCTAAAAGGCATTTAACATGATATATATCAATTTTTTAATCATAACATTTAATTCAAAAATAATTAACTAAGGAATAAAACCAGCAAAAGTAAACAAATGGAACATTTTTTTATTTTTCACGAATAGTGTTTTAAAATGCTAGTTTTTATGTAAATTTGTTGCATGAAAATAGAAATTATATGAAAAATACGCTCTACTCATGGTTCAGTATCCTGATAGGATGCATTATTCTGGCAGCTGGCTTTGTCTTTTTCATCAATCCATACAACATTGTTCCAGGGGGTGTGTATGGAGCCAGTATCGTACTTCATAACTTATTTCCTTCGATTCAGGTAGGAACGTTTGGCTATATGTTCGATATTCCATTGCTCATTCTTTCAGTCGTTTTGCTGGGAGCCAAACTTGGTTCACGTACGATTGCTGCCGCACTCATTACCCCTTTACTGATGAATATCATATCCAAACTAGTTTATCCTACCAAAGAAGCATTGGAAGCACTCGATCCAGCCCAGCTTGCAGGTGGAAGCATGAACTTATCTGATCATCTGATGTTAGCCTGTGTTATAGGTGCAGCTTTAATCGGAATAGGAACAGGAATTGTCATACGCAATGAAGCCACTACAGGCGGAAGTGATATCGTAGGAATGTTACTCCAAAAATACTGCCACATACGCTTCTCAAAAGCCATACTTTTAGTTGACGGGACCGTAGTATGTTTCGGACTGGCAGTCATTGGCTTTGGAATAGGTAGTGCAGAAGATTCTATACAACCTTCGTGGCATTTGTCACTTTACTCCCTCATTGCTATTTTCATTATTTCAAGAGTGATAGCATATATGATAAACGGAGCCAAAAATGACAAGCTGATATTTGTAATCAGCGATAAAAAAATGACAGAACTGCATACGTACATACTAAAAGATCTTGACCGTACAGCAACTTGTATTAAGAGCAGTGGACTATATACAGGTAAGGAGAAAGAAATGATTTTCCTCGTAGTAAGTTATAAAGAAGTAGCAGGTGTAAAACTTACGATAAAAAAGGCAGATCCCCGAGCATTTGTTGTAGTAACTGATGCCTATGATACTTTTGGAGAAGGATGGAAACAATTACCTTCACCCAATGAAATTCATCCAGAATAGAAAATGTATGTTTCCTTACACAAAGCATGTGTTTCGGTAATTCGGGTAGAAAAAACAGTAATTTGGTTACGTACCCATTATATAAAAGCCAATATTTTTGCAGTACACGAATATGACAAATCATAAAAGATTGTACTATGAGAATAAAGGATTTTATATTAGTATGTATTACAACTGCAATAATGTTCCCAATGACTACATTAAAAGCACAGAATATGGAAAAAGAAAAACAACTCCCCGAATACCTTAGTGCGTTTCCTTTAGGTGAAGAGAATGTACAATATGCCAGATTTTTTATCGGGAAATCATATCTGGCTCCGCTCACAAGCAATAAAGATCTAAACACTCCTGTATGTAATGTTACCTTTGAACCTGGATGCAGGAACAACTGGCACAGCCATACAGGAGGACAGCTCCTGATAGCCGTAGGAGGAAAAGGATATTATCAGGAAAAAGGCAAACCGGCACGTTTGCTACTCCCTGGTGATATCGTAGAAATAGCTCCAAACGTAATTCATTGGCACGGAGCAGCTCCTGACAGTTGGTTTTCACATCTCGCAATAGAATGTAACCCACAGAGTAATAAAAACACCTGGCTGGAACCTGTTGACGATGAGCAATACCTTGCTGCGACCTCACAAAGTAATACACTTTCAGCAGAAGCAGCAAAAAATCAGGCTACATGGTATTCCAGCGTAAATGACAAACTGGCTGTTTCTGATCCTGAGTTAACAAAAATATTTGGTAACTTTGCCTTTGGTGAGGTACAAAAATACAGTAACCTGGATACCCGCACACGTATTTTAGTAACTATGGCTTCGGCTATAACAGTAAACGCAAAAACAACATATCTCCAAACACTTCATGCAGCTCTTTCAAACGGAATCACTCCGCTAGAAATAAAAGAAGTACTTTATCACGCCGTACCCTATGCCGGAATGACAAAGGTAGAAGAGATGGTGGAAATTGCAAATAAATTTCTGGAAAACAGAGGTGTAAAACTGCCTTTGGCACCGCAATCTATACTGCAACCCGAAGCAAGACAGGAAAAAGGCCTCGCGCTTCAGAAGAGTATCTTCGGCGATCAAATAGACCGGATGTATGAAACATCTCCAGAGAATCAATTACACATACAAAAATTCCTATCTGCAAATTGCTTTGGAGATTACCAGACCCGCCCTGTGTTTGATATACCGACCCGAGAATTACTTACATTTGCAATTTTGATCTCATTAGGAGGATGCGAACCACAAGTAAAAGGACACATTACAGGAAACGTAAATGTCGGAAATGACAAGTTAAAATTACTCGCAGTTGCAACCCAATTATTACCTTATATAGGTTATCCGAGAACACTCAATGCCATAACTTGCCTGAACGAAGTAATTCCTGAAAAATAAATGAATCTTACGTGTTTATGTTCTTCTTTTCATACAGTAAAGGAGGAACATAAACACTCATCATTTACCAACCATCACGCTATACATTTTATCAAACTCCTATTCCAAGAGATATTTTACTTACATCTCCGTTAAAATCTGTAATAGAGGTTACAATATCTGTAATTTATCTACACCAAATTGTGCCATAGGAAGTATCTTTGCCACAAATTAATAATACTACAACTATGGAGCTTTCTGATTTTTTAGCATACGTAAAGACAGGCCGTGCTCTCAATACGGCAGAAATACATCAGTTTATGAATGATATGAGCAATGAGGCACGACGTATCACTTTTGAACTGAATAACGCCTACCATACTCCCGAAGAAGTACGTAACTTATTATCACGCCTTTTTGGAAAAACTGTAGATGAATCTTTCAGAGTTTTCCCTCCATTTTATACTGACTTTGGTAAAAACATTACAGTGGGGAAAAATGTATTCATTAATGCCTGCTGTCATTTTCAAGACCACGGAGGAGTATCTTTAGGCGACGGTTGCCAGATTGGACATAATGTGGTATTTGCGACATTAAATCATGGATTAGCCCCAGAAGACCGCCAGACAACATATCCTGCCCCTATCACACTTGGAAAAAACGTATGGGTTGGATCCAACTCTACCATTCTACAAGGTGTTACCATAGGTGACAATGCGGTAATAGCAGCAGGTGCGGTAGTAACAAAAGATGTTCCCGAAAATACGATTGTGGGAGGTGTACCAGCCCGTATCATCCGAAAAATCTAATTCACCTATAAGCTATTCCCATAATTGCATAAGATTTGTTTCTCCCCAATACCAATGAGTATATCCGGCTATAACATTCTTATATCTGTACAAAGGGGTGTTGACTTCAGAACCATAAGCATCGTACAATTGTGCCACCGAATGCAAAACGTCAGAAGATGTTGTCATGGAAAAATGAAATTCATGCCCACGAAGCAACACACCTTTGTATTTCATTTCCCGATAGCCTAAATTAAGAGAAGGATGCTCTATCGTGCAGTCTATGGGTAAAATACCTGCCATATCATATATCTTACCTTTTTTGACGGTAAGCGTACGTGCCAGATACATCATTCCACCACATTCTGCAAATATTTTTCCTCCACGCTCTGCATAAGTCCGCAACTGCTGCATCATCTCTTTACGATGGTGTAAACGACGAACATATAATTCCGGATAGCCTCCAGGCAGATAAACCAGATCAGCAGCTGGAAGTTTATTATCTCTCAGGGGGCTAAAATATGTTATATGCCCCCATTTCGACAACTGCTTCAAATTTTCATGATACGTAAAACAAAAAGCCTCATCTCTGGCCACTGCGATTCTTATTTTCCGCTGAAAAACCTCATTTATACCTTCTTCCGATACATAAGGTAATGTATAAGGACATGGAAATACAGCCTGACATAAACTAATCAGCTTATCTATATCAACGTATTTTTCTATCAGGATGGATATTTTTTCTGCTACGTCATTCATCGAAGACTTGCTTGTAAGCGTAAGTCCCAAATGACGGGATGGAATATACAACTCATCAGCAAAAGGAATATAACCTAAAGCTTCAATGCCAGCATCTGTACATGCGTCCTTCAAAAAAGCATAATGCGAAGCCGATGAAACCTGATTAAATATAACTCCAGCAATCTTCACTTTTTGTGCAAAGTGCTTGAATCCCCATAGCATCGGAGCAACAGAATAAGCTGCTGCCCGTGCATTTATAATCAATACAACAGGCAAATTCAGCAGATTTGCTATCTCGGCTGCACTTCCTTTATCGCGGCTATAACCATCAAACAAGCCCATAACTCCCTCTGTCACGCATACATCTGCATTTTCTGCATATAAGTTATAGATGCGCTGCATGTGATGATGGTGCATCATCCAAGTATCAAGATTTATCGAAGGCCGTCCAGATGCTATTGCGTGAAACTGTGTATCTATATAATCGGGACCGCATTTAAATGGCTGTACCTGTAAGCCACGTTTTTTCAACGCACGCAACAGTCCCATCGTAAAAGTCGTTTTTCCACTACCTGAAGTAGCTGCTCCAATTAATAATTGTGGTTTCATCATGCTGCAAATGTAAAGGTTTTCTACATATCAGCGAAATATCATCCTGCATTCTTTTATAGAATATGCATTGTTTTTACTAACTTTACCGTCTCAAACTCAAAGATAGAAAATATGAAATTAGGAAAATGGATTGGCGGCATCATGGGCTTTATGGCTATGGGACCGCTAGGTGCACTTGCAGGTTATGCAATCGGTTCACTGTTCGACAAAGCTGCATACGCTCCTGAAAATATGGATGCCGGCAATGAAACATATACCGGACAGAGAAATAGTTTTTTGTTCTCACTGCTTGTCATGGCTTCGTACATCATTCGCGCAGACGGAAAAATCATGCATAGCGAAATGGAATTTGTACGGCGATTCCTGCGAACAAATTTTGGAGAAGACGCTGTAGCCGAAGGAGAGCAGATATTGCTTAACTTATTCGAACAGCGCAAACGTATGGAAGCAACCAATCCTTATGCTTTTCAGAATACCATCCGCGAATGCGGAGCACAGATTGCTGCCAACATGAGTTATGAAGAACGTTTGCAACTTCTGAGCTTCCTGGCACAAATTGCCCGCAGCGACGGAAATGTATGCGCCGCCGAAATAGATGCTTTAAAAGAAGTTGCACAGTCTATGCAATTGTCTGCCAAAGAGGTAGAGTCTATGCTGAACTTGTCTGGCAATTCTTTAGAGGAAGCTTACAAAGTTCTGGAAGTAGAACCTACTGCCACCGACGACGAAGTCCGTGCTGCCTATCGACGCCTTGCGCTGAAACACCATCCCGACCGTGTAGCAACATTGGGAGAAGATATTCGCAAGGCTGCTGAGGAAAAGTTCCAAAGCATTAACAATGCAAAGGAACGCATCTACAAGGCTAGAGGCATGAAATAATATGTGGAACAAACTCGGAGAGGTTGTCGGTTATTTCTGTTCGGTTTTCACGAATACCGATTCCGGCAGGCTCTCCGCCTACTATCCATGAACCAATGACAGGATATCGTCCGCTATAAGCCACAGGCTTTACATATTCCTGATATACATAAGCTCCCGTATTATAATCGCCTTCTGTTTCTTTCAGAAGCGCATGTTCTTCCCATTGACGAATATCAACCACACTTACATTGTGCCCTTCGCGCGAGAAAACTGGTTTCTTACAAAATACTCCTTGCTGTGGACGTGACAAATAACAGGGTAATACATAAGGAGAATCAGGAAACAATTCATACAGTATACTTAAAATAGCCTTGTTCGACATTACCAGCTTCCAAATTGGTTCCAGCCACTCAACCTGAGCCAGACATCCATCTGGGCTTTCATCAATCATCCATTCCCAAGGATAAAGTTTAAAACATTTCTGAATACATTCACCGGAAGGATCATAAAAAAGACCATTTTGCAAATTCATGCTATTAATGTCAAGCACACGTGTAGAATATCCAGCTTCCATAGCAGTACTTGCCAGATATTGTAATGTTCCAGTATCTTCATGATCATCAAGAGCTCCGACAAAGTGTATATTGCTTCCCGCAGGGAATATATCTTTCCACGATTGAACCAAACCTTCATGAATACCGTTATATTGGTCACATTCAGGAAAACATTCTTCTTTCCACTGCCACTGAATGACTGACGCTTCGAGCAGGGATGTAGGCGTATCTGCATTAAATTCCAAAATACGAGGAACACCTTTCTCGTCAAGCAGAAAATCAAAACGCCCATACAAACTCAATTCATCCCGGTTCCAGGACTCACAGATGCGTTCACATACCTCAGCAGGTATCTGCAACATACGCTCCATAAAATCCGGCTTTTCTGAAATAATGTATTCAGCAGCCTCACAATACATACGATAGGCTTCTCTTGTCGCCTCTTCAAGTCGCTCTATTTCTGCGGGAGTAAAACGGTAATAAGCTTCCTCACGCCAATAATCACCATGAAAATCGAACCCAAGAGCTTCAATTTTCTCCCTATAATCAGAACGAGGGGTCATATTGAATCTTTCCATCTGCTCCTGATTTATCCGTGAATGCTATATGAGCGGCGGGTAGTACCAAATACATTCCCACTCGATTTCGATTTACTTGTACCCGATGGGCTGACTTTTACTCCCGAAGGAGGATTCACCCGAGAACCATTGGCATCGGTCCATGAACCAGACTTCGGATAATAATAATGAGTGGTACTCAAGCCATTAGTCAGAGAAGGCATAAGTGCCCAACGCATCAGCATGGCATTGTAAATCCAGCTATTTCCCTGACTATCTCGGTATTCTTCTTTATCTTTTGGGTTTTCGGGCAATTCTGTTTTCTGTGTACATGCCGCCAACGTCATCAGACACATGGCTGCTACCAGATAATGTCGTTTATTCATTCAACTTTATTTTTTGTGCAATAAATTCATTAGCTTTACAAAAATACGGAAAATCCAATATATAATGAGTTTATATCCAAAAACTTTGCCAATATAAGAAAAACTTTTTACTTTGCATAGAAATAGAAATACACAACAAAGGAATTATGAAAGGTATAGTTTTAGCAGGAGGTTCAGGCACTCGCCTTTACCCCATCACAAAAGGAGTTTCAAAGCAACTGCTCCCTATTTTTGATAAGCCTATGATATATTATCCCATTTCGGTATTGATGCTTGCCGGAATCCGGGAAATACTTATTATATCTACTCCACATGATCTTCCGGGATTCCGTCGTCTATTAGGTGATGGAAGCGATTTCGGTGTTCATTTTGAATATGCAGAACAACCCTCACCCGATGGTCTGGCGCAAGCATTCATTATTGGTGAAAAATTTATCGGTAACGATGCTGCCTGCCTAGTATTGGGTGACAATATCTTTCATGGAAATGGATTCACCGCAATGCTGAAAGAAGCTGTACGAACAGCTGAAGAAGAAGCTAAAGCAACAGTATTTGGTTATTGGGTAAGTGATCCAGAACGTTACGGTGTTGCTGAATTTGATGAGGCTGGAAATTGCCTTTCCATTGAAGAAAAGCCAGAACATCCGAAATCTAATTATGCCGTAACAGGACTTTATTTCTATCCGAACAAAGTAGTAAATGTGGCAAAAAATATAAAACCATCGGCACGTGGTGAGCTGGAAATTACAACAGTAAACCAACGCTTCCTTGCCGACGGAGAACTGAAAGTACAGACGTTAGGCCGCGGGTTTGCATGGCTTGACACAGGTACTCACGATTCACTAGCCGAAGCATCCACCTACATTGAAGTAATAGAGAAACGTCAAGGACTAAAAGTAGCATGTCTGGAAGGCATAGCTTTGCGTCATGGCTGGATCACCGCTGAGAAGATGCGTCAGCTGGCACAACCAATGCTAAAGAACCAATATGGTCAGTATTTGCTGAAAGTAATAGACGAATTGGGACTAAACGATTAAAAAACGATTATACGAAAGATGAACGTTATCAAAACAGCAATCGACGGGGTAGTCATCATTGAGCCTCGTCTGTTTAAGGACGACAGAGGATATTTTTTTGAATCTTTTTCCGAAAGAGATTTCAATGCGCAGGTACGTACCGTACGCTTTGTACAAGACAATGAGAGTAAATCGAGTTATGGTGTTTTACGCGGATTACACTTCCAAAAACCACCTTTTGCACAAAGCAAACTAGTCCGCGTTGTAAAAGGAGCTGTACTTGATGTTGCAGTTGACATCCGAAAAGGTTCTCCAACATTCGGACAGCATGTAGCAGTAGAACTGACAGAAGAAAACCACCGTCAATTTTTTATACCACGTGGTTTTGCACATGGATTCAGCGTGCTGACTGATGAAGTTATTTTCCAGTATAAATGCGATAATTTCTATGCACCTCAAAGTGAAGGAGCTATTGCCTGGGATGATCCTGCTCTTGGCATAGACTGGAAAATTCCTGCTGAGAAAGTAATTCTTTCAGAAAAAGACAAACACCATCCGCTATTAAAAGATGCAGATTGGCTGTTCTCTTACGGCGAAGAACTATACTAAAAACAACCTTAAAAAAAGTGGCATGTCTTCTAATACTATAGAGGCATGCCACTTTAAAATTATCTTCCTTTTTTAATCGTCATCACGATCCATATCAATCAGATTAAATTTCAAGTCAAACTTCAAATCCCAAAAATTCGATAACTTTACTTCGTATTCATAGCGGTCTTTTTCTATTTGCAAGATTTTTGCTTCCGGGTAATTTGTTTTTACATATTTTACAATCTGTGCCGGAACTGCAGTTTCAGGCACCAAACCATGTTTACACTTCATCTCTTTCCAGTTACCCTGCTTGTCAAATTCCAATTTATCGCCGTTAACGAACATGACATCATAAGTAACATCAAATATATCTTTATCCATTTTTGAGAAAGCCACATTACGGTCTGCAAAATGTTTTTTTACAAAACTCTGAGCCGCTTGAGGAAGTTGTTCAAAAGTGACAGGCTTATCATTGTCAGCCACTACAACCTGCATTGTAAACAAACACACCAAGAAAAATACTAACTTTTTCATAATCATAAGTTTTTAAAGAGTTATTATTTGTTTTCGTTTAATTTTCTATTGCAAAACTACCTACCGATTCTGAAAAGAATTGGGAATTTCCAAAATTTACTGTTATTTTTTCTTCAACGCCTGATTTTATCGATACACATTTACCTGAGATATCTAAACATTTGGATATTTCACTTATTTTGACGAACTTGCGAAACATAACACTTAACACAAATTTTATTAACTATGAGAACCAGCATTTATGCTCTTCTGCTTGCAGCCTTATTTACAAGTTGTACAGCTACGGAGAATCAGAAAAAACAAGACAAAACCGAACCTGTTTCAACAACAGTTCGCCTGTTGGAAGGCGATATGCCAGATCCATCAGTAGTACGCGTAGGTAACACTTATTACATGGTACATTCGTCATTCATCTACACTCCGGGACTAGTGGTATACAGTTCAAAAAATCTTGCAGACTGGACTCCCTGCTCGGCAGCATTACCCGAATATACAGGTGACATTTGGGCTCCTGATATTTGTGTGTACGACAACCGTTTTTATATCTATTTCCCGACCCGCAATGAAAAAGGAGAAAAAACGAATATGGTTACATGGGCAGACAGCCCTGAAGGTCCATGGAGTAAACCTGTAGATCTGAAAGTAGGAGGAATAGATCCTGAGCATGTAGTGGATGAAAAAGGTAACCGATATCTATTACTCAGCGCAGGCGATTTACATCCATTAAGCGCCGACGGACTATCCATTACAGGTAAGCCTGAAATCATCTATAAAGGTTGGGAGATACCTGAAGAATGGGATATAGAAAGCTTCTCATTAGAAGGCCTGAATGTGAAAAAAATCAATGATTGGTATTATCTACTAGCGGCTGAAGGTGGAACTGCCGGACCTCCTACAGGACACATGGTAGTACAGGCACGTTCAAAAAGCGTACACGGTCCTTGGGAAAATGCGCCAGAGAATCCATTATTACGAACTCAGTCACCACAAGAAATCTGGTGGAGTCAAGGACACGGATCAGTAGTTGATACTCCAGAAGGTAAATTGATGCTTTTTTTCCATGGATATGAGAAAGGATATCTTACGTTAGGAAGACAAACTTTAACACGTGAAGTTGTTATAGGTGATGACAGGTGGCTACATCTCACAGACAAACCCGCTCCATTACCGGGGCCTCAACGTCCGTCATTGCGTACAGCGAAAGATTTTATCTGGCAAGCAGCCGGAGAAAACTTCTCCGCACGCTTCCATGTCACTCCAGAACTCATCACACTGAAAGCAAAAGGTAAAAGTCCCAAAGATGCCTCTCCCCTTCTTGCACGTGCAGGTGATCACCGGTATGAAATCGAAGCATGCCTTGAACTGAATAATGCAGAAGCTTCAGCCGGATTAGTCATCTACTACAATAAAGACATGCATTTTGGGTTAGGATTCCGTCCCGGTGAACTTCTTCGTTACCGCCGTGGAGCCGTACATACCAGCCTGCCCAAAACGGAAATAACCGTAAATGATGGAAAATGCCGCTTATGGGTACGCTTACGCAATTATGACAACATTATTTCCGGATGGTACAGCACCGACGGTAAGACATGGCACAAATATCCATGGGGATTTGACATGCAAGGCTACCATCACAATACATTGGGAGAATTCCTCTCTCTCCGTCCTGGCATATATGCAGGAGGTGAAGGTGAAGTGCATGTAACAGATTTTACCTATCGTACTTTATAACTTAATAAAAATAAAGGGAATACACTGGGTACGCAAACAAATAAATCGTAGAGCCATTTGCCGAAAAATCCAATTTCAAGAAGACGTGAATAATATGGAAATAATATAAACCGCACTTGGCAATACAGCTTTTTTGACATATCTTTGTGTTGAGAAATAAAAAAACCAACCTATTCAGTAAAGTTTTATTTATGAGAAAAGTTGCTTTAATAACCGGTATTACCGGACAAGACGGTTCATACCTTGCCGAATTCCTTATAGAAAAAGGATATGAAGTGCACGGTATTTTACGCCGTTCTTCATCGTTCAATACGGGACGTATCGAACACCTTTACTTGGATGAATGGGTGCGCGACATGAAACAGTCACGTTTGGTGAACCTACATTGGGGAGATATGACAGACTCCAGTTCGCTTATCCGAATTATTGGTGATATTCATCCTACAGAAATCTACAATCTAGCAGCACAGAGCCATGTAAAAGTATCATTCGACGTACCAGAGTACACAGCCGAAGCCGATGCCATAGGCACATTGCGTTTATTGGAAGCTGTACGTATTTGCGGTTTGGAAAAAACCTGTCGCATCTATCAGGCTTCTACCTCAGAACTCTTTGGCAAAGTGCAGGAAGTTCCACAAAAGGAAACCACACCGTTCTATCCCCGTTCGCCTTATGGTGTAGCAAAGCAATATGGTTTCTGGATAACAAAGAACTATCGTGAAAGTTATAATATGTTTGCTGTAAACGGTATCTTGTTCAATCATGAATCAGAACGACGTGGAGAAACTTTTGTTACGCGAAAGATCACATTGGCTGCAGCACGCATTAAACAAGGATTTCAGGATAAGTTATATCTAGGTAATCTAGATGCACAACGCGACTGGGGTTATGCTAAGGATTATGTAGAATGCATGTGGCTTATTTTACAGCACAATACCCCTGAAGATTTTGTCATTGCTACAGGAGAAATGCATACCGTACGTGAATTCTGTACACTAGCTTTCCACTATTTAGGTATTGAACTTGAATGGCAAGGTAGTGGAGTAGACGAAAAAGGTATTGACCGTGAAACCGGACGAGTATTAGTTGAAGTAGATCCCAAATACTTCCGCCCATGTGAAGTAGAACAACTATTAGGAGATCCAACGAAAGCCAAGACTCTTTTGGGATGGAATCCTACCAAAACGCCTTTTGCAGAATTAGTCCGTATCATGGTAGAGCATGATATGAAATTCGTAAAAAAATTGCATTATAAATCAATATAGCAGTGTCATTTCCTGCAAAAGACACTACTTTATTTTTACCGATAAATTCATTAAAAATGAATTTGGGGCGCGGACTTAGTGATTAAGTTCGCGTTCCTACTTTAAAAAAGAGAATCACAATGCTAGACAAATCTTCAAAAATATACGTGGCAGGACACCGAGGTCTGGTTGGATCTGCCATCTGGAATAATTTGATGCAACGCGGTTTTACCAATCTGGTAGGACGTACCCATAAAGAGCTTGATTTGTTGGATCCGATAGCAGTACGAGAGTTCTTTGACAAAGAACAGCCTGATGCCGTAGTATTAGCTGCTGCACATGTAGGAGGAATTATGGCCAACCTGCAATACCGCGCTGATTTCATTTACCGCAATTTACAGATTCAGCAGAATGTAATAGGTGAAAGTTTCCGTCACGGGGTAAAGAAACTATTGTTTTTAGGCAGTACATGCATCTACCCTCGTGAAGCAATGCAGCCAATGAAAGAAGAAGCTCTTCTTACTTCTCCGTTAGAATATACTAATGAGCCATACGCCATCGCCAAAATAGCCGGACTGAAAATGTGTGAAAGTTTCAATTTGCAGTATGGCACGAACTACATTGCTGTTATGCCAACCAACCTGTATGGTCCTAATGATAATTTTCATCTGGAAAACAGTCATGTATTGCCAGCAATGATCCGTAAAATCCATCTTGCTAAATGCTTGAATACGAATAACTGGGAAGCTGTACGAAAAGATATCAACCTGCGTCCGGTAGAAGGTGTAGACGGCAACTGCACAGACCAGGAAATTCTTGATAAACTGGCTAAATTCGGCATTACCCCTCAAGCCGTTACTTTATGGGGAACAGGCAAGCCATTACGCGAATTTTTATGGAGTGAGGAAATGGCAGACGCCAGCGTACATGTATTATTAAATGTCGATTTCAAAGATACCTATGCAGAAGGGGCAAAAGAAGTACGCAACTGCCACATCAACGTAGGTACAGGAAAAGAGCTGTCAATCCGTGAAGTTGCAGAAAAAATCATGAAAGAAATAGACTTTAAGGGCAAGCTGCAATGGGATTCATCAAAACCTGATGGCACAATGCGTAAGCTTACCGACGTTTCTAAACTTCATGCCTTAGGCTGGCATCACAAAGTAGAAATTGACGAAGGAATACATCGCCTTTACGAATGGTATCTGAAAGGTATTTGCATCAATCATCAAACGACATAATCCAATATGAAGAAACTTTTATCGCTTCCACCTAATCTGGTGGAATGTTTTCACGATATAGAGCATGCCAACCATCAAGAATGGTTCTGTACATCCGATCCGGTAGGTTCAAAGTTAGGTTCAGGTGGTGGAACTGCATGGCTATTACAAGCATGCAAAAACAGCGAAAGTGACACTACTCCACTCACAGAATGGCTTGCTCACGAAAAACGTATCCTGCTACACGCCGGCGGCCAAAGTCGAAGATTGCCCTCATATGCTCCTTCCGGTAAAATACTTACCCCAATCCCTGTTTTCCGCTGGGGACGTGGTCAAAAGCTTACACAAAACTTATTGTCACTTCAGCTTCCCCTGTATGAGCAAATCATGCAGAAAGCCCCGGAGAAATTGCATACACTTATTGCCAGCGGAGATGTATATATCCGTGCAGAACAAGCCTTACAAGAAATCCCCGATGCAGACGTTGTATGCTACGGACTGTGGGTAGATCCTGAACTGGCAAAGAATCACGGTGTATTTGTTTCATCACGCAATACTCCCGAAAAACTGGACTTCATGCTTCAAAAGCCGAGTGTAAATGAATTAGGAGCATTGATGCAAAACTATCTGTTTCTGATGGATATTGGCATCTGGCTGCTGAGTGACCGGGCTGTAGAGTTAATGGTAAAACGTTCACTCAAAGAGGATGGATCAATCGGCTTCTACGATATGTATTCTGACTTCGGACCAGCTCTAGGCAGCCATCCTCGTATCAACGATCCTGAAATAAACAAACTTACAGTAGCAATCCTGCCATTGCCGGGTGGTGAATTTCATCACTATGGAACAAGCCGGGAGATGATTTCGTCTACACTGGCAATACAAAATTGCGTAATCGACCAGAGAGCAATTATGCACAAGAAAGTAAAGCCTCATCCGGCTATCTTCGTGCAAAATGCACTGACCGACTATACACTGACATCCGAAAACTCAGAGGTATGGATAGAAAACAGTTGCATAAGTAAAAACTGGACACTCCATAAGCGCAATATCATAACAGGAGTACCTATCAATCAATGGCACATCAGTATTCCTGAGGGAATCTGTATCGACGTCATACCGATGGGAGAAAGTAATTATGTGGCCCGTCCCTATGGATTTAATGACGCTTTCAAAGGCAGTCTGAAAGATGATTCAACCTTATATCAAGGAATACCGGTTCAGAAATGGTTATCAGACCGTGGCCTGACAGCTGATGAAATAGCATGTAACCATGATCTTCAGGCTGCACGCATATTCCCGATATGTACATCTGTCGACGAACTTGGAATTGTCATGCGTTGGATGACAGACGAGCCGAAGTTGAACGAGGGAAAAGATATCTGGATACACGCACAAAAAGTTTCAGCCGATGAGATTTCAGCTTATGCTAATCTGCGCCGTCTGACAGAGCAGCGTGAAGCTTTCCGTAAAAACAGCTGGACTGCCCTGGCTAAAAATTATGAACGCAGTGTATTCTATCAGCTCAATTTGCAAGAAGCAGCCGAAGAATATGCACATCATCAATTAGAATTACCCGCTCCCCTTCCCTCCTCTGCACCGTTAATGACCCGTATCAGCGATGCAATGTTCCGTGCACGAACATTACAACTGCGTGATTCAGACGGCCATTTGGCAGAAGAAATAGCACGGGAAGAAGAAAAAGCTTTCAGCCTGATGCGTGAAGGGCTTACTTCAACAGTCGACCATAAACAGCACCCTCGTCTTTCGGTGTATCCGGACCAGATTGTATGGGGACGCAGTCCGGTACGTATAGACTTAGCTGGAGGTTGGACAGATACCCCTCCATACAGTTTGATGGAAGGAGGAAACGTGGTAAACATTGCAATAGAGCTAAACGGTCAACCCCCGTTACAAGTCTATGTCAAACCCTGTAATGAGTATAAAATCATCCTTCGTTCCATCGACTTGGGTGCAATGGAAGTTATCACCACTTTCGATGAACTACATACATTCAATAAAGTAGGCTCTCCCTTCTCTATTCCTAAGGCAGCGTTAGTACTGGCAGGTTTCCATCCCGACTTCTCGGCAGAAAGATGTACTTCACTGGAAGAAAAATTACGTTCATTCGGAGCTGGTATAGAAGTAACACTATTGTCTGCTATTCCAGCCGGCTCAGGATTAGGAACAAGCTCTATCCTAGCCTCTACTGTATTAGGAGCAATAAACGATTTTTGTGGCTTAAACTGGGACAAACACGAAATCGGAAGCCGTACACTGATATTAGAACAGTTGCTTACAACCGGAGGCGGATGGCAAGATCAATACGGAGGCGTGCTTCAAGGTGTGAAACTCTTGCAGACACAACCCGGATGGAACCAGGAGCCAATGGTACGCTGGTTGCCAGAACACTTGTTTACACACGATGAATATCAAAAATGTCATCTATTATACTATACAGGTATCACACGTACCGCAAAAGGTATTTTGGCAGAAATCGTACGTGGCATGTTCCTCAATTCTACAGAGCACTTGAACTTACTGGGACAAATGAAACAACATGCCATCGATCTATACGATGCAATCCAGCGAAACAGTTTCGAGGAAATGGGAAGATTGATACGCAAAACATGGCAACAGAATCAGGCACTCGATTCAGGAACCAATCCTAACAGTGTAGCGGCCATTACCCAACAGATAGATGATCTTTGTTTGGGTTATAAACTTCCAGGAGCCGGAGGAGGTGGCTATTTATACATGGTTGCCAAAGACCCTGAAGCCGCCTTGCGTATTCGTAAAATACTTACCCAGAACCCGCCAAACGACCGTGCCCGTTTTGTAGAAATGAGCCTTTCCAATAAAGGTCTGGAGGTAAGCCGTAGTTAATAACTATCAAACAAAAACATATGAAACCAAAAATAAGACTGGTGCAAACGGCCGACGGGGTAAATTACCTCGTCCCGTTTGTACTTATCACTACACTATTCTTCTTATGGGGATTTGCACATAGCATTCTGGATGTGCTGAACAAACATTTTCAAGATGCATTAAGTATTTCAAAAACCCATTCAGCACTTATACAAGCGGTAGTTTATGGGGGTTACTTTCTGATGGCCATGCCAGCAGGAGAAATAATCCGTCGCCATGGCTATCGGGCAGGAGTTGTCACTGGGTTATTGCTTTATGGCATCGGTGCACTCATGTTTATCCCTGGAGAACAGATCATGTCTTTCGAATTTTTCTTACTCTCACTGTTTATTATCGGATGTGGATTAACCTGCCTAGAAACAGCAGCCAATCCATATGTAACGGTACTAGGCGATAAAGACTCCGCCGAAAGACGAATAAATCTGGCACAATCATTCAATGGACTGGGCTGGATCTGCGGCCCACTGGTAGGAGGCTTGTTCCTCTTTGCCGCAGATGGAGGAAGCGGAAGTGTTGCTATCCCCTATGCCATCATCGGCATATTAGTTCTGCTCGTAGCAATTGTTTTCTCACGCATTCATCTGCCTGAAATTACACTTGCCGAAGAGCCAGTCGAAACTGCAAACAATAAGCAAAGTTCTTTATGGCAGCATCGCAATTTTACCTTCGGACTGATAGCTCTGTTTTTTTATGTTGCAGCTCAAACAGGTATTAACAGTTTCTTCATCAATTATGTGACAGAGCACATCAGTATATCCGCACGTGAGGCAGCCCTCTGGTTGTCATTTGTCGGCATGGGACTTTTTATGGCCGGCAGAATGGGAGGAAGCTGGCTGATGGGATTCATCCGTGCCGAACGTTTATTGACGTATATGGCGGCAGGAGCTATTCTAGCCATGATCTTAGTGATGTTAGGTATGGGAGTCATATCGGTAGGAGCATTTTTTCTTTGCTTCCTATGCGAATCTATTATGTTTCCCACCATTTTCGCACTTGCCATACGAGGTGTAGGTGAACATACTAAACGCGCATCTTCCTATCTTATTATGAGTATTGTAGGAGGAGCCATAGCTCCCATAATTATGGGATACATCGCAGATACAATAAGCACAGCTACAGGCTTTATCGTTCCGTTGCTTTGTTTTATTGTCATCTTGGCCTATGCAATCCATTTGCAAAAGAATAACCGCTAAATAAAAAAGCCTGATGCAAAGTTAAACACCATGCATCAGGCTGACAAATAACTCGAAAGGTTATATTCAGAGCGTATAAATCAATTTACATAAACTGTATCAAAATACTTTTCAAATAACGTCCGGGCTTCTTCCAGTTGCTCGGGCGTATTTTGTTTCACACCTTTCAGTTTATACTCCAGCTTCATTGCTTCATATTTATGTACTCCTAAGGTATGATACGGAAGAATTTCCACCCGTTGTATCATGCGATAATCTTTAAAATGCTCTCCTAACGCCTCAATATCTTCCTGAAAGAAGCTATAGCCCTGCACCAGCACATAACGCAACCAAAATGGTTTTCCATTTTCTTCCAGCCATGCCGCCGTACGCAGTGTTTGCTCATTGCTACGTGAGGTAAGAGTCTTATGACGTTCATTATTGAATTCTTTCACATCAAGCAAAACTAAGTCTGCCAGTGAAAAGAGTTCTTTTACATCTTCATTCCAGATACCCCCGTTAGTATCAATGCAGATATGAATACCTTCCTCCTTTAACATCCGAAACAATGGAATCAGCGCTTTAGCCTGAAAAGTCGGTTCACCTCCACTAAATGTAATTCCCCCTTTCTTTCCGAAAAAAGGTTTCTGACTGACAGCCATCTTCAAAATATCTTCAGGAGCAGTTTCCTTACTCTCTCCCTTTGCATCAATGGTATCAGGGTTGGCACAATACAAACAACGGAAATTACAGCCCTGCAAAAAGACAACAAGGCGAATCCCCGGACCATCGTACGTACCAAGCGATTCATATGAATGTACTCTAATCATCTGTTCAATATTAATTAAAGAAAAAACATTTGCCGCCCAGCTCAGCGAGGAGAACGACAAATGTTTTACATATCAAGTAATGATTACAAAAATCACATACGTTCGTGGAAGCTACGAGAAATAACCTCCAACTGATGCTCGCGGCTCAATTTAATGAAGTTGACAGCATATCCGGAAACACGAATCGTAAGTTGCGGATATTTTTCCGGATGCTCCATAGCATCTTCCAGCATCTCACGGTTCAGCACATTTACGTTCAGGTGATGAGCACCCTTGATAAAATAGCCATCCATCATTGTAACAAGATTCTCTACACGATTCTCCATATCTACACCAAGCGATTTCGGAACAATAGAGAACGTATTACTGATACCGTCCTGTGAGTCTCGATAACGCAATTTAGCAACCGAGCTCAAAGAAGCGACAGCACCATTCTTATCGCGTCCGTGCATCGGGTTAGCACCTGGAGCAAAAGCAACACCTTTTGCACGTCCATCAGGAGTTGCACCAGTCTTCTTACCATACATCACATTCGAAGTAATAGTAAGAATAGACAATGTTGGTTTTGCATTCTTATATACCGGAAGCTTCTTCAATTCCTCATCAAAATAATAAATCAAGTCGACAGCCAAATGGTCTACACGGTCATCATCATTACCGAAGCATGGGAATTCACCATCGATATCAAAGCTTTCAGTCAGGCCGATTTCATTACGTTTAGCGGTAACTTTAGCATATTTGATAGCCGAAAGTGAATCGACAGCAATAGACATACCCGCTACACCATACGCCAGATTGATAACCGGATTTGTATCAACAAATGCCATCTGAGCTTTTTCATAATAATATTTATCATGCATGTAGTGAATGATGTTCATCGCTTCGTTATACACACGAGCCATTTCTTTCAAGACCTTCTTATAGTTAGCCAGCACCTCTTCGAAGTTCAGTACATCTCCCGTCAGCACAGGAATATCCTTCACCATCAGTGTTCCTGTATTTTCACAGCGTCCACCATTAATAGCCAGCAACAAAGCTTTAGCCAGATTACAACGTGCACCGAAGAACTGAATATGACGACCTATATCCTGATAAGACACACAGCATGCGATACCATAGTCATCCGAATTACGTACCTCACGCATCAAATCATCATTTTCATACTGGATAGATGATGTATCAATCGACACACGAGCACAGAAATCCTTGAATCCTTCCGGCAACTGCGGACTCCACAGAACAGTCAAGTTAGGTTCTGGAGAAGGACCCAGGTTATAAAGAGTCTGAAGGAAACGGAATGAAGTCTTTGTGACTTTCGTACGGCCATCATTAAAACGTCCACCAATAGATTCCGTTACCCAAGTCGGGTCACCGGCAAAGATATCCGTATAAGCCTGCATACGAAGATGACGCACCATACGCAACTTAATGACAAACTGGTCAATCAACTCCTGAGCATGCAACTCATCAAGATTTCCGTGAGCCATATCATACTCAATATAAATATCAAGGAATGACGAAACATTACCAAGTGACATTGCAGCACCATCCTGTTCTTTCACAGCAGCCAGGTAAGCCATATATACCCACTGAACAGCTTCCTGTGCAGTAGTAGCCGGACGACTCAAATCGAGTCCGTACTGCTGTCCCATCACTTTTATTTCCTTCAAAGCCTTAATTTGCTCTGCCACTTCTTCACGCAATCTGATTCGCTCATCAGTCATAGGGCCTGTAAGATGACGTAAATCGTCCTGTTTTGCCTCAATCAGACGATCAATACCATACAATGCCAAACGACGGTAATCACCGATTATACGTCCACGCGCATAATTATCAGGTAATCCAGTCAAAAATCCCAAAGAGCGGAACGAACGAATCTCTTCAGTATATGCATCAAATACACCATCGTTATGCGTTTTGCGATAATGGGTAAAAATATCTTTTACCTTAGGGTCAACCTCTACTCCGTTTTCGCGGCACGCTTTTTCTACCACCTTAATACCTCCAAAAGGTTTGATGGCACGGCGTAACACTTCATCAGTTTGCAATCCTACAATCACTTCGTTATCCTTGTCAATATATCCAGCTGCAAAAGATGTGATAGTAGAAACTGTAGAAGGATCGAGCGAGCGTACTCCGTTGTTTGCACGTTCTTCAGCCAAAGCTTCCAGACACTTGTTCCATACAGCTTTTGTACGTTCGGTAGGACCAGCCAAAAATGAGGCGTCGCCTTCGTAAGGGGTAATGTTAGTCTTTACGAAATCGGTAACGTTGATTTCATGGTTCCAACGACCTTCTTTAAAATTCATTGCCATAATTGATAATTTAATCTAGTTTTTACTCTATTTGAAAACCGAATGCAAAGATAGTCAATAAAGCCTAATTATACAATACCTAAAATTAGTGATATTATCAATTTGCAACAGTTACAAAAATGAATATAAAAATTCCAACCTTTGAAAAATTAAAATACATCCGACAAATACAGACAAGCAGTCCGACTCAAAGAAAAAAAAATAAAAATCTTAATCAGTTTAGAATCAGAAAACTATCGAAACAACACCATAGAAGGCATAAAAAAAGTATCGCAAAAGTTTGCACAAATCAAAAAATCCATCTATCTTCGCACCGCGTTTGAGAGAAAACGTAAGCAGAAACAATAAATTTGGAAGTTTGGGTGAGTGGCTGAAACCAGCAGTTTGCTAAACTGCCGTACGGGTAACCGTACCGGGGGTTCGAATCCCCCAGCTTCCGCAACGACCTAAGAAATTAGGAGGAAAGAAATAGACAAGTCCCGTAAAATCAATGTTTTACGGGACTTTTTTTATTTATCCGACGGACAATCGAAAGACACTAAAATGCCTACTTCTGACAAAGTTCCGTTACTAAATCGTTACTAAAAATCAGCCTGTAAAAATAGTAACGATTACAAGCCGCAAAACAAAATGTAATTTAATCTCAAAACGTTTTGTATGATTACCACTTTTATTAACTAAAAACGAAATGTGATTTTTATAGTTAAATTATACACTATATAAACAATATGTTTACTACCACTTAAATAGTAATTAAATAATACTCAAACATCTTCTAATATTAATATAAGATTAAATTAAATCCATCCAAAGCACATAGATTCCTTTTTCCATAATATTACAAGCCTCAAAACGAATTGTGATTTTTCTTCTTAAAAATACAAGAAGCTAAGAGGTTAATTTACCCCCTAGCTTTATATATACTTTTTAAATAGTATTTAAATACAATGCTATTCTTTTTGGTATAGCATTACATCTGTATAAATGAAATTATAATTCATTCTTGCATTAAATTCCGCTTTATTGGCATTCTTAAAAGGATTGCCAATATTAGGATGATTGCTCATCCGCCCTACGCTGTAAAATTAAAGGCTTTCAGCCAAAATTCATATAGGAATATAGCTTTTTCTGCTCCAAGAGATATTACATTTACTCATACAATTTGTAAGCAAAACACATTACTCATACCCTATCCCACTATATAAAACAATAAAAATACTATTTAACACAATAATATTTGCTTACATAATGTTAGTTTATATCTTTGCGATATAATAATAACAACTAAATATTAATGTCTTATGGAAAATATCAAAAATACAAGAACAGAACATGATTTGCTGGGAACAAGAGAACTTCCGGCAGACGCACTATATGGAATACAGACACTGAGAGGTATTGAAAATTTCTCAATAAGTAAGTTCAAATTGCAGGATTATCCTCTTTTCATTCACGGACTGGCATATACAAAACTTGCTGCTGCAAAAGCTAACAACGCTTTAGGTTTAGTTAGCGACGAACAACTGAAAAGCATCGAAGCTGCATGTAAAGATATTCTCGACGGAAAATATCACGACCAGTTCCAGGTGGATATGATTCAAGGTGGAGCCGGAACAAGTACCAATATGAATGCCAACGAAGTAATTGCTAACATAGCATTATTGCATCTTGGAAAGAAAGCTGGAGAATATGAATTCTGCTCACCTCACGACACAATAAACCGCTCGCAGTCAACCAACGATGCTTATCCAACAGCTATCCACATGGGACTTTACGCAAGCCATCTTAAATTCTTACCGCATCTTGAAGCTTTGATTGAAGCTTTACAGAAAAAAGGTGATGAATTTGCTCACATTATAAAGATGGGACGCACACAGCTGGAAGATGCCGTGCCGATGACACTTGGACAAACTTTCTATGGTTTTGCAAGTATCCTGAGAAATGAAATAAAACATCTTAACGAAGCTGCGGCAGATTTCCTTGTTGTGAATATGGGTTCAACAGCCATTGGTACAGGAATATGTTCCGAACCGGGTTATGCTGAAAAGACTATCGAAGCATTGAAGGAAATAACAGGTTGGGAAGTAAGTCTTGCCGATGATTGGGTAGGCGCGACTTCCGATACTTCATGTATGGTGGGTTATATGTCTGCACTGAAAAGAGTAGCTGTTAAAATTAATAAGATATGTAATGACTTGAGATTGCTTGCCAGCGGTCCGCGTTGCGGATTCGGAGAGATAAATCTTCCTGCACGTCAGCCGGGTTCATCAATCATGCCGGGAAAAGTAAATCCGGTAATACCTGAAGTTATGAGCCAGATTGCTTTCAAAGTCATGGGAAATGAACTTTGTGTAACTATGGCAGGCGAAGCATCACAGATGGAGCTCAACGCTATGGAGCCGATAATGGCACAATGCTGTTTCGAATCTATTGATTTATTGATAAACGGTTTCGATACTTTGCGTACATTGTGTATCGACGGAATCACCGCAAACGAAGAAGCTTGCCGCAATGAAGTTAAGCGCAGTATCGGTGTTGTAACAGCTCTGAATCCGTATATTGGTTATGATCACTCAACTTATATTGCAAAGAAAGCAATGGAAACAGGACGAAGCGTTTACGACCTTGTTCTTGAAGAAGGAATTCTTACTCAGGAAGATTTGGATACAATCCTTAATCCTAAGAATATGATTAAGCCGGTGAAGCTGGATATAAAGGCTAGAAAATGAACTGAAATTAATCCTGACAAGCACGGAAATATTTTGGCTGAAAGCCTTAAATTATATAGTACAGGCCAATGCCCTGTATTTCAGGGCGTATTTGGTATGGGGTATTCAAAACGTAGGGCACTGCCCTACGTTGTAAAATTAAAGGCTTTCAGCCAAAATTCATAATTGAAACATGTAAAGATCCGTCAAAAGAGTGTTTTGAAGGCGGAGATTTTAATAAAGACATAAATGATGAGGTTTATATTATCAGCACTGAAATCCGGTTATGACATTCAAAACATTGTAGTGATTAGTTCTGATAATAACTTATTATTAATTAAAAGCAAGAGAGAATGGTCTGGTATATAGAAAGATGCCAGAAACATACCTTATTAAAGAAGAACTATCAAAAGAAGAGAAAGAAATCAAAGCAGGAATTGGAGCAATATAAAAATAGACAGCCTAAACCTGCTATTAGATTTAGTAATAGTGAATCTCGTATCTTTTATTTTATAATGCCATTTTGCAATCATCCCCAGCATAATTGGAAATCACATCTTAGTCAAGCTCTGCTACAATTTTGCTACAGAAATTTTCTATCTACAAAAACTGTAGCAAAAAATTTGAAAAGAATAAAATCCTCTCGCAAAAGAAAAAATCTCAGACTTTTGTCGTGAAAATTAAATTACATAATTTTTTAGCTACAAAAACTAGACTCTATCTATAAAATAATCCCCCAAAGTTATCAAACAGTACGCTATATATCAAAAAGACAACCAAACAACCAATTGAGTATCAAATCTGTCAAATTAATCTATTTTCTCTATCAGCATATTCTGAAGATTTTCGTCAAATAGAACGCAATGTTAATGTCAACTTCGTTTGTAACTATTTATATTGCAATCTAATATTCTCCAACAGTTAAATAAGTGTACTTATATTAAGAATTAAAAGCATACAAACACCTTGATATTTCATCAAAAGCATCCTGATAAGTTGACAAAAACGTCCTGTTGTTTTATTTAAAACCCCGGCATATCTTATTTTTAAATAGAAATCAAACTAGATTTTAAGATTTCTCAATCTATTTTCAGCTTCAGGCAGTCTATTCAAAAACTATCATTATGCTACAAGAAAAATGCTACCTATGTCAAATATACTATTATTTACACCACATTTACAGACAGATATTCGTATATAATTAAGAATACCTTTCATCGCAAACTTGCTTACATGTATAAGAATAACAAATCTATAATAAATATGATATCCCCTTACTGATTTTACGATTGTAGAGAAGTTTAAATTTCATTTTGACAAAAAGTTAATTCATCTATTTTACAGCATCCTAATAATTACAATTTTCACATAATACAAAAAACATACATTGTTCCATGAAATATTTAAAAACTTTTATTAAATTGCGTTATATTCAAGATTACTACTATATCTATGTGTATAGAATTGAAACATAGTATATAAAATTAAAATTAATATGGCAGAAAAATATAATGCATCAAATATTGCTTTAGAGCAAATTTTAAACTATATCAAGTCAGGAGAAATTGCTATCCCTGAAATTCAACGCCCCTTTGTTTGGAAACCTAAACAGGTAAGAGATCTTATAGATTCGTTATACACTGGCTATCCTACAGGATATCTTATTATTTCTCAAAGCCCAAACATCAGACTCAAAAATGGTACACTTGCAGAAGGAAAGAAAATAATGATTGACGGACAGCAACGTGTTACTGCACTCATGACAGCTATTATGGGAATTGATATTATAAACTCTGATTTTCAGAAAAAACGTATTAAGATAGCTTTTAATCCTTTAGCTAATCCAGAAAATGATGAAGAACGCTTTAAAGTCCAGGATAATGCCATTCTCAGAGATAAGAGATGGATAGCCGATATTGCTGAAGTATTCAAACCTACTTTTGATATGTGGCAGTTTGTCAATGATTATTGTGAAACAAACCAAGAAATAAATGGTAGTGCATTAAATAAAATTCTGATGCAACTCATTGACATAAAAAACCGCCAGATTGGAGTCATTACACTTAATAAGGAGTTGACTATTGATGAAGTAACAGAGATTTTTATAAGAATCAATAGCCAGGGAGCCAAGCTTAATCAAGCTGATTTTGCCATGTCTAAAATTGCTGCAAATGTAACTTATGGTGGTAATATGCTTAGGAAGGCGATAGATTATTTCTCTCATTTATCAGTTCAGCCGGAGTGGTATTCAGATATGATTAAGGACGAGGAATTCATGAATTCTATTTTTGCTTCCAAACTTAAATGGTTGAAAGATGATAGAGAAGAAATCTTTGATCCGGATTATAATGACATCTTGCGTATAGCATTCATGTATAAGTTTGGTAGAGCAAAGATGAAAGACCTTGTGAGTTTGCTTGGAGGACGTGACTTTGAGACTCGTGAGTATAGAGAAGAAATTGCGGAGAACTCTTTTTCCCAACTGACCAGTGGGGTGATTGATTTCATGAATGAATATACTTTCTCTAATTTTGTTCTTGCTATCAAGTCAGCCGGATTTATTTCCAGTAAGCTAATAAATTCTCAAATGACTCTTGATTTTGCATATACTTTATATTTGTTACTGAATGCCGATTCAAATATTGACAAGACACAAATCAAGCATTACGTTATTAAGTGGTATGTAATGACTACCCTGACAAGTAGATATATAACATCACCTGAAACCGTAATGGATATGGATATAAAACGTATCAAGGAAAGAGGATTCTTGAACTATTTTAGTGAAGTGGAAGCAGCGAATCTTTCCGATACATTCTGGGATATAGCCTTGGTGCAATATCTTGAAACATCTGTGATAAATAGTCCATATTTCAATCTGTATTTGGCTTCTCAAATACATGATGCAGACGATGCATTATTTACTTGTGGCTACAAAATCAATGACCTTATAACTGTTATTGGTGATGTGCATCATATTTTCCCTAAGAAATATTTAATAAAGAATGGTGTTAATGAGAAATCAAAATATAATCAGATAGCCAATTATACATATTTGGATACACAAGTTAATAAGGCTGTCCGTGACGATTCTCCTAATACCTATTTTTCTAAAGTATTTGAACAGTGTGAAACTGGTACAGCTGTTTATGGTAATATAACAGATAAAGCACTACTACTGAAAAATCTACAGCAGAACTGTATTCCTGAAACTATATTACATATGGAGCATACAGATTATGAAGAATTTCTTGCGAAAAGGCGTAAGTTAATGGCACAAAAAATAAAGAGGTATTATTATAGTTTGTAACATAATATACTTTAAATTGTTTAGATGATTAATATTATACTTAAAATAACTATGTCTAGTAATGAATTCAGAGTTTACAGATAAAACTTTATCTATAATTTTAAGAGATGTGAAGAATAGCTTACTAAAACATTGCACGCCATTAAAATTCCTGATTATAGGATCTAATAAACATGGTATCATAAATAATACAGATATAGATATCGTGATAATTGTAAAGGATAATATCGATTTATTTACGTTATCCGAAAAGATTGCACCTACAATAAGGGATTTAATTTTAAAATACAATTTCTTTATAAGTGTTTTTCCAATAAGTGAAAAATATTATATATTACAGAACACACAATTTATTAGTAATGTTATAGAAAAGGGTATAGAATTCTAAATTATGGATATCGTAATAAAACAATATATGAAAGCTTCTGAGCAGCTTATCCATGAAGGTTTTTACAGACAAAGTATAAACCTTTCATGGATAGCTCTTAGATTAACTATATTTAGATGGCTGAAATATAAGGGCATTTCATATAATAGTTCCAGAGATGCGTTTCTAAAAATAATACAATATTTTTCACAAGATAGAATTAGTTCTAATTTGTGTTTTTTAGATACAATATCTACACTTTGTGAATGGGATGAGAATTTCAAAGTAGATATCTCATCAGCTAAATATTTTTATGAACTTTGTTATGCTGTAATAAAACAACTATGATATTTTTACTATTAATGCTATCTTTCGATACACCAATTCATACTCAAAAACAAACATATTATAAGAAAAGTCAAAGTTAATACTGTTACTATAATAAAAGCTATTTTATTAGAACGAACGATACTTCTGGCTGTTTTATTAGATACAGCCATTATTAGCCAAAAAACTAATGAAACCAAAAGTACAATGGCTAAATCATGTAATATATATCTTTTCTCATAAAGTGTAACATCCCAATGTCCTATTGAAAAGAATTCATTTTTATTATCTGTTAATATGTTATTCATTCCCAAAATACCACTAACAAGTGTTGCTGGCAAAAACAAGCCAGCTAAAAGATTAAATAAGTTATTTTGGTTATCTCTTTTATCTGAATCTTTAAGTGCAGATAAATACATGTTGGTATTATTTAATTCATTATCAAACATTTCAATGTGAGACTTTATATTAAAGGTATCATGTAATTTTTCATACAATTCTACTCCTTGTATTTGTGAAGTTACGTCTTTAAAATAAAGTTTTTTTATATATATGATATAGTTTCTATATATTCCCCCAATCTTGTCAGCTGTATCAATATTATTAGTATTAAAATTTATCCTACTTATATTATCCGAGAAAGCAAGTAGTGAAGCTCTTTGAATTAATACAAGTTTTATCATTTGGAAATAAATCGTTTGTATATGACTCAATAATACATTTTGAGAAAAATTATCATCTGAGCACACACAAACAAAAGATCTATCTGTTATTCCATATAAAGTTCCATAATTATGCCATCTTAAATATGTATTTTTTTTAGTTATTAATTTTCTCATTTCTTTATCTTGACAGCCAAAATCAGAAGAATGATCTATTTCAACAAAATTTTGCCAAAATAATTCATTAGTTAAATCATCGATTTCTTTTTCCTTGTATTTGGAAGATAACTCATCATTCAGATATATACAATTGACAAACATTTTGTTGTCAAAGACTGGTAAATATTCTATTGATGTTACATCAATAGTGGATTCTGTAAATAAATCATCTAATAGCTGTTTTATGTGTCTTTTTAGTGTATATAAATGGTTTTCTTCAGTAAGTTGAGATTTTTTTTTATTAATTGAGAACTTATTAAAAATATTACTCTTATTATTATTTACTGCTGCATGCCCCAAGTTAATACTACAATCTATGTCACCTTCAAATTCAAAACCATAAAGAGTTCTACCATAATAATTAATATCCAAAATATCTTGTGGCAATAATTTTTTATCATTAGCTACATGCAATGTAAGAATGCCTACATTCATAAAGTAGTAATCTAATGTAATCTTTTCTACATCAAGATTAAACATACACTTATTGTTTACTTTAATTTTGAATTGTGTAGTTTTGGATATGATATCTGTCCTTTCATAATGTAGGACTAGACTGTGATTAGATTGAGATTTATTTTTTTTCTTATTATTATTTTTGTAAAAAAGATTATTACCATTGTCGTATAATGCATTGTGTACAAAATGGTGATAATACATTTTTTCATCATGTGGTTCTTCCTTATTTTGTATCTTTCTCTTCCATAAATTCCAAGAATTTGAAGTATTTAAAGCTTTAATAATAAAATCGTCCTTCTCATTATGTTTAACAATAAAAGGGAAATAAAATATGTGATAGCTTTTTGACATAAAGTTGTTATATTTAGATTGTTAATATATAATACAGACCTCAAAAATAGACATAATATTTGATTTTCAATTAATAAATTTTAATATTATTAAAAGTATAAGTCGTTTATGATTAAGAATTTAGTTTTTGTGCCTCACAGAATTAATATATTTGTGAGTGTTTATAGTTGGATTAATAATAGCAATTCTCCACTTTTCCCTCATTTGCACCATTCGCATAAGGTAAGCTATATATTTGGTGTTCAAACCTCTTAAATTTAGAATTATGGATACGAACACCAATGACTACGTCTTCGTACTTGAGGATAAGGAATCGAAAAAGTTATCAATCGCTTCATCAGTTGATGCAAAAAGTAACGTACAGACAGTTGAGCCACTTGATACACATTCAAGACAGTTCATGAAGTTCAGTAACAATGATAGTATTTTCAGGAATTTCATGGAGAACTTTACCAAACAGTTCAATGATCCTTCAAAAACCGGACTATACAGACTGAGGGCAGACAAGGTAGAAAGTTCTGTAATGATTCTCCAAGAAACAATTCAGCAACCATAGGAGAATGAAAAATAGCTGAAACTAATTTGTGTGAACTTGGAAGATTATGCTCCTAAAGAACAACTTAGAGGGGTAAACGAAGAACGTATTGACTGGAATGAGCTTATGGTAATGGTATTACCCGTGAGCAGTTGAAAGCTTCGGGTAACCTTGAATAGATGCTTGAACTTTCAAAGAAAGACAAGAAGATATTCCGTGAAATGGATAATCTTGGAAAACTAGTTGACATTACTCTCCCCCCCAATATATCATGACCATTCAAATGTATAACCCCTAATAAAGCCATTTTCTCATCCGAATATCCATTTTGAATATTTCGGAGCAAACTTGTAACAAGCAGAAACAAATGCCCAGCAAATAACAAAAACAATAACGGCTGTAACAGGAATACGTAAAAATACCGGAATCGCTAAGGCATCAGCTATAGCATATCCAAGCCCTACAATAAAATAATGTATCATATAAATTCCCAGGCCGCATTTTGTAATATTCTCAAGCATAAGAATCATTCTTTTCGACTTTACTCTGACTTTACGTATAACAAGAAAAAATGCTAATGTCATTAAAGCGACATTAGGAGAACAGTATAAAAAGAATAATTCCATTTCCTGCTCCGAACATTCCGGATTAGCTGTCATCGTTTTAAAGCCTATATATGTAGCAATATATCCTATAGCGAACACAGGTAAGCTTAAAATAATTGTCTTACACCATTTCCATTCCTTTACATCATTGACAAGATAATTTCCAAGTAGTAAATACCCGTTGAATCCTGCAAAATAATAAAGTGTACCAAATGTATTCCAAGCACTAACACCTAAAAGGTTGGGCGAAAAAAAAGCATAAGCATAAGGTAAGAAAAGAGAAAAAGACCAAAACATCAAAAAAATCTTTTTCTGCCTAACCGTTGCCTGTTCCACCCAAAAAGAGAAGAACGGCATATATAGATAAAGCCCTATCAACATATATAAATACCACATCGGTACTGTATAAACATTGAATTGGAAAGGAATAAGAGCTATATTTTTGATTGCATCACTGAAAGATTGCGACGCGTCAATTGGTGCGTAAGCAAATACATCGGACATCGTACTTTGCGGCAAGCCTAGAACTCCGGTTAGCCATGGAAAAAGATTATATAAAACAGACCACAAAAGAAATGGAACAGCTATTCTGAGAAGTCTTTTCTTATAAAAGTCTTCAAAAGACATTTTTACAGGCAACAACAGTATACCCGTAATCATGACAAACAATGGCACGCACGGTCTAAGAAAAGAGCCATAAATGCCTCCCCACAAATTAAACTCCGGATTGGAGCGCGCCTCTGGAGAAACATTAAACGGATCAGAACAATGAATACAGATAACCATAAATATGGCACATAGCCTGAGTACATCAAGCCATACTATCCTCGGCTGTTTTGCTGGTAACTTTGATAACATATCTTTTATAAAACTTCAATAATTTACCACAAAACTATATTTTTGTATGATACGATACAAAATAAGTACCGCTACAACCGACTATTTCTTTAACTACTTAATATTCTTTCTCAATTTCCATAATGTAACTTGAGATATTCCGAGATACGAGGCTATAAAGCTAAGGTTTACACGCTGAAATATTTCAGGGTTTTTGGCATAAAAATCTCTGTAGCGTTCTTCTGCAGACATATATAAACGATATATAAGCCTCCTTTCCATTTCCACAAATGCCTTTTGATGCAGCAACCGAAGCCAGTTAGATATTTCAATATGCTGAAAACAGAGTTCCTCCAAATCGGAAATTTTAATATAGTAAAGCAATGAGTCTTCCAGAATCTGTACCCTTTCATTTTCATATCCTTCTGTTTTTCCGTAAAAGCTATTAGTTGAAAATATCAGTTCACCTTCTTTACTGAACCATGACGTGACCTCTTTTTCATTAATCATTATATAGGAACGAGCTATTCCTTTTTCAATTATATATACATTTTCATCTGTAATGAGAGGCCTTATTAATATTGTTTTTTTAGGGACAGTCATTGGATGAAGATAACCAAGAAACTTAGTTAGAATTTCGTCATCAATGTTGAGTATATTTGTTATAGAACTGATTATTTTATCCATAATTATTTTTTATTACAAAAGTAGTAATAAAGAGAATAGCGATATCAGAAACAGCTCCAGTATTAGATTTCAAAGAAATATTTTTCTGGAAACAGAAAGATAACAAGAAGAATATTTATAATTATATAATTCTCTATATTTGTAGTTACGTACCAAACATTAAAAAACGATATGAACATAAGGTATACAATCTTATGTATAAATTCTGTTCAGCATATATAGTTGTCGTAAGGACAACAAAAAACTGGAGAAGTAGCCCAAAGTTACGACTAACAATTAGAAGGTAAATTTATTATTCAAACGACTCCGAAAAGGTTTATCTGGAGTTAGACAAAAACAATAAGTATATAGAATTATTAAGAACGTATATAACCTTTAACTGATAACATATGAAATTAAAATCATTCTTACTCGCAGCAACAGTTACAGTAACTCTTTTTTCTTGCAGAGATATACGGGAAGGAACTGCCGACTATGCCATTATCCCGTTGCCGCAGCATACCGAAGTAACGCCACAGACTGAGCCGTTTATTTTGGACAAAGGAACCGTCATTGTTACTCCCGAAAATGACAATGAAATGAAGACCATTGCCGGATTCCTGAACGCTTACATCAACGAATGTACAGGTTATACCCTCGCCACATCGACAGAGGCAATAAAAAATTACATCACGCTAAACATAGACAAAAGCATAAAAAATCCTGAAGGTTACCGGCTCGCCGTAAGCAGCGACGGTATCACCATAACCGGAGGATCGCATGCCGGTGTCTTCTATGGGGTACAGACACTTCGTAAGGCTTCCCCTGTAGAGGCAAGCGACAAAATTGCTTTCCGACAGACTAACATCGAAGACTATCCCCGCTTGGCATACCGGGGCATGCATCTCGATGTAGGACGTCACTTTTTCAACGTAGAGCAAGTGAAACAGTATCTCGACCTTATGGCACTGCACAATCTAAATGTATTTCACTGGCATCTTACTGAAGATCAAGGCTGGAGAATAGAAATAAAGAAGTATCCCCTACTCACCGAAATAGGCTCCAAAAGAAAGGAATCACTGCGTACAGGCGGTGTGAAAGGGACTGACGGAAAACTTTATGGCGGTTTCTATACGCAAAAGGATATTCAGGAAATTGTAAAATATGCAGCCGAAAGATACATAGAAGTTATACCCGAGATAGATCTTCCTGGACATATCAAGTCGGCACTGGCTGCCTATCCGGAACTCGGTTGTACCGGAGGACCCTACGAAACAGCTGTAGAATATGGTGTACACAAAGATGTGTTGTGCGTAGGAAGTGACAAGACTTTGCCGTTTGTCAAAGATGTATTGACAGAAGTCATGCAACTGTTCCCTTCACGCTACATTCACATTGGTGGAGACGAGTGTCCGCGCGACCGTTGGAAGGAATGTCCCAAATGTCAGGCCCTTATCAAGGCTCAAGGATGGAAAGATACCAAGCAGTATGAAGCAGAGGACAAACTGCAGAGCTACTTCATGACCGAAGTGGAAAAATTTGTTGAGGAAAACGGACGGCGCATTATAGGCTGGGATGAGATTCTTGCCGGAGGAGCGACACCCAATGCTACTGTTATGGCATGGAGAAATGCGGAATATGGTGCAGAAGCGGCTAAAAAGGGATACGATGTAATCATGACTCCTTGCGGACAACTTTACTTCAGCGCAATGGATGTGCTCAATCTGCCGGGAGATAATGCCATAAGAAAAGTATATGACTTTAATCCTGTCCTCAGCGATATGACCGAGACTGATGCTGCACACATTAAAGGTATTCAAGCTTGCCTTTGGAGCGAAGACATAGAAACAATGGAGCAGATAGAGTACCGCCTGCTGCCCCGACTTGCCGCACTCGCAGAAATTACATGGAACGATTTTGACAAGCAGAACAGAGATTATCATGAATTTGCTTTACGTATGTTCAACATCATAAAGCGATATGACAAATATGGACTGAGCTACCATAAGGGAGCATTCGAAGTAACATCCGACTACGAGAATGATACATTGAACCGTAAACTCAGCATACGACTGAATACCCTTGGAAACAGAAAGATATATTATACCTTGGATGGTAGCGAACCTACAGAAGCATCACAACTTTATAAGGAACCGTTCACTATAAACAGCAATGCCATACTTAAGGCAAAGGTTATTATGCCGGGAGAAACAGACAACAGTTTAGTGTGTGATACGATCAGTGTAAACAAAGCTACATTCTGCCCTGTAACACTGGCCGGACAGCCGAGTCCTACCTATACTTACAAAGGAGCTTCCATACTGACCGACGGACTGACTGGAGATACACGTTACAATACCGGCCGCTGGCTGGGCTTCCTCTGCGATCTGGATGCTACAGTAGATTTAGGAAAGGAAACAGAAGTATCGAGTGCAGCATTCCGTACCGATGTAGCAATCGGATCTGCCGTAATGGACATCACAGGTATGGAAGTATGGTGTTCTGCCGACGGAAAGCATTTCACCAAAGTGGCAGAAAGTTCAAAACCTGTATTAAAGAAAGACGATCCTGACGGTATCTATCGCCATGAACTGACATTCGACACACAACAGGCACGCTATGTCAGGATAGTTGGCAAAATCACTCCTAAACTCCCCTCATGGCACACTTGGCCAGGTGGAGATGCCTTTATTTTTGTGGATGAGATTTATGTAAACTAATGTATTGTCAGCTACTTTTCGTATCTTCGCAAACAAAAGAATAAACAATCGATTATGAGAAAAAAAATGATTAACCTTTCGGCATCTTTGTTGGGAGTTGCAACTGTAGCCTCAACATTGTTTTCTTGCAGCACCCAACAGCAGGAATCTCCTATGAAAGCAAAAGTTGAGGAGTATGCTCAAGTAGAATTGAAATCCGACCTTGTAAACAATCTGAATGACAAGGAAAAAGAGTTGGTAAAAATATTCTTTCAGGTAGGAGAAATCACCGACGATCTTTTCTGGCAGCAGACTTTTGGTGACAAGAGCCAGCTCGATACCATCACCGACAGTTATGCAAAAGAGTTTGCCATGATTCACTATGGGGCTTGGGACCGTCTTGACAATAACAAACCGTTTTTGGCCGGCTATGGCGAGAAACCGGCTGTATGTAACTACTATCCGCATGACATTACAGCAGAGGAGTTCGACGCATTCGAAGACGCTAACAAGAATTCATGGTACACCGTTATCCGCAGAAACGAAGATGGTTCATTAAAAAGTGTCTGGTATCATGAAGCCTATGCCGAAGAAATAGGACGTATCTGTGCTTTACTGGAGAAAGCAGTGACATTGGCAGAAGATCCGGGGCTGAAAAACTATCTTGAGAAGCGTATCGAGGCATTCAAGACAGATGACTATCTGGAAAGCGATCTTGCATGGATGGACATGAAAGACAGCAAAATAGATTTTGTGACAGGTCCTATTGAAAGTTACGACGACAAGTTCCAGGAAACCAAAGCCTCATACGAGTCGTTTATCCTGTTGAAAGACGAAGCTAGAAGCAAAGACCTTGCAAAATTTGTAGCCATGCTTCCGGCTCTCCAGAAAGAATTGCCTTGTGCACCAGAATACAAGACATTTGTTCCGGGTACATCGTCCGACCTGAACGTATACGATGCCGTGTATTATGCAGGCGACTGCAACGCCGGCAGTAAGACGATCGCCATCAATCTGCCGAATGACGAAAGAGTACACGCACTGAAAGGTACCCGTCGTCTGCAACTGAGAAACTCCATGAAAGCAAAGTTTGATAAAATCCTTATGCCTATCGGACAACTTATCGTAACACCCGAACAACAGAAATACCTTAACTTCGACGCATTCTTCTGGAATGTTACTTTCCACGAAGTAGCGCACGGACTAGGTGTTAAGCAGACTATTAACACCAACGAAAGTGTGGATGCCGTGATGGGAACCGAAAAGACTTCATGGGAAGAAGCTAAAGCAGATATCTTAGGTCTGTTCATGGTAACCAAACTTATCGAAATGGGCGAAATCACCAATATTACAGCCGAAGATGCTATCGCTACTTATATTGCAGGCATCTTGCGTTCCGTAAGATTTGGAGCAGCTTCATCGCATGGAAAAGCCAACATGATGTGCTTCAACTATATGGAAAAAGCAGGAGCCTTCTCACGTGACGCCAAAGGTCAGTATGTAATAGATTTCGGAAAAGCAAAAGAAGCCATGAACGGCTGGGCTGCGCTAATCCTCCAAACACAGGGAGACGGAAACGTAGAGTTCGCTACGAAGTACAGAGCCGAAAACGGTGGAATCACTCCTGCACTTCAGGCAGACCTCGACAAAATCAATGGTGCAGGCATACCGCGTGATATTACATTTATTCAGGGAGCAGATATTCTTTTGGGAGAAACAAAATAATTAATAAACAAATTATCGAAAAGGTCTATCAAACCGATAATGACACTCTAAGTTATAGGCCATAACTGATAAACGTGAAAAGAGCCGTATCATTACTGTGGTGCACTTCACTTCATCACAAGTAATAATACGGCTCTTTATCTTTACATAAAAAATCAGAACCAACATTGAATATCAACAAATAATTGTACTTTTGACTAATAAGGGAATTGATTATACAAAACCTACATGACTGATAAATAACACAAGCTATGGAAACCAAAAGACTAATACTGCGTCGATGGAACGAAAATGATGCAGAAGCACTTTACAAATATGCTCAAAACCCGAATATCGGTCCTATAGCAGGATGGCCGCCACACACATCTGTGGAAGATAGCAGAAATGTTATCCGCAACATTCTCTCTGCCCCTGAAACATACGCTGTGGTATTGAAAGATACCAAAGAACCCATAGGAAGTGTGGGTATCATGTTTGGCGAAAGTGTACACAGTGCAGACATGCAGGAAGGCGATGCAGAAATAGGTTATTGGATAGGAGTTCCTTATTGGGGAAAAGGTCTGATACCGGAAGCCGTACATCGCCTGTTAGAACATTGTTTTGAAGACTTGGGAATTAAAAGAGTATGGTGCGGATATTACGATGGGAATTTCAAATCGCGCCGGGTAATGGACAAATGCGGATTTAAATTCCATCATACAGAACAAGGAAAACCATCCCCATTAGGAGATGTACGGACAGAACATTTCACACTCTTGACTATAGACAAGTGGAAAAATAAAAAGGCATGTGAATAAAAACGACTTCCAGAATTACTGAATCTTCGTTTTATCAGGCCTAATATAAATAAGATATCCAATATATCCTTGTATACAACTGACACATACGCTGGTAATCCCAATTATCAAGTCATCAGACAGATTAAATAATCTCAATACATAAGAAAACAATACATAAATTACAGCACCTGCTAACACAAAAAGAATGAATTTCAGCATATTACATATTATTGCTTAATAATAAATCCAACAAATGCATGAATTACAGCGAGCTGTTACAGCACATACTGCGCCAGTACTCGCTGTATCTCTATAATGTTCGAATCCTTACCAAAATTCTGTTCCAGAGGTTCTTCACATCCCCTTATCCAGATTTTCATTTCGGCATCCATATCAAATGTACCGGCAGTTTCTATCGAAAAACGTTCTATGGAACGATAGGGTACAGACAAATATTCTCTTTTCTTACCCGTCACTCCCTGAACATCCTGAATGATCAGACGCTTATTGGTAAATACCCACTTGTCCCTTATCAGCTTATAAGCCCTTTCAATACGTTCTCCCTCGCAAAGCAATGCGCCAAACTCTTTTTGTAAACTGGCAATATCCATTTCGGAAACATTTCCGAAAATAGTATTCATGATTCCCATATTAACTTTTACCTTTTGTATTTAGAAGCATAGAACAACCAAAAACAATCAGAAATATCCAATCATAAACCTTTAATTATCAATACATTCTAAAAATTAACACTTTTCGTCTGCTTTTTGATGCTTCCCAAATTTCCACATATTTTTGAGACGTATTTCTGACGTGGAGAATTTGCGGGGCTTGTTTTTTGTCACACCGTGCAGACAGTTGACAAGAGTTTACAACCGTTTACGACAAGCGACAATATCCGCCCCGACATTCAGCGACGGTCACATCGTGTAGAAAGGCGACAACCGTTGACTGCCGTTTACATCCGTTCACCACTTCAGGAATACAGGATTGAAGAAATGAACCAGTAAACGATAAAGCAGTATGAAAGCAACCCGAAAATGCAGTTTTTGCGGCAAGTCCTTTGTAACCCGCAGCGGAATGCAAAGGTATTGCAGCGAGGCTTGTCAGGCGGAAGCCCGGCGAGCCAGAATAATACAGAAGAACAACCTTTTCAAGGCTGTCCGACCACTTATGGAGATACAGCATCAGGAGTATCTCACCTTTTCCAAAGCAGCCATACTCATGGGCTGTTCCCGACAGTACATCTATAAACTTGTAGCCATGGGCAAGCTTAAAGCCTCACGCATCAGCAACCGCATGGCATTCATCCGCAGAGCCGACATCGAGCGGATGCTGGAGGGAAATCCCTACCACCGCATCCTGCCCGGCAGCACTTCCACACCGAAAAAATCCGCTTCATCTTCCTTTCCGGGCAAAAAAGAAAAAAGGGAAAAGGGAGGCGATGAGATTTTGGACTTCTATTCCGGTGAAGAGGTAATGTCCCTTTATAAAGTCAAGCAGTCATGGCTCTATACCACCGCCAAACGCAACCGCATCCCCATCTGCCGTATCGCTGGAAAGAACTATTACAGCAAGAAGCATGTTGACGAGTTCTTCGGCGTTGCAGTTGATATGGACAGTATTACCGACTGGCTCCTGACTGAAGAAGCGGAAGAGCAGTTCGGCATGAAGCCTGCCGCACTCCGGGCATACGCCTACCGGCACAGGATACCGACCAAAAGAGAATACGGCCGCACCTATTACTCCAAGTCCCATCTGGACGAACTCCGCAGGACTGACCTTGTGAACGACGAGCGTTATTACACCGTGGAACAGGTTCGGCAGATTTACGGGCTTTCCTCAGCCAACATCTGCCATATCGTCAAGGTTAAGCACATCGAAAAGATAAAGGTCGGTGTGAAGAACCTGCTTCTGCGCTCCGATGTGGAGCGTGTCATGGCTGAAAGGAACAAATAACCGCAAGCAACCGCCATTACCGGAAAATTATTTCAAAATGATTGTCGTGGAGATATTCACGGCTGTTTCACGTTGTTCCTTTGCCACCGTGAACACGGAGACACCTCCGGAAATGTACAACCCGTTAAAACATCATCAATATGAGTAAATGCAAGACAGTAACCTTGCGCAAGCGCAAGATCAAGAACGGTACACAGTATTCGCTGTGTCTGGACTATTATCCCGGCTACCGTGACAACACCACCATGAAAGTGATAACACGTGAAGCTCTGGGTATTTACATTTTTGCCAAACCCGCCAATCAGCAGGAGCGTGATTTCAACGCACGCATGATGAAGAAGGCGGAGATACTCCGCAACAGGCGTTACGAAGCCATCTTCAACGAGAACAACGGTTTCTTTGACAAGGCTAAGATGAAAGGAGATTTCCTCGCCTACTTCAAGGAACTGGCAGACAGGAGGAATATCAAGTGGCAGCACGTCTACAAGCACTTCGAGCGGTTTGTAAATGGCAAATGCACCTTTGAAGAGGTGGACGTGGACTTGTGCCGCAAGTTCATGGAGTACCTGCTGAACGCTCCCCAGACCATACATACCAACCAAAAGCTGCATATCAATTCTGCAGCGGGCTACTGGTCGGCTTTCCGTGCCGTCCTGCACACGGCCTATCGTGACAGGAAGATAAAGGAGAATCCCAACGGCTTTCTGGACCGCATCGAGAGTATTCCCACCATGAGGGAGCATCTGAGCCAGGAGGAACTGATACGGCTTGCCGAAACGCCATGCGAGGAAGAGGTTCTGAAAAGGGCTTTCCTTTTCGCCTGCCTGACGGGATTGAGGAAGAGCGACATCAGGCAGCTTACCTGGCAGCAGATACAGCCGTACACCAACGGCAAGATGTTCGTCACCACCCGTATGCAGAAGACGAAGCAGATTGTACACAATCCCATCAGCGATGAAGCCTACGGACTGCTCGGGGAGCGGCATGAAGGGCTTATCTTCGAGGGCTTCAAGGACAAGATGCTTCAGGGGCCCCTGAAGCGTTGGCTGTCGGCGGCAGGCATAACCAAGAAGATAACCTTCCATTGCACCCGGCATTCATTCGGAAGCCTGCACGTGGAAATGGGCACGGACATGGCTGTCATACAAGCCTGTCTGGGACACAAGAACATTACCACCACACAGATTTATTCCAAGATGGCTGCACAGCAGATGTGCGAGGTGGTGGACAAGATAACCCTGAAACGCAAGGAGGCATAGGTCTTGTTTCAGGATATTCAGGGGGAGCGGTTATTGCGTGCAGGCTTTAACCGCTCCCTCTGTTTCTGATGGCACCATTCCTTAAAAAGTCATTATAGTATGATACTCGGGTATGATTCCGGACTTTTGGTGAAAAACATTGAAAAAGGAACTGCCAACCAAGGCTAATGAGCAATAATTGGAAGAATACCATTAAATTTGCAAAGACCTAACAGTTACAAGTAATAACCGAAAAAAACGATATGGAACCAACGATAAAGGACAAATACATCATTCTGGGATTCATCGGCGTTGCCATCTGCCTGATTTCCTTTTTTATCACATTGATTGTCTCCGCAAGTTTCAATCAGGACAATTTTGTAAGGCTGATAGTCTTTGTATGCAGCAACATTCTCGGCTGGCTGTTCTATCTCTCTTTCCAGACGGTCATTTTCGACTCATACGAGATCTGGAAACTCAAGTCCAGCAAGAAAAAGGCATCTGCCGGAATCATAAAGTCTCAGGAAGAACAGCCACAGGATGCGAATGAACTTGCAGCTCCGACACCAATGCCGACAGGCGGGGAAGCAACCCCGGATATAAAACCGGTAGAGATTGCCATTGCCCCGGAACTTCACGAAAAGAACCGTGCCAGCTATGAGGACAGACAGAAGCAGGAAGAGGCGGAACGGATCCGCATGGTCATGGAGTACATCCACTTCGTCATGCCCCGTATTGCCGACAAGGAGACCGTCAACCATATCTGTGCCGAGGTCAACAAGTGGATGTGCCTTCACAGCTACAAGCCCAAGCCGATAACAGGACGGCTGACCAGGGAGATTACCAACATTCCGCTCCGCCATTTCGTGTGGAACATCTCCGAGCGTTTCATGTACAAGAAATACTACAACGGGGACAACCGTGCCAATTTTATCAAGACCCTTTTTCCACGTGAATTTGCCGACACGGATATAGCGACCATAAAGAACTTCAAGGTCGATCCGTCAAAGACGCTGATTCCCATTGACGAACCCGAAAACGGCAGTCTGGACTTCCATTATCCCGAAGATTATGTACGGGAAGTGAACAGTTGACCGTTTCCCGGGGATATAACAACAATAACGACAAGTATCAGGCAATACGTAACAGCCTGTATCTCATTGTTTCCCGAATAACTTTGCCCGTCATTCACGGTTGGACATCGTTATTCGGGAATTATTTTGCAATGACCTCCCGTGAAGATATTCACGGCCATATCATTGCGGTCCTTTGCGCCAAGCCTTACAAAAGAGGCGAGTACGCAAATGGAAAAAACAGTGATTACATTCAACGACCTTCCCGAGGTCGTAGCCCAGCTTCGGGATGAAGTGATGAGCTTGAAAAGCCTGCTTGCCGAGCAGCGCAGTGTGAACAATGCAAAGACGGTGGACACCCATGTCCCCATGTCCGTGGATGAAGCGGCGGAATATCTCGGTATTCCCAAGGGAACGCTCTACATGAAACTATCGGACGGAAGCATTCCGGCCACCAAGCCCGGCAAACGCTATTGCCTTTACCGTGACGAACTGGACAGATGGCTGGAATCCTCCCGCAAGAATCCCGTACCCCTGTCCGATGAGGAACTCAGCGAGTCCATGTCCTCCTCCCACCGCCGCAAGCCCGGCCAACGTAACTGGTAGAAGCCATGGAAGAGGACAAGAACTATATCAGCATGATCCATGGCGACCTGACAAGGGCAGCCCAAATGCAGAACGGTATGCCGGAAAATATCGGCGTGATGAGCATAAAGACCGCCAACCGGACCATACTCGAAGCATCGCAGCTGCCCACGCCCCGTGCGTTGTGGGACAGTTTCTGGTACGAGGGGGAACTGTCCTGCCTCTTTGCGGATTCCAACGTGGGGAAATCCATCCTTGCCGTGCAGATAGCCGACCGTATCGCCCGGACTGACAACGTGCTTTATCTTGACTTTGAATTGTCAGAAAAGCAGTTCCAGCTTCGCTATACCGACGACTACGGAAAGCCTTACATTTTTCCCGACAGGCTGTACCGGGTATCGCTTGACTGTGACGCCCTTCTGGATGCCGACTTTGAAGGGACGATCATCGGCAGCATCGAACAGATGGCACAGCAGACCCGCTGCAGGATCTTCATCGTTGACAACCTTACTTACCTGTGCTGCGCCATGGAGAAGGGTGATGCGGCGGGACGGCTGATGATACAGCTCAACAATCTCAAAAAAAGATACGGGCTTTCCATCCTTGTCCTGGCACACACCCCCAAGCGTTCACTGGACTGTCCCATCACGTCCAACGACCTTGCCGGAAGCAAGCGGCTCTACAATTTCTTTGACAGCGTGTTTGTCATCGGGAAAAGCGCACTGGATGGGGGACTCCGCTACGTGAAGCAGCTTAAGGTCCGTTACGGGACATTCTCGTACGATGCCGACAATGTGATTGTCTATGAGATTGAGAAAACGGATGCCTTCCTGCAATTCGTGTTCAGGGGCTATTCAACCGAAAAGGAACACCTGAAGAAACCGGGTGACAACGAATCGGGACAAAGGGATTGCCTGATCCTGCAACTGTCCCAATCCGGGAAGTCAGTCCGGGAGATAGCCTCGCAGGTCAATTGCGGCAAGTCCACCGTCAGCCGGATAATCCAGCGCAGCAAGGAGGACAGGAACGCAGCCGTCCCAGGTGTCCCGCTGTCCCGTCCCAAGGAGAACGGGACAATGGGACAGCATGGGACAGATGGGACAGATGGGACAGCAGGAGAAGTAAGGCAGGCGGAGCTGTTTGCAGGACATGAAAAGGAGGACAAACCATGAAAAAGCAGCCTGCACACGGCTGTATGACAGCTGACCGTATCATTTACAGGACATGGGAGCATACAAACCGGGTCCTGATTTTCCAGAGTGTCCCAGGGTGTCCCAAGTGTCCCACTGTCCCAGCCTTTAGGGGGCGGGACAGTGGGACAGCGGGACAACAGTAGAAAACCAATCATCAAAAAAAGTCATGAGCAACTATTCATTACAGAAATATAAAGGAACGTCAACACGGCATACCTGTCCGAATTGCGGGGACAGACATTCCTTCGCCTACTACGTGGACGAAAGCGGTACGCCCCTTCACCCGTCAGTCGGCAGGTGCAACCACGAAAGCGGCTGCGGGTATCATTATACGCCCAAACAGTATTTTCACGACCACCCCGAATGCCGGACCGCCGGTGGTCTCTCTTCCGGCAGGCAATGTATGGAGCAGAAGCCCAAGCAACCGCTGCAACAGACAGCCATCGGTTACATACCGCCGCACTATGTGGAGAAATCGCAGAGCGTGCATAGCAACTTCTGCCGTTTCCTTTCAGCACTGCTTGATTCCTATTATGGCAGCAAGGCAAAGGAAGTGCTGAAAAGGTTAATGGAGGATTACCGTCTGGGAGCTACTCGTGACGGCGCGGTCATCTTCTGGCAGATTGACCGGGAGAACAAGGTGCGGACAGGCAAGGTGATGCAGTACAATCCCGGGGACGGACACCGTGTAAAGGACGGACAGACATCGGCAGTGAACTGGATACACAGCATACTGAAAAGGCAACAGGTACTGGCGGAGGAATGGCAGCTTTCCCAATGCCTTTTCGGGGAACACCTGCTGAATGTCTATCCTGACAAGGTGGCGGTTCTGGTAGAATCTGAGAAGAGTGCCGTTATCGGATCCGCCCTCTTCCCCGGCTATGTATGGCTGGCGGCAGGAGGCAAAAGCCAGTTGCGGGAGGAAAAGCTCCGTGTGCTGACCGGACGGACCGTGCTTCTCTTTCCGGATGCCGATGCCTATGCCGAATGGAAAGAGCGTGCCGACGGCATGACCTTCTGCAAGGTGATGGTGTCTGACCTTATAGAGAAGAACGCAACGCCGGAGCAGAAGGCGGCACATATCGACATAGCCGACTGGATAATCTTCCAGATACGGGAAAGCAGAATAAACTGTACAGCCGACCATCTGGTGGAAGCGGAAAGAATCCTGCAAAGGATGATAGAAAAGAACCCCGCCCTTCAAAAGCTGATAGATGATCTGGGGCTTGTGCTGGTCGGTGCATCCCCAATCGGCAGCGGTGACGGAAACCCTCCTTAACGGAGGAGAGCGGAAACCGGAGGTTGTAGTGTATGGACAATGGCTTGCCATTGATATAGCCCACTATAACTACACGCTCCGCTTTCGTAGTTGTGGGCTCTCCCGAGGGGATTAGGGCTTTGCCCTAATGACCCACTCAGGGCGTTTCACCCCTGAGAACCCCGAGCAAAGAGTGACCCTCTCTTTGCAATCTCCGCTTATGGGTTACACCCCTAAGAGCCCTGTGCGGTTATGAGCGGACATCAGCTAACAACTTTAGTCAGACAACCTGAATCAAAATTTAAGAATATGGCAACAAAATCAAGCATACATATCAAGCCCTGCAGAGTCACATCAAGCGGGGCTCATAACCGGAGAACTGCCGAGTACATGCGCAATATCGGCAAGTCTCAAATCTACATCGTGCCCGAACTGACTGCCGGTAACGAGCAGTGGATAAACCCGGGCTTCGGCAATCCCGACCTGCAGGCGCACTATGACTACATCAAGCGGATGGTCAAGGAAAAGACAGGCCGTGCGATGCAGGAGAAGGAACGTGAACGCAAAGGCAAGAACGGGAAAATCACCAAGGTGGCGGGATGCTCACCAATCCGTGAAGGCGTGTTGCTCATCAGACCGGACACGACACTGGCAGATGTGTGCAAGTTTGGCGAGGAGTGCCGGAGACGCTGGGGCATCACTCCTCTCCAGATCTTCCTGCACAAGGATGAGGGGCACTGGCTGAACGGTCAGCCGGAAGCGGAAGACAGGGAGAGTTTCAAAGTCGGCGAAAGATGGTTCAAGCCGAATTACCATGCCCATATCGTTTTTGACTGGATGAACCATGACACAGGCAAGAGCCGCAAGCTCAATGACGAGGATATGACAGAAATGCAGAATCTGGCATCCGACATACTTCTGATGGAGCGTGGACAGTCAAAGGCTGTTACAGGCAAGGAACATCAGGAACGTAACGACTTTATCATTGGGAAGCAGAAGGAGGAAATGAAGCGGCTTGATGCCACGAGGCAATACCGGGAGCATCAGCTGGAAATGGCAAACAAAAAGATGCAGGAAACGGAAAATATTACCAATGCCCTTATCGAAAAGGCAAATGAAAAGGAACGGCAGAGTGAAGACCTTGACAGGGCTATCAGCGAGAAACGCTCCAGACTGAACAAGGAAAAAGGAAGCGAGCTTCTGAACGCCGCTGTCGGCTGGGCTACCGGGAAGTCAAAAGCCCTGAAAAATGAAATAGAGGATTTGCGCTGTGAGATTTCCACGCACGAGGAAACCATCGAACGGTTGCAGGATAAAATCCAGACCATACAGAACGACCATAGCCGTGAGCTGATGCAACTGGAGACTAAATACCGGTCCGAACTGAACCGCAAGGAAACGGAACATGCACAGGAAACCACAAGGCTTAAAAACCGGATTGCATGGCAAAGCCATATCATCGGTTGTCTCAGTTTCCTGCTGCTTAAAACGAGCGACATCTTCCGTAAGGCGGTACACAGTATCATCCGTTTCGCCCGTGATTATTACAAACCACGTTTTGACACGGAACAGGTATCTGACATCAAGAGTGCCCTTAACCTGTTCGGGGATGACAGACAATCACATCAGGCGGCAGGGGATTTCCTGTACTTTACTGCCAGCCAAAAGGGTGAATTTAACAACCGGGAGCAAATCAAAGCCAGACGGGAGGTTGACAATGTGGTGGAAGGAAATTATGACCAGCAGCAGAAAAGAGGATTTTCAATGAGAAGATAGCTCATAAGGGATTAACTAATAATATTGTATGAATTTGATGTACAATCGGATAAAAAACGTAACTTTGTAAATAGATCAAAGGAGATTATGGCTAAAAATATAGATAAACAAGCAATTGAAAACATGTCGGATAACTTTCGTGGTTATGCGGCACTGCTTCGCAAAATCAAACAACGGGTACTGATCGCCCAGCAACGGGCGATTTATGCTGCCAATGAAGAAATGCTCAGGATGTATTGGGATATTGGCGGCATGTTGCAGCAAAGTCAGGATGCAGACGGTTGGGGCAAGAAAACCTTGCAACGGCTGGCAGCGGATTTGAAGAACGATTATTCCGAAATAAAAGGATTTACTGTACGCAATATGCAATATATGGTGCAGTTCTTCAACGAATACAACCAAGAGCTTACGATGGTAAAAGGGGGTGTTTCTCCAATTGCGAAATCAGTGATTTCGCAATTGGATGAATATAATTTCACCCTCCCCATCAAGCATCTGGATTGGACGCACAATCTTGTATTGATAAAGCAGGTTAAAGATATTCGTGCACGCTATTGGTATATGGTGCAGAGCATTACCAATCACTGGACAACACGCTATTTGCAAGAAGCCATCAAACTTGATGATTATGGCAAGCATGGAGCGTTGGCTAACAATTTCACTGAAACCCTGCCTGTTCCGGAAGCAAATGATGTGAAATCAATGCTCAAAGACCCATATATATTTGATATGCTGACTTTCACAGAGCAATACAATGAGCGTGATGTGGAAATCGGTTTGGTGAAGCATGTGGAGAAATTCCTTGTAGAAATGGGGGCTGGCTTTGCTTTCATGGGACGGCAGTATCATATAGAGGTATCTGGTGATGATTATTATATTGACATATTGATGTATAACGCCTTTCTGCACCGTTACTTAGTAATCGAATTAAAAGATACAGAGTTCATGCCGGAATATATCGGCAAACTGAATTTCTACTGTTCTGCCGTAGATGATATTCTTTGCCGAGAGGGGGATAACCGGACTATCGGACTGCTGCTTTGCAAGAGTAAAGACCGTATCAAAGCAGAATATGCCTTGCGTGATATTCAGAAGCCTATCGGAATTTCCGATTATGAATTAGGACAAGCTCTACCGAAAGATTTCCGAGGAAGTTTGCCTACAATTGAGGAAATTGAGAAAGAGTTGGAATCTGACAGGCAATGAACAAAAACACACATACTTTCAAGACTAATAACAGATAAAACATGAATCCATTTATAGCAATAACAGTATTTTTCTCTTTGATGATACCATCATTGTTCCTGAGTTACGGCAACTATACAACTGCGAAAGAACATATTATAGATGATGTCAACCAGGCTCTGGCCCAGACTATCCTATACAAACAATCAGACCGTATTACGGCTGACACGTTGAAGGTGTACAGGTCAAAATTAAAAATTGACCAGCTGAAGAAAACCTCCTATCTGGCAATGTGCACGGAGGAAACAAGCAATGTATCCTTCTGCAGTGATACCATGACCTATAAATGCGGTGAAGAAAGACTTCATGTAAGGGCGTATCCCAACTGCTCCAAAGCCGCAGTTTTCAGCATGTCCGAACAAACAGTTCCCGGCATGTTGTTTATAGCGTCAATACTTTGGGGTATGTTCTCCATGTTTTACCTGAATCACAAGAAATCCATATATCCAAGCCTTCAGTCCGACAATCAGTCTATAGTTTTCGGAGATATTGTATTTTCCGACTCCCGTTCATTGTTCTACAATGGAAACCATGAAGAAATCCATTTTACGCCGATGCAGTATGCGTTCATGAAAATCCTTATCACCAGCGAATGCAAAAAGGTGCCGATCAATGAAATCTGCAAGAAACTATGGCCGGGTAAGGACAATTCCAAAGAAACATTATACACATTAGTCCGCCGGTTGAAACCTGTCGTTGAGAGCAACAGCAACGTGCGGATAATTTCGGATAAAGGTGGATATTATTCGCTCAAAATAGAAAACTGATGACTTTCAGTTAATTGTCAGGCTGATGTCAGTAAAATGTCAGTTGTAATTATCTGCAAAGAGAAATCCAAATCTATACCTTTGTGCAATAATAAATGGTATAAATATGGAGAAAAAGTTTAAGTCTGTTTTATTGATAGGAATATTTGCTCATGTAAATTATGTGAGTGCACAGAATACCTATATCAATAGGGGAGATTCTATTAAGAATATAATGTTAGAGAATATTGTCGTAGAAAGTAAAAATATTCTGCATAATACGGATGGAGAGACATATATTCCCAAAATGAGCCAACGTAAATTGGCTGCCAATGGTCTTGACCTTATCGACAAAATGAAGATACCAGGTCTGAAAATAGATGAAGTGCAGAAAACTGTAAGCTCACTTACACCTGGAGAAGTACAGATTCGCATCAATGGAGTTGAAGCGACAATCGACGAACTGATGGCATTATTACCTTCGCAAATAAAAAGTATAAATTATATTACAATGCCGGGCATGAGATACGGCAAAGACATATCAAGTGTACTGGATTTGAAAGTGGCACGAGTAGCTGCCGGATATGCCATGGGGATTAATGCAATGAATGCACTATCCACATTGTACAATGATGATAATATCTGGGGACGTTTTAACTTTGGAAAATCAGAGCTAGGTGTACGTTATACATTTAAGTTTAATGATAACAACAAGGTCAATACAACGGAAAGACAACTTTTCCAAATGGGAACCGGACAGACAAAAGAAATCTGTAAGGAAGGCAGGTATGAAGGAAGTAAATATAACGTACATAATCTTGTTTTGTCATATAACTATGCAGGTACAAAAAGAGTATTTGACGTTAAACTGGAATCAGGCTGGAACAGCTTTCCAGATCGAACTCTCATAGAAAATGTTCTTGATGACAACTCAAAATATCAGTCAACAATAGACTATAAAGACAAAGGTCGTTCAACAGCTGTCAAACTATACTATGCCGAGAAATTTAATGAGCGACATGACCTCTCTGCATATTTAACCTTGAGCCAGTCAAATAGTGATTATGAAAGAGGTTTTCAGATGCCATACGCTAAGGAACAATACAATGTAGATGGAAGCAAATATTCCGCATACGGGGAGCTGAACTACTCCATCAGATTCAAAAAGAACTCAACATTGGCGTTCGGTTATCAGCAAGGAGGTGCATATACAAGGAATGATTATATCCAACAGGATGATAACACATTTGCAACAAGGATACATGACGATATGCAATATCTTTTCACTGAATATTCAGGAAAGTTCAATAGCCTAAGTCTGAAATTAGGTATTGGTGGAAGCCATGAACACTTCAGCAATACAACATCATCGTATTCCTATTGGATGTTCAGACCAAACGTAAACCTGCAATATGCCTTTACAAATAATTTATCTTTATCATATCAATATCAGAATGAGTGCAATACCCCGTCACTTTCTCAGCTTACTCCTTTCCTTAAAAGGGATAACTATTATGAATATTCAATAGGGAATGAAAAGCTGAAGCCTTATCATTCCAATATACACACAATGAAGTTTACATATGCGACCAAGCCTTCATATATTTACTTGTCAGCAAATTATATCAGGAACAATAACTGTATCGTTGAGTGTCCCGTAAAAAGGATGGAGAGTAATAATGAAACATATTTCCTATATACGGAGAATAATGATGCCAATACTCACAGACTCCAGATCAACTTATATGCAGATCATTACTTTTTCAATAATAAACTGCTGGTTTATGTGATGCCTGGTTTTATCCGCAACATAGTAAACGGAAAAGAATATACACATACAAACAGTTGCTGGTATGTAAGAACAGGGGCAAGTGCTTATTTAGGGAGATTTACTATTGATTGCGACTACTCTTCTGCTACAGAGTCTCTTTATGGCGAAACTCTTGTACGACAATATGGTTCGGCCAATTTATCAGCTGCATACAAATGGAATGATCTATCAGTCAAATTGGGAATCAGGAATCTTTTCAATCCCAAAGGAGCCGGCTCGGAAACAGAACGTCTATCCGATATTGTATACAGTTATAATGAAACCAGAAACAAAGCCTTTGGTAATATGATTTACCTATCTGTGAGCTGGAATTTTTCTAACGGTAAAAAATCCAATAATGCACGTGTAATAAATAAAAACGCATCAACTGATACAGGAATAATAAAATAAATGAAAAAGAACTGACCTTATATAAAAGCTTATATAAGATTGCCATAGACTTTTACTCTTCAAAGAGCAACAAATATTCCACCTCTCTTCTGCATTCGGCACATGGAACTACTTTACCTTTTGTAGCACTGCTTTGTTGATACACGTTTTATGCAAAATATGGAACGTTATGGACGTGAAGAATGTAATCATAGGTTTCATAGGTCATGAGTTTGATGTACAATCGAATAAAAAACGTAACTTTGTAAATATATCAAAGGTGATTATGGCTAAAAATATAGATAAACGAGCCGTTGAAAACTTGGAAGATAACTTCCATGGTTATGCGGTATTGCTCCACAAAATCAAGCAACGGGTATTGGTTGCCCAGCAACGGGCAATTTATGCTGCCAACGAAGAAATGCTTCGAATGTATTGGGATATTGGTGGTATGTTGCAACGAAGCCAAGATGCAGACGGTTGGGGTAAGAAAACCTTGCAACGTTTGGCTAAGGATTTGAAGAATGATTATTCCGAAATAAAAGGATTTACTGTACGTAATATGCAATATATGGTACAATTCTTCAATGAATATAATCAAGAACTAACGATGGTAAAAGGGAGAGTTTCTCCAATTGCGAAATCACTGATTTCGCAATTAGAGGAATATAATTTTACCCTTCCTATTAAGCATTTAGATTGGACGCACAATCTTGTACTGATAAAGCAAGTCAAGGACATTCGCTTTGCAAGAATAAAGACCGTATCAAAGCCGAATACGCCTTACGTGATATTCAGAAACCAATCGGATTCTCAGATTATGAATTAGGGCAAGTTCTACCGAAAGATTTCCGAGGTAGTTTGCCCACGATTGAAAAAATTGAGAAAGAATTCGAATCTGACAGGTGATAAACAAAAATAGTAATACTTACATCAACAAATAATAGATAAAATATGAATCCCTTTATAGCAATAACAGTATTTTTCTCTTTGATGATTCCATCATTGTTCCTTAGTTATGGTAACTATATAACTGCGAAAGAACATATAATAGATGATGTCAATCAGGCTTTGGCCCAGACCATTCTGTACGAACCATCAGACCGTATAACGGCAGACACGTTGAAAGTGTACAGGTCAAAATTAAAAATTGACCAATTGAAGAAAACTTCTTATTTGGCAATGTGCACGGAGGAAACAAGCAATGTATCCTTTTGCAGTGATACCATGACCTATAAATGTGGTGAAGAAAGGCTTCATGTAAGGGCATATCCCAACTGTTCCAAAGCGGCAGTTTTCAGCATGTCCGAACAGACAGTTCCTGGCATGTTGTTTATAGCGTCAGTACTTTGGGGAATGTTCTCCATGTTTTACCTGAATCACAAGAAATCTATATATCCAAGTCTTCAGCCCGACAATCAGTCAATAGTTTTCGGGAATATTGTGTTTTCCGATTCACGTTCATTATTCTACAATGGAAACAACGAGGAGATCCATTTCACGCCGATGCAGTATGCGTTCATGAAAATCCTTATCACCAGCGAATGCAAAAAGGTGCCGATCAATGAAATCTGCAAGAAACTATGGCCGGGTAAGGACAATTCCAAAGAAACATTATACACATTAGTCCGCCGGTTGAAACCTGTCGTTGAGAGCAACAGCAACGTGCGGATAATTTCGGATAAAGGTGGATATTATTCGCTCAAAATAGAAAACTGATGACTTTCAGTCAATTGTCAGGCTGATGTCTGCAAAATGTCAGCTGTTTTATAGCTGCTTTTTCTTGTCGAACATTACTTTTGCACAAAAAACAGCTATTCGTCATGAGAAGATTGAAACTTATTTTTTTGCTGCTTTGCAGTATCGTGTGTACAATACCGGCATGGGCCCAACATACCGTCAAAGGTGTTGTGAAAGATTCCAAAGATCAGTCTGTAACCGGAGCCTCAGTGGTAATCAGATCCAAGACAGATTCCCTTTATTACAAAGGAGGAACCACAGACAATGAAGGTCAATTTGCCATAGAAGGACTGAAGTCCGGTGATTATGGTCTTGAAATCTCTTTTCTGGGCTACTCGAACCATTATCAGGATCTGAAACTGGACAAAACAACCGATTTGGGTATAATCCACCTGCAGGAAAGCTTCATGAATCTGGAAGAGGTTGTTGTAACTGCAAGCATGGTGAAAAGATTTGCCGACAAGAAAGAATATAAACTGACCAATGTCGAAAAGGGGCAATACAGCAGTGCTCTGTCCGCATTGGAATTTCTGCCCAGGATACAGGTTCTTGACCAGAGTGTCTCGTCGGTTGACGGCAAGGCGGTAAAGATCCTGATCAACGGGGTTCCGTCAACTCCGACTGACCTCTCAGTCATATCTCCCGAGAACATCGCAAAAATAGACTATTACACACAACCGCCCATCCAATACTCCAATATGGGATTGGGAGCGGTCATAAATGTAGTCACCAAGGAAAAACAGAACGGAGGTTCTGTCGGCATCAATACCCAGAATGCCGTGACTACAGGCTTCGGCAACAATGTTGTTAACTTCAAATATAACTGGGGAAATTCGCAGATAGGCGTAACATACAATATCAATTACAGGAACTACAACAAAAGGGTATTGGATGAAGAAATGGCATATTCTGTCGGAGGAACAGATTACCAAAAGATAAAAAGCGGACGCAACAGCCCGTATGCCTATGAACAGCAGATGGCTGAAATCAGTTTCAACAACTCGAAAGCAGACAACTACTTGTTCAGTGCAAAACTGTCATTCAACTCCCTGAACCGCAGACGTTCCTCGATACAGGACATCACATCAGGGATAAATGACGTGGAATCCGTCAAAATCGGTGAAAGCTCGGACAAAGACAAATACATCAGTCCTGTTATGGATATGTATTTCAGCAAATCATTCGGTTCCAAACATGAACTGATAATGAATCTTGTCGGTACTTACTACAAGTCAGACTATGATTATGAATACAAGGAACTTCTGGATGAAAAAACGGATTTTGAAACGGCAACGGCAATCAACACGGACAAATACTCCGTTATCGGCGAAGCTCTGTATAACTATAAGATGAAGACGGCAAACCTGTATGTTGGAACCAGGTACATGTACAACAACAGTACCCAGAACAATCTGCCTTCAAACAATCAGATAACCACCAATGAAATCTACTCCTATGTGGGCATAACCGGAATGCTGGGACAAAGATTCAATTACAGCATAAGTACCGGTGTAAACAACAATATATTTACCACCATTGAGAACAAGACCTACAACTTTACATATTTCCGTCCTCAGGTGAAATTGGGATACTTCATAGACCAAAGTTCGGATCTGATGTTCAATTACGAGGTGAACACCGAAAACCCGTCGGTATCTTCGCTCACTTATAATCCGTATTTCAAGGACCCCAATTATATATTTGCTGGAAATCCGAATTTGGCCCCGAGCAACAATCATGATTTGTCGCTGTCCTACTTCAAAGGCTTCAAGAAATTTGTTATCAATGCTGAAGTGGGATACTCATATACAAAAGATGCCATCGCACCGATTTTCCAATCGGATGATACAAACATCATTGAGACATTCGGCAACCTGGACAACGCTCAGAACATGAAAGCTAGTCTGTTTCTGCAGTGGTATCCGTTTTCAAACAATATACTCAGACTGAGACTATATTCTGAAGTATTCCATCAGATAAACAGACTGGGCGATTCACAGTGGAACCATACGGGCTATTCTATCATTCCGTCAATATACCTTGCATACAATAAATGGGGATTGCAGCTGTTCTACCAGACTCAGAAAAAATCACTTATCGGACAGACAACGAAAAACATACCAAGTATGGCATCGGTAGAACTGTCCTACAAGCCTGTCAAGAACCTGACCATCACCGGAGGCATTAGATACCCGTTCTATGATTCTTGGAAACAGGTTACATCCGTATCAGGGACACCGCTTCTGCAACGTACAGAAACAGAAAGAATCATCAACAATGCCAATATGGTATATATAAATCTTGTTTACAACTTCTCATTCGGCAAGTCCAAGTCAGGCGTGAAACTGAAGATGCAGAATAAAGATAAAGATTCAGGAATACTGAACAGAAATTGATAGACTCAAGAAAAGGAAAAAGAGAGAACCAATCGGCTCAACGTCGAAAGATTCTCCCTTTTCTTTTACTCTTCAAAGAGAAGCGGATATTCCACCTTTCTTTTGCGTTCGATACTCGGAATTATTTTACCTCTTAGCACAGGAAAGAAATATTGGACAATGTAAGCAAAATATGATATCTTTGTTATCGGATTAAACTATGAGCTAAAACAGAAGTGGAATATTGGAAACAAATAGCATAGAAAAAAGAAGAAACCGCCTATATTGTTACCGTAAGTGAGTTAATAATCAATAAAAGTGTTAAATCTTCGCCCTTTAGAATGTACAATTAAAGACAACGACCATATTTCTGACTTATTATCTATAAAATATTGAGTAATAATCGGTTGTAAATACATTTTTTGTTTTCAAATCTTATTCAGTCGAAAGATAAACAGAAAAAAGCAGACAACCAACAGTTTTCATACTTAATGGTTTATGAAGCCTTATTTTTTTTATAACTCTTGTTGACAGTCCCTGATACACTTAATACAGGTAAATAAATAAAAATACCAATCACCGACATTACGAGTCCTCCTATAGTTCCAGCTGCCAAAGGGAACCAGAACGGTGTCTTCTCCCCTATCATAAACGGCAAGAAACCAAGGATAGTAGACATTACAGTAAGAAAAATAGGGATCACTTTTGTATTCCAAGCCTTAGTATAAGCCCTTAGTGGTAACAAACCCGGAAAACTCTTTCGAATAGCATTATATTCGTTAAGGATATAGATACTTGCGTTCACTGTAATACCGCAAAGCAGTACAAAAGACGCAAAACCTCCCTGATCGAAATTTAGTCCGAAAAGATAGAAGGTCAGAAACACTCCGATATATGACACCGGTATCACAAAAATGATAGCAAGCGGCTGAATTAATGAATTGAATAAGATAGCCGAGATAAAGAAAATGATAGCAACCACTATCAGCAACAAGAAATACTGACTGTTGTCGTCTTTATTCCAACTCCAGTAAGCATTCTCACTCTCTACGGTATACCCCATCGGCAGCCGTTTCCTGAGAACCTCGATATCTTTATCCAAAAGCTTCTTGCCTTGTTCCGATGAGCCGATATATTCATATTGCAGACAAATTCTATACTGCTGATTCTCCTTGGCTATTTGTTTGGGAGCCTGCCCCTTGGCAAGCATAGCAAGATCGGAAAGCTTATACTGTTTGCCCTTCACCATAAACGGAACCGACATGAACGCCCATACGTCATAGCCACTACTCTGTTTCGATGAAAGCCGCAGATACTCCAAACTATTGTCATAAATAATACTTCCAGCCAACTGATCACGCATAAATACAGGTCGCAACACAGCAAACAAGTCGTATGCTGTAAGATTCTCTTCTGCCATTTTACGCTTGTCAAACTCCAGATAAAACTCTGTATAATCGTCCTTCCACCACGAAAATTCCGAATTTACGGTCACTTCTTTAATACGGCGATGAGAAAGAAGCTGCTTCTTCATCTCCTCAGCCCAATGACACAACTCATCATAATTGTAACCATACATCTTCACACGAAAACTCCCAGCCGACTCTCTCACATCATTACTGAATCCCTGATCCTGAAGTCCGTATACACTCCAACTTCCTCCACCGATAGTTAGCGAACGGCTTATCACATTCGACTTCAGTACATATGGGAATCCCGTATGACTATACTCCTTTTTAAAGAATACCTGAATACTGGCCCGACGTGCATCATACACTGAAGTCTGAAATTGACGTATCTCCTTAAACCTGCTCAAATAAGTTTCCATCTTCTTGATAAGCTCATTCATCTGTTCCAGCGTACTACCATTCGGCAATGTAGCATTGATATACAGCACTACCTCACTCTCGTCACGATTGAAATAACTGCCGTCGTATACCTTCTCTGCAAAGAGACGGAGAGAGCCTCCCAAAACCTTATCTACAACAGGTTTAATATCTTCTTTATAAATAGTGTTATCGAATATTTTATTATACCATTCAGCCCATTTTCCTTTTGCCTCTACATCTTCTATCTTTTCCGGAAGCATGAATACCGGAAGCCCGAAACCAAGCACTAACAATATGAAAGCTACCACTCTATATCGACTCAGCAGCACTATCATATTACGGTAAAAACGGGTAAAATACACCGCACCACGTTTTACCCACATACGGGCATGACGAGGCTTACCCTTTGCCAGCCCAATTTTTTCGATCATAGGAGGTACGAAAAAAAGAGCTACCAGCAACGAAATGCCAAGATTAATAATCACCACAGCCGCAAAATCCTGAAGATTGAGTCGTATCTTCTCGTCAAGGAAGAAAATAATGACCAGCGCACCGATAGTTGTCAGCGTAGCAGCCAAGACCGACATGAAGGCTTTCAGATTATGCTTTCTCAGTATATGATCGGTCATAACTATGATATTATCTATCACCAGATTCAGTGAAATAGTAATACCTGCCAGGGAATAGAGTTGAATTTCCAGTCCGAAAGCATAATACAGAATAAGAGCCACGGCAATGTTCACAGCCAGCCCTGTAACGATAAGAAAAAGATAACGCATATTGCGTGTAATAAGAGCTACAAAGAGCAGCAAAATCAGCACAGTTATTCCGGTACGGAAATAAATAGTATCCAACTCTTTGGAGATGAATTCCGTAGCATCATAACTAGTATGAATCTCATATCCAGGCGGCATTGCAGTTTCAGCCTCAGCTATTACCTTCTTCACTTGCTCAGCCAAAGCTAGCTGGTTGGCAGTTTCCAAAGCCGTAATGGAAAGATATACTGAATTAAGTCCGTTGATACGGTAATACGAAGCGGGCTCTTGCTCCGCACGTGTCACTCTGACCAGACGGTCAAGAGGAACCATACTTCCGTTTTTTGCCCTTACAGCAATCTCCGATGGCACGAAACCATCAGTGCTACCCTCAGTGGTACGTACAAGCCTTATCCATTCCGAGTTTCCTTTAGCATTTTCCACTTCACAGATACCCAGAAACTCCCTGCCATACCTTTCTTCTATAGCATTCAGTATATCCTGAACACCTATTCCAAGATTCTCAAGTTGCACATTGTCATACACAATGCGCCACTCCATAGGCGTAGCGCCGCTGAGTTCCACTTTATACACACCGTCCAAAGCCGAAAGCATCGGCTTGATACGTTCCTCACCATATTTCTGAATTACAATCGGAATAGCAGGTGCATTAAGCGTATAAGTCATAAAAGGACGCGATGCATTCTCGTCGCTTCTTTGCGTGGAGATAAGCGGATAACTCACCCCATCGGGAAGCTGCGACCACAACTGCCTTATAAGAGTAGAAACCTCAAAGCGTGCAGCATCAATATCAGCATGACTGTCAAGTTCTATTCGGATATACCCGCTTCCGTTGTCCGAAGTAGAACTTATATTCTTTATACCGTTTACCCTCGACAGTATACCTTCCAGACGGCTGGTAACCTCCGTTTCCACCACCCTTGCCGAATTACCCGGCATAGAGAACGATACCGAAAGTCCCGGCATATCATGCGACGGCGAAAGTTTCACCGGCAGAAGAGGTACCAGTGCCAGTCCCACCAGCGACAGACAAACGAATGTAACAATCAGCGTAAACGACGACCATACAAGAGGACGTCCTTCTATTTTATCCTTCATACTCATTTCAAAGTCATCTCAGCAGGTTGTCAAAATCAAATCGGTCGGAAAGAGAAATACCCGACTCAAAGTCAAACAACGTAAGTTTACGTATTTTATAGTAATTCAGCCAGTAATTCTGCATAGCCTGTATATAATTCTTCTGAGCCTCCTGCTGACGGTTCAGTGCCAGCGTCAGACTATTAATGTCAGCCTTCCCAATGATAAAACGCTTACGTGTCTGGTCGTATGCCAGTTCCGCAAGGTCGAGAGCCTCTTCCGCACTAGCTATCATATCCTGTTGCACACTGAAGTCGCTCACCGTCATCATCACATCCTCCTCCAGACTGATTTCCTCCTGACGAGCAGCAATCTTCACAACATTAAGGTTATTCTTGGCCATGTTGTACTTACCCTTGCGCACCCCCCAGTCGACAAGCGGTATGGATACAGTAAACGACACAAGATCCTGCTGCAGAAGATTACGATAAGCAGCACTGATATTATCGGCCACTTGATTGAAACCCACACTCGCATTGAAACTGGCATTGAAGCGAGACTCTTTCTTCGTGCGGTCTACCTCACGTTCCGCCTCCAGCACATTCTGGCGCTGCTCCAAAAAAGTAGGATTATTCTCGCGAGCAAGAACAATAGCCCGGTCGGCAGGAATATCGACATGCCGAGGACGAGCCGGAAGATTGATCTCTATATACGAATTACGATCCAGATTCAAAAACGTAGCAAGTGCAGACATAGCACGCTTACGAGCAATCTCAGCATTTCTCAGCGTATTGCGTGCATTCACCTTATCCAATTTCAGCGTAAGCAAGTCAGCCTGTGAGATAGACGCAATTTTCTGCCTCTGCTCTCCTATTGCATACAATGTATCAGAAGTCGCCACATTATCTTGTGCCAGTTCATAGTCGGCCTGAGCCATAGCAAGAGCAAAAAAATAATTCACAGCTTCTTCCGACACACTTTCGGCATTATAAAGATACTGTTTCTTCACTTTATCAAACTTCAACGGTTCTATCTTCCTGTCCCATCTGAAAGCATTGAATCCCAAAAGCTCCTGCTGATAGCCAATACGGAAAGGAACAGTAGAGAACTGGGTAAAATTCGTTTCACCGAAGTTTCGCATATAGTCAAGCTGTGTATCCACATAAAACGTACCACCCAGCAAGTCTAAATTCTGCGCAATGCTCAGCCCCGCACTTGCACTCAGCATCTGCTGTTCACGGTACACATCGACATTCTCCTGCGAGTCGTAACGTTGCGTAATGTAGCGATAATACTGTGCCGGAGTCATATTCAACGTAAGGCTCGGCAGTCGTGCCGCTTTATAGCTTCTGTATTCCCAGTAGCCCGATAAATACATATTCTGGTAACGGAAAGCCGACAGTGAGCTATCGTTTGCCATCGTAATAGTTTCCTTCAGGTCCAATCTGAGTACACTCTGACCCTGTGCTCCCATCCCGCAACAAGCAAGCAGGAACAATATACTAAATTTTCTGAGTTTCATTTTTTCTATATATAAACCAGTAAATAAGAGGAATTACAAAAAGACTTACGATAAGCCCAACCATCATTGTACCTATCATAGCAATAGAAAGCGGCCGCTGCATCTCCGAACCTAAATCGGAAGTAAAGAGCAGAGGAACCATCGCAAACACAGTAGTCAAAGTAGTCATGATTATAGCCCTGAGTCTTCTGTGACCTGCCGTATGAATTGCATCCAGCAACGGCATCCCCTCCTTACGCAATTCGTTGATGGAGTCCAGTTTCAGGATAGAGTCATTCACTACAATACCACACGAAACAATGATACCAATAGCCGACATCAGATTCATAGTATGCCCCGTAGCCCACAGCAACACAAGCCCGAAGGCTATATCCATTGGAATTTCAGCCAATACGATAAGCGGCTGAAGGAAACTCTCAAACTGGGCACACAAGATAAAGTACATAAGCAGCACCGATATAAGCAGAATAACAGTCAGTTCCCCCATCATTTTCTTATTAGAGAAGAAACTTCCGCCAAACGATACATCCCAACGACTGTCACTTCCTACAACATTGCGCACCTCCTCCATCACTTTCGGCACATTATCTATATTATAGAAATTTACGGGGATATACTCACCGTTGCGTCCGGCCGTAATCTCCTTGAGATCCTCATCAGGAACAATCCGTACAAACTCACGAAGAGGGACATAATTCCTTTCGGATGAACCGTCAGTCGTTTTCACTTCAACTAAAGTTTCGGCCAATATACGATTCACGCTCATCTCCCTTCCAGCTATGCCGATAGGCAGATATTGCTGGTACGAGCGCAAGATAGACACCTGATTATCCTTCAGTGCAGTACGAATCATCCTCACCACCTCATCATAATCCACATTGTACAACAGAAGACGGCTACGGTCTACCTCCAAGTTCAGCTGCTTCCGGAACGGCGTATCATCAGGCGTATATCCGGTTTCTCCGGCAATGGCCGCCTCTATAGCTCTCACATCCTCCGCCTCAGGAGTTGAGGTATGATCAGAAGCTCGGAGCTGTGCTACAAGGTCAGGTTCCCCTGTAACAAAAAGCTTTTCGAAAATAGTTACAGGAGGCGAGAATGTAACCGTAGCAGCCGGATACTTCTTACGAACTTCCTGGCCAATAAGTTCTGTCAGCACAGATATACCCGACGGTTCAGCCGTACGGAAATAAAGCTCAGCCTCAGCAGCAGAAAGTTCGTTTTCCGTTCCAAGTAAATAATCCTGCATACCGACATATGCCGTATGTTCCTCTACAAGAGAATCGGTCATGGCCAGTATGGCATTCACCCTGCGGTTGTTCTCGTCCACATGAATATTCTCGTTCCATTCTATGCTCACCACCGTTTCATTCTGGTCAATCTCAGGCATACGCTCCTTGTCAATCAGCATAAACATCAGCACACAGAGCGGAAGCGAAACTATAGCAAATGCCATCGTCATCTTTTTATGTGCAAACACCCATTCTATACCAGCATCATAGAAACGTACAAGCCACTCGTTCTTCAGGAGATTTTTGAAGCTGGCAGTAAACCAGTTGTGCTTCCTTATACCCATACGGTAGAACAATACATACAACACAGGCAACAACATGATACCAGCAAAATAAGAGACCAACAATCCAGATGTGATAGAAAATGCTTCATCCATGAAAATGGCACCGGCTATCCCACTCATGAACACCAACGGTACGAACACCGCTACAGTGGTAAGCGACGAACTAAGCATGGGCGTAATCATTTCCGAAGTTCCCGCCACAGCTGCACGTTTCAGAGAATACCCCTTCTCCCGGTATTGCGATACATTTTCTGTCACAATGATCGCATTATCTATCATCATACCCACCGCCAGTATCATTCCCGAAAGCGAGATTACGTTGAGCGATATTTTACAAATATAGAAAAGGGAAAAAGTAATGATTACAGAAGTAATCATGGTAATGCCGATAATCAGTGGCGAACGTACATCCCCGATAAAAAAGAAAGCTACAATAAATATAAACAGAAAACCCAGCGTAAAATTCTGCTGTAAGTTAGAAATCGTATAATCCAATAATTCCGTCTGATTACGTGTAATACTAAATTCAATATCAGGATATATCTTTGTAAAATAATCCGTAGTTTCCTTCAGTTCCTTACGCAAATTATCCATATTTTCTTCTCCCTGCTTGATGATGGCAAGCGTCACCGCCCGCTTCCCTCCTGCCAGCGAGCGTCCCATTTCATTGCGTGTCACCATCTGCACATCACAAATATCCTTCAGCTGCATCACCAGTCCATTGTGGTTAAAGTAAATACTCTCCACATCCTCCGGTGTACGTAATAGCGATGCAATACGAATGTTATATTCATAGTAACCATCGCGTACCAGCATGCTCCCCGGCTCTACATTGTTCGATGAAAGTATACCTTCCAAATCAGATATCCCCATACCTAAACTTTCCATCTTCCCCATATCGGGTACAATGCGCAGCATCTTCTGCGGTACACCGGTCATATCGGCCATTGCCACCTGAGGCAGTTGCTCGATACGGCGTTTCACCACATTCTCAGCCAAGGTACACATTTCGAGAAAAGCATTACCATCAGTTTCCTGATACGGAACCTCATCCTTCAATGTCATGTTCAAATAGAACACAGGAATATCGGTAGCACTCGCTTTGATAGCCTTTGGACGTACCGCATCCCTCGGCAGACTGTTCATTGCGGCATCAATCTTCTCATTCACCTCAATGAAAGCAAGGTCGGTATCCGTACCGAAATCGAACGACAGCCGGATGATGCCCGAACCGTCGCGTGTCTCGCTCCTCATCTCGCTGAGTCCAGACACCTGCATAAGCTGTCTTCTCACGGGAGCCACCATCGTATTCTCCAGCTCACGTGCAGAAGAGTTCTCACCCGTCACCTGTACAGTTATCTGCGGAATATCTATATCGGGCAGCAGCGATACGGGCAGCGAGAAATAAGTCACCAGCCCCACGATGAAGCAAGCAGTGAAAGCCATGAGTACCGCTATCGGTCTTTTAATCAGAAATCTTACCATAGTACGGACATGTTTTAAGGTATCACTTTAACCGGAGCTTCATGCGCAAGGTTCACGTTTCCGGTCACGATGATCTGTGCCCCTTCCTCCATACCGTCACCTGTCACGGTATATTCGGTCATGTTCTCCAGTCCGGTAGTCACATAGTTCCACATCGCCTTGCCGTCCTTCAAGGTAAATATCACTTGCTTGCCTGTACGCAGTACCACGGCCGTCTTAGGCACCACAAACTGATCGGGAATAGAACGTTTCACGCTCACACGCACATTCATGCCGTCAAATAGCTTCACTCCGCCGTTCACCCTGGCCCTTACGCTCACCAGTCCGTTTTCATCCACCAGCGGGTTGATTTCCGACACCGTACCGCTGCATGCCCCGGCTGTCCCGGCAAACGGAGCCACCTCCACCCGGTCTCCTCGCCTGACAAGCGGCAGTTCACTCTCCAGCACCTTGAAAGCCACTTCCATGCCCCCGCTTCCTATCACACGGCAGAAAGGCTTCGAACCGTCAGGACGGTTGAAGCTGCGCGATTCAAGATTCGCCACAACCCCGTCGAAGGGTGCGGTGATCACTGCCTGTTCAAGCTCGTACCTTGCCAGTTCGTATGCGGCACGGCTCTGTCCGTAACCGCTCTTCACCTCGGCAAGCTGTACAATATCTTTGGGGATTTCCTGTATACGGTCCGGTGAATACCCCTGACCTATCAGCACATCCTTCATTTCCAGTTCTGACTGGCGCAGGGCTATCTCCGCCTTCTCCAAACTGTTCTTCAGGGTGAAAAGGTCGAGTTCGGCTATCTTCTGACCTTTCCTTACATGATCGCCGTTCTTTACATAGATATGCGCCACCGGCTCCGATGTAACGCGGAATGAAAGGTCGGCATACTGTGAGGCCGTAACCTTGCCGTTGCTCACCAGCTCATGGCTGAACGCGGTCTTCTTCAGTGTCATTACCGTGACCTCATTCACCTGTGAGGGCAAAACTGTTTCCACTCCTTCCTTTCCGGAAGTATCATCTTTCTTTTCGCCGCAGCCTGCCAATATTCCGGCGGTAAGCAGCATCGCATATATACCAGATCTATTCATATGCAAAGATTTTTAATTTAATGTATCCCTCTAAAGGCCATTCACAATCAGCACACCAAATTCATTATACTATAACTTATACTTTAATATGGTTGGAGGTTCCTGCAGGTTCTTTCTGGATGCACAATAAAGATATTTGTTATTATTATCTACAGATATAGAATACACATATCTGTCAAATTTATAGTTACATACAATATTCCCGTCAAAATCAAATTTAAACACCTCTACAGGAGAAAGTTCCATTGGTTCAAAGTACTCATTACCTTCGTAAACCAAATAAATGTATTTATCGGTAATGAAATAGTCTGAGTAGCCGCGAATATCTCTTTTATTTGTAAAAGTCACAAACGGTACAGGAGAATTTGACTGAACGGTTTCGTATGACATCTCAAAATGATCAGGGCCGTCAATTGTTGACAACAGCTGGAGTGAATCATTGTATATACAAATACGGTCACGATGTTTATCAGCTGCCCAGATAAGTCCGTTCTGTGGATTCTTGAACAGAAGTAATCCGGTTACAGAAGCCGTGAAATATTTAAAATCTGTCATAGGCTTTTTATTATCAACATTCTTACTAAAAACAGATAACGGCATGGAAATACCATTACTGAATTTTTCCTCTGGTGAATACCACATGTTACAGCCGATGTAAGTATCAGTACTATGGTCAAGTACTAACGTAGATGGATTTATTTCTGAAGAATAACCAAATGAATATACAGGATTTAATTTCTTGTAATACAACAAGGTATCCAAATCAACTTTATAGTATTTTTTTGCTTTTCCGTCCATCAGATGAAAAGTAGTATTCTCACTTGAATGCATATCCAGATAGCAGGACAGCATATCACCAGGCCCATTTCCTTTTTTTATCATCTGAGCCAATGGTTTAAGTGTCTTCAAAGAATAAAATTCCAGCATATAATCACACATAGGCTGATTGTTTACAACCAATATGCTGTCTTTAATGACACGAAAAGAGGCAGGAAACAGGAGACTGTCTATTACTATTTCTTCAGGGTTCTTAAGTTCTTTTACTTCTGTCAAATCCTTGCGGGAGAATGATATGTTTTTTGATAACTTATTATTCTCAAATGAACAACTGCTCATTATAATTATCAACATACATGATATTACAATACTTCTCATACTTACAATTTAAAGTTAAATAATTATTTTTTATCCTCATTACTTTTTGCCAAGGAAACCATTCCACTCATGGCTCCTAGATTCATTGTATCAAGTGCAGAACTGGGGACAATTACCATAGAACCCTTTTCTTTCAAACCTTCGAACAACATATTCATACCTCTAAGATGCAGTGCTACCGGATTATCGGTGTATTCCTTGCTTGCCTGGGCAAATTTCTCGGCAATCTCTGTCTCAGCAGTTCCCAATATTACACGTGCCCTGCGCTCGCGTTCTGCCTGTGCTTCCTTACTCATGGCTTCGGCAAGTGCAGGAGGTATGGCTATATCCTTGATTCCTACTGTCTGACACGTAATACCCCAAGGATTGGTATTCTGGTCAAGAAGCACCTGAAGATCTTCGGCTATCTTGTCACGCTCTTGAAGCAATGTAGCCAGCTCGTGTTTTCCTATAGTGTCCCTCAAACCTGTCTGGGCTATATGTTCGATAGCCTCCTGATATTCCTGAACTTCCAGTGCAGCCTTTTCCACATCCCATACAGTCCAGTAAACCACAGCATCGACATTTACAGGTACTGTATCTTTTGTCAATGTCTGTTCTGCCTTGAATGCACTTACCCTTATCCTCTGGTCGATATACATACTCACAGAATCTATTACAGGTATTATAAAGAAAGGTCCGGGACCTTTTAGTCCATTAAACTTTCCGAGACGCAGAACTACTGCACGCTCCCACTGTTCCGCTATCCTGATAGATGCAGATAATAGTATTGCAACAACTATAATGCACACCATCAAAGATAATGTTATTGCGTTCATATAAAATAACAGTAAAGCAAGCAGTGTTGAAACAGACGCAATTGCTAATGAAATGGGATTACACCAACCATTGTTTTTCATATTAGTTTTCATGATTATATTGTATTTTGGTTAAACATTTGTTTCTTTATCTGAACTTATTTCCCTGATAATATCATCTATAGAGAACCCGTAGCTATGAGCAGCGGTTATGCATTGAGAACATATTTCCTTCAGCCTGCGAGACCTTTCTTCATCGGACAGAGTGAAGTCAATACTGTTTATGAATGTTCCCGTTCCCTGCTGTGTTGTAAGCACATTCTTGATTTCAAGTTCTTTGTAAGCTTTAGATACCGTATTAAGGTTTACCTTAAGATCTACAGCCAAAGAGCGTACAGTCGGGAGCTGCTCGCCTAAAACCAGCTGCCCTGATGCTATTCCGAATCTTATCTGGTCTATAATCTGCCTATAGATTGGAATGCTGCTCGAATAATCCAAAACAAATTTAATCATACTATTACTATTTTAATATTGTATTATAGGTATAGTACAATATTACATATAAATACTATATCTTGTATCTATACAGTAGATAATTTATTAAATATTAACACAAAAGATTTTATCTATTTTTAATAATCTATCATTTCATAATAGCAATTCTAATATTTTATCCTACATACAGACGGTTCAGGATCATTCAAGACTCCATAGATTGTATTTTCTTTTTCATCTACACAAAAACAGATTAATTTAGTATTTATCTGTAGTTTCTGTACGGGCATACCTTCCCAATCAAATATCCAAATTTCACTATTCAGATTATCTTTCTTATCTTTTTTTAAGTTTAAAGTGTTAGAGTCATATAATAGATAAATATATTCTGGGGATACATAAGCTCGCCTAACTCCATTTTCAATTTCACCAATGGGTTCTGCAGAAGCCCAGTCTTCTCCCATATTATAATTATAATCATAAGGTGAAAGAAGAATTCTTTTGTACAATGTCAATTTATCATGTGAAAAATCCCATAAATCCAATACGTGAGATGTTACCGATAATATTCTAGATTTCAATTTATTAAAGCCAAATATAGATTGATGAAACATAAATTTAGGGAAATTAGGTATTTCTTTTTCTCCTTCTTTATATTCAGGATAATTCCCTCCCTTACTAATAATTTCTCCATTATTATTCAATATGATATAACGACTATCATCAAATCGCCCAGAAGCAATCCAACGATTATCTGTTAAAGGACATATCATATCAATAGTCGTTGGATATTTAACCATTTCAGTTAATGGTTTAAGTATTAGTGAATCATTGTCAAATAAATATTTTTTTCCATAAAAATGCCATCTATTATAAACATAAATAGTAGAATCAGAAAAGAAAAATTGCACAGGACTCAAGAATTCATCAGGACCAATTCCTTTAGGTAATAATCTTTTAACAACACTTGTATCATTTAAATTATAACACCAAAGTAAACTGTCTCCTCTAAAATCAGAAATATAAATAATGTTTTTTTCTTTTTGGATCTCCAAGGGAATTGAAACATAAGTTTCAAACAACTTTTCAAAATAAACATTTCTAATCTCAGGAAATTGTACTATTTCTGACTTATTTGTGCAACTAACACATGCCAATACCAATAAAATTAAAACATAAAGCATACTATTTTATTCTTTAAATCTTGGGAAATACCTTAGGACTTAATTAACGCAAATTACTAAGTTACACTTTGCTTAACAGGGCGTCCAGTCCGATATCACATTTTTAATTAGAGATTATCAAACTGCACACCCTATATTAAACATTTAAAATAATTTAATTCTCTCCAAAAACATTCATATGTGCCCAGCAACAAATTGTATAACCACCATAACAAGTTTGATTTTCGCCATCAGGTCCAGTACCCCAACAAGTTCCTCCTGGTATATAGGTTTCTCCTCGTGCCAATGCCTCTACATTAGCAATTGCTAAATCAGACATTTCAACTTCCTGTTGAAAAGCATAGATACATTAGTGTCCACTAAAAAATCATAGAAGTTCTTTGAAATAATTGAAATTCAA
>OHFL01000058.1_pt1 | contig 86988 bp, 70 predicted proteins | sample 1567491 | NCBI WGS metagenome assembly OHFL01 (sample SAMEA3879539, study PRJEB24766) | human gut metagenome | biome: human-associated habitat; feature: feces | place: USA | collected 1985/1987 | reverse complement strand
TAAAAAAGGCCTTTTTACTGTATGTGGAAAACCAATATTCAAACAGACGGCTACGCATCTTCTGTTTGTTGTCACTGGTTTCACATAAATAGAGGAGAGTTGTATTGTTTTGATAGAAGAATTCATCGACAATAGCAACAATCGTATCACGTACTTTTGAGTCGCGTGGTGATTTCTGTTTGTTGATGTTGGCAACCATCAACTGATAGGAACAGACAGAAAGTAAGAGGTCATCTTCCATGAATCCGACGGAATAATGTACTCCACTTTCTGTAAAGAATTGGAAAAAGTTCCTTTGTTCCGTAGCTTCTACTTTGTAGGGCGCTGATGCGTTAATTCGCTCTAATTGCAAGGCCTTCATAGTGCAAAAAATTCACCGGCATCTTTGCCTGTTCGTTCCTTGTATATCTTTCGCATATACTTTTCAAGTTGCACCAGGCTGGCTTGTTTCTTTTCACGAGCTGCTTGCAGGCGTGCTAATACTTCCTTTCGTTTTTGATCGTCTTTATTCATAGTTATTTGTATATTAAGTAATATCGCAAAGATAGTGTTTATTTCTTTATATCCCTTTCTTTTATTAAATACTTCACGCATATTCGTTTGTGTATTATTAATAACTCATATGCAATGTGGTTATAAAAAAGCGGACATTCCGTTCGGTTTCCCTTCGAAATGTCCGCCATATAAATTAAAATAATGAGAAATTAGGCGAAGAATAGAATCATTAATTGAGCCGTCAATACACGTAAGAACATGGTTAACGGATAAACAGTTGCATAACCTACTGACGGAGCATCGTTTCCGGCTGTTGCATTTGAATAAGCCAATGCTGGCGGGTCAGTTGTACTTCCTGCAATTAATCCCATTAATGTGAAGTAATTGATCTTGAAGAAATAACGGGCAACACAACCAATGATCAGCAATGGAACAACAGTTATGATGAAACCGTAGCCAATCCACGCGATACCGCCATCGTTGACAATTGTATCGACGAAGCCTTCACCGGCACTTAGACCAACGCAGGCCAGGAACATCGCAATACCTACTTCCCGAAGCATCAGGTTGGCACTTTGTGTTGTATAGGTAATCAGCTTGTAGTGATAACCAAAACGGCTGATCAGGATCGCTACAATCAGCGGACCTCCGGCAAGACCTAACTTCACTGGTTGAGGAATACCCGGGAATGTAAATGGGATACTTCCTAAGATAATACCTAATGCAATACCAACGAAGATGGTGATCAGATTTGGCTCATTCAGACGCTTCATAGAGTTACCCAATACTTTCTCTACATTTGATACGGCTGTTTCAGTACCTACCACATTAACGCGGTCACCGACTTGCAGACTTAAATTCGGTTTCGCAACCAAGTCAACACCGGCACGGTTAATTCGGGTAATGTTGATACCGTATAGTTTACGCAATTTCAAGTCTCCTAAACGTTTTCCGTTCAGTTCCGGTTTCGTGATCAGGATACGGCGGTTGACAAACTGGCTTTCCATACGGATCCACTGCTTACGCTCCATGTCGATGGCTTCACCGATGAAGATCTTGATCTTTTCCGCATCTTGTTCTGTCGTAATCACGAAGATCTTATCGTTCTCGTGTAATACCGTATTGGCCGAAGCGATGTCGATTTGCTTATCGCTGTCTCTCCAGATTCGGGAAATAACGAAGTCGGTATGTTCGAGTAAAGAGGAGATTTCAGCTACTGTCTTATTGAAGATGGCCGGATTCTTTACAACCAGTGAAATCGGAATAGCTCCGTTGGCGTGTGAAGTTTCTGCTTGTTCGAGCTGTTCGTTTTCTTTCTGGAAAGAAATCCGGAAGATGTAACGGATAACGATAATAGAAAGAATGATACCAACAACACCCAGCGGATAAGCAACGGCATATCCCAGCGGAATAGAGTTCTCACTCACGCCATACATATCAGAATAAGCCTGCTGGGCAGCACCTAATCCCGGCGTATTGGTAACGGCTCCCGATAAAATACCGACCATTGTCGGAATAGGGATTCCTGTGATGAAGTGTATCACCAAAGCTGTGGCCACTCCTAATAAGACGATTCCTCCGGCCAGCATGTTTAAGGTGACACCACCTTCCTTAAAAGAAGAAAAGAAACCCGGTCCTACTTGCATTCCGACTGAATACACGAACAAGATCAGACCAAACTCTTTGAAATAATGAATTACGTGCGGATTAATGGTTATTCCGAAATGTCCCATGATAATCCCAACAAACAACACGAGCGTGATACCCAGGGATACTCCGAAAACCTTTATTTTCCCCAATTGGATACCCGCTGCAATCACAAAAGATAACAACAGAATGGAATGCCCAACTCCTTGGCCCCATATCAGATCATTAATCCAATTCATACTAATACCATTAAAAAACTTAAATTCCTCTAATAAGTGTGCAAAGGTAATACTATTTTTTTGTTTCAACAACATAAAGTCTTAACTTCACCCGATAAAACATAAAAAAATGAAACACCTTATCTTTTTATTAATCTTCAGTCTGGCGGGAGTTTTTGCCTGCCCGTTGAAAGCCAATGAACCGGTTGTTACGATTACAACCAATGTAGGAGTGATGAAAGCCAAGTTGTACGACAATGTTCCGAACCATGTGAAAACGTTCATCGAACGGGCCCAAAAAGGAGAATATAACGGAACACTTTTTACGCGGGTGATTAAAGATTTCATGATACAAGGCGGTGCGCCTGATTCCCGAAACGCTTCTCCGGGAGCACGGGTTGGTTTCGGTGATAAAGATGCCGAGATCTTGCCGGAACTTCGTCCGGAATATTTTCATAAGAAAGGTGCACTGGCGGCTCCGCGGCAGAATGATGACGTGAATCCGGAAAAGAAATCGGATATGTCGCAGTTCTTTATTGTGGAAGGAAAGGTTTACCGAAGCGGTGAATTGGATACTTTGGAAAAAGTAAAGAATTATGCAATCCGAAAGAAAGCACTCGATTTATATTATCGTCCGGTAAAAGTACAGTTGCAGATGCTTAAGATGGATAATCCGCGCGAATATAATAAGCGGGTTGCGGCGATTAATGCCAAAATCGACTCGATGATTCTGGCAACACCCGGTCATCTGGTATTTACCGACGAACAGAGAAAAGCCTATACGACAGTAGGCGGCTGCCACCATCTGGATGGTATTTATACGATTTTCGGTGAACTGACAGAAGGGTTTGAAGTATTGGATCAGATTGCTGCCCAGAAGACAGATAAGTATGACCGTCCGCTGAAAGATATCCGCATCGTTAGTATTACAGTAGAAAATGAATAAGTATGCTGAAAAGAGATTTTATCATGGTACAGATTGAAGAGTTGGGCAAGGCACTTGCCCGGCTTGTGTTCAATCGGAAGAGCGGGAAAGATCTGGATAAGAATCCGGACCTGATCGAACAGGCTTTCACGGCATTGAAGACGGATTCGGCTTTTTTGCTGGGCCATTCGCCGGAAGAAATCGAACAGGCCTTGAACCAAGACGACGGCTGCGGGTTACAACGCCTGGAATTGGCGGCCAAACTCCTGATCGAAGACAGTTATGTATCCAGCCTTCCTTTTCCTTTATTAAATAAGGCGCAGGAACTTCTCTATTATCTTCAGATTCACGACTCTACCTATTCTGTCGAACGGATGATGCTTTTGCAGGAAGTGGAGCATGAATTGAGCCGGCAGGGATAATCGTTCCTGATTTTCCCTACCGGTATGCTGTGGTTCTTAGAACCATTTGATCTTCTTGAAAAGGACGAATGATAAACCTGACAAAACGACGGAAGCGATGACAATCCAAGCAAAGGCATGCGGCATCTCTTCCAGATGAATATCTACGTTCATCCCATAGAAACTGGCTATTAACGTCGGAATCATCAGTGTGATGGAAAGACTGGTCATACGTTTCATGATGACGTTGACGTTGTTGGAGATGATGGAAGCGAAGGCATCCATGGTTCCTGTCAGAATATCACTGTAGATGTTGACGGTGTTGTAGGCCTGTTTCAGCTCGATCACTACATCTTCCACCAGATCTGCATCCAGATAATCCGTATCACTGAAGATCGTCTTCAGTTTTCCGATCAGTACCTCATTGCCACGAATGGAGGTATTGAAGTAAACCAATGTCTTCTGCAGTTTCATCAATCGCAGAAGATCTTCGTTCTTGATGCTTTTCTCCAGTTCTTTTTCAGCTGCCGTTACATCTACATTGATTTGTTTCAGGTATTTCAGGAACCAGACGGCCGATGAATAAATGAGGCGGAATATTAAGTCAAGCTTGTTTCGTACCAAGACACTTTTCTTCCGGGTATGCTCGATGAAATCTGTCAGCATTTCCGAATGATAGTAGCAGATCGACACAATAATGTCGTTGTTGGTAATTACACCGAGTGGGACCGTCGTGAAAGGAATACCCGCCACGTCGCTCTGTACCGGAATACGCAAGATGGTAAGCAACCAGTCTCCTTCTACTTCCGTGCGTGAACGTTCGTCCACATCCGCAATGTCATCCAGAAATGATTCGGGAACACCCAAGGTTTTAGTCAGAAAATCGAAATCATCAGCATCCGGGCATTCAACATTCACCCAGCTGTTTGGAAGCCACTCTTGCTTTTCTACCAAGCCGGCTTCTCCACAATAAAGATAACCTCTCATCTTATTGCCTCCTTTCTCTTTTTAGGCCCGAAAAGAGGCATCTTCGAAATGTCTCTTCCGGAGTTAATAAATCAAATTACACGTTCGCGAATTGGAATCATCCATATTAGTCTTGTTTTCTGTCCAAACGATTCCGGCTGTTCATGCCGGGATACGATCGTTTTTCTTTATTATGGCGCAAAAGTAGTCATTTATTTTACATGTCCCAACAAGGCTGTTTGCCCTATAAAGTTTTTATGCCACATTTAATATCCTTTTGCCAAAACCTGTTATCCGGTTTCTATTCCTATCGGTGTCGTCTAACAAAGATGTTATTCCAGTGACCAATTCTTTAATCCACGCCGTGGATTACTTAGTTCACGTCGTGGATTACTTAGTTCACGCCGTGGATTAAGTAGTTCACGCCGTGAACTAAAGAATTTATCATAACAGCTGAAAATTTCACAGATTACTATTCCACAAAATCATCCGGCAAATTGACTAAATACAAACGCTCCGTAGCACGCGTTATAGCCGTGTACAACCAACGATAAAAATCTTCTCCCAGCATTTCTTCAGTTATGTACCCTATATCCAAAAACACCGACTTCCATTGTCCGCCTTGCGCCTTGTGACAGGTAACGGCATAAGCATACTTTACTTGCAACACATTATAATGCGGATCAACCTTCATCTTTTTTATCTTTCCGGCTTTGGTAGAAATATCCGCATAATCTTCCAACACCGTATAAAACAATTTATCGTTCATTTCGCGAGAAAGGGCAGGCGTTTCACTTTGCAGCGTATCCAAAAGTATTTTTGTTTCTAATTCCAAGTCGTAATCCTGAAAACGAAGCAAGACATCCGCAAAACGGAAACCATACATTTCATACGTCCGCCGGACTCTGATCACCTCCACGATCTCTCCATTGGCAATAAAGTCCATTTCTTTCATGCCACTGGTCCAAAAATAATTATTCTTCGAAACCATCAGCCGGTCGCCCGATGACAATTCTTCTTCCCGGAACAAGATCCGGTTTCTTATACCATTATTATATATAACAGCTCTTTTATTCGAACGCGTAATGATCATGGTCTCTTCCATTCCCCAGTGACCATAAGCAGAACCGATTTCTTCAATCAGATCCTCACCGCTTACCCGACGGAAATCCTGAAAACCATCCAACTTTAATTTAGGAAATATTTCCACCATGTTATTCCGTAAAGCCTCCCGCAAACGAGTTGCATTCAATAAAATACCAGAATCTTCCTGCTGACGGACAACCTGAGTCATTACGACAGTTGAAACATCCAGATTATATCCTCGCAATACATCCGGATTCAAAGCCGGACTCTCGGTCTGCATTACCGGAGGAAGCTGTGCTTCGTCGCCCATCAGGATCATCCGACAATTCTCTCCGGAATAAACAAAGTGAATCAAATCATCCAAAAGGCGTCCAGATCCAAAAATATATGAATCTACCCCATCATTTGTTATCATAGATGCTTCATCTACAATAAAAATTGTATCTTTGTAGAAATTTGGTGCAGGAAGGAATCCGACCGGCTCATTGGAGAATGCTTTTTGCCGGTAGATTCGTTTATGAATGGTATAAGCTTTCTGCCCGGCATAGTTGGAGAATACTTTGGCAGCGCGGCCAGTAGGTGCAAGCAACATGGTTTTTTGTTTCAACTCATTCAATGTTTTCACTAAAGCACCTATCAACGAGGTCTTGCCTGTTCCAGCATATCCTTTCAAGAGCAACAGGGAATCCGGTTCTGTCGAGAGGAGAAAGTCGGCAATCGTTTCGAGTGCGGCACGCTGGTCGGAGGTCGGATTATACGGGAAATTATGGCTAATTTGCCCTTTTAAGAAACTATTTATCATTTTATCGTAATAATTTTCGCGATAAAGGTAGTGTATTAAATATTCTTTTTTAAATTTGCCGAACGAAATAAATACAAAAATTATATAAACCATGAAAGTTGCATTGAAGATTTTATTGGTAGCCGCAGTAGTAGTGCTGGCTTACATGTGTTACAAGAGTATCACAGGTCCGATCGAGTTTAACACGGAAAAAGAGTTACGCGACAAAGCAATTATCGCAAGATTGATCGACATCCGTAAAGCTCAGATCGAGTATAAGAATGTGTATAAAACACATGCTGGGAACTTCGATGACTTGGGCAAATTCCTGAAAACAGCTAAATTGCCTCTTGTCATAAAGGAAGGTGTCTTGACAGATGAACAGCTGGAAAAAGGTATGACTGAAAAGAAAGCTATGGCAATCATCAACAAAGCCAAAAAGACCGGTAACTGGAAAGAAGTTGAAAAAGAAGGTTTGATGAACTTCAAACGTGATACTTTATGGGTTGCCGTAACAGATACAATCTATGCTCCGGGCTTCAACGCAGACTCTTTGAGATATGTTCCCTTCGGAAACGGCGTACAATTTGAGATGGTTACCCGCAGCGATACTACCAAATCGGGTGCTCCTTTGAACTTGTTCCAAGCTCAAACTCCGTATGAAACATATTTGGGCGGCTTGAATACTCAAGAATTGGCTAACCTTAAAGACCTTCAGACCAAATTGGGTAAATATTGCGGTTTAAGAGTGGGTGATATCGAACAGCCTAACAATAACGCAGGTAACTGGGAATAAGAATGACTGAACGTATCGATTTTACAAAATCGGAACAATATACATTATCCATCCGCCTCAGTGCGGATGGATTTTCTTTTTCTATCTATAACCCACTGACAGATAATGATTTCTGCTTTGTTCCGCATCCGGTCAACACCGGATATTCCATGACGGCCAATCTGAAAGATATGCTGACTAAAACAGAAGCGCTGAAGTATCCGTATAAACGGGTTAACATCTTGTATGACTCCCCCCGTTTCACCCCTGTTCCTTTGGAATTATTCGAAGACGAACAGATGGATACAATTTTCTATCATAATTTTCCTAAAGCTAAAGGAAATAACGAGATTGTACTTTGCAATGTCCTGGGAAGAAGCAATGTGGTAATACTTTTTGCTATGGACAAACATACCCATTTGTTACTGACTGAACATTTTCCTACAGCTCGTTTCTTCTCCACCGCCAGCCCGCTGACTGAATATTTCGCCCGGAAAAGCCGGTTGGGTAACAGCCGGAAACTATATACATACATACGCGAGCAACAAATGGAAGTTTTTTGTTTTGATAAGGGCAACTTATTACTGATCAACTCATTTCCATGCAAACAAACCACAGACCGTGTGTATTACCTATTATATGTATGGCAACAATTAAATTATAATCAGGAAAGAGACGAGCTGCACTTGACAGGAATATTAGAGGACAAAGAAGAATTACTGAAAGAGTTGCGCAATTATCTGCGCCAGGTATTCGTCATCAGCCCCAAAGCGGAATTCAACCGCTCCGAGATAAGTAAAATAGAAGAGATACCTTTTGACATGCAAACCTTATTATTATGCGAGTAATCAGCGGTATATACAAACGGCGCCGTTTCGATGTGCCTCATACATTCAAGGCACGTCCGACAACGGATTTCGCCAAAGAGAACCTTTTCAATGTATTAAGTAACAATTATTTTGACTTCGAGGACGGAGTTACAGCCTTGGACCTTTTCGCCGGTACGGGCAGCATCAGTATAGAACTGGTTTCACGCGGTTGTGACCGGGTTATTTCAGTAGAAAAAGATCCCCAGCACCTTTCTTTCATCTCACAGGTGATGCGTGAAGTGAAGACCGACAAATGTTTTCCTATCCGTGCTGATGTCTTTAGATTTATAGACAAATGCAGCGAGCAATTTGATTTCATCTTCGCCGACCCTCCATACGCCTTGAAAGAGTTGGAAAGCATCCCCACCCGTATTTTCGAAAGCGGGATTTTAAAGGAAGACGGATTACTGGTACTGGAACATGGCAAAGAGAATCATTTTGAGGATGACCCCCATTTTATTGAGCGCCGTGCATATGGCAGTGTGAACTTCTCTTTCTTCAAAGCAACGGTGCCAGCAACCGGACAATAGATTCTTGTGCTTTTTGATACCAAGGACGCTTTATCCATGTTTTTCTCTGCAACAGGATGGCGTCCTTCTGGTCTTGCAGGAAAATACCTTTCAACAGCAATGCTGAGGACGGATCATACATAAAGGCATTCACCTCAAAATTATGCTCAAAGCTACGGAAGTCCATATTTGTAGAACCTACCGTAGAAAGAGTATCATCACTGACCATCAGCTTGGAATGCAAAAAACCTTTCTGATAAAGGTAAATCCTGACACCCGCACGCATGATATCATCCAAATAAGATAACGAACCTAAATGTGTTATCCATGTATCGGCACGTGCCGGTATCATAATGCGAACATCCACGCCTGCCAAAGCTGCCGTTTTCAATGCCATCAGAATAGGTTCGGTAGGCAACAGGTAAGGTGTTTGTATATAAAAATACTTTCGGGAGCTGCTGATAGCTATCAGTAGCCCTTGCATAATATCCCGCCATTCGCCTACAGGATCGGAAGTGACAATCTGTATCAGAGCCTTTCCAAAGATTCCGACTTCGGGGAAATAACGGGAGGAAGTGATAAGGGTACGGTCTACTACATACCAATCGGTCAAAAAAGCAGTCTGTAACCCATATACCGCTTTTCCTTCTATTTTAATGTGAGTATCCCGCCATATCCCCCATGGAAAGCCTTTCATATAGCGCAAAGCAATGTTCATCCCTCCCGTATAAGCCACACGACCGTCGATTACTACTATTTTACGGTGATTACGATAATTTACCTTACTGGTAAATAAAGGAAAACGGACTTTCAAAAAACTGCGTGCCTCAATACCTGCTCCCCGCATTTCATCAAAAAAAGCATGGGGAACTTTCCAGCAGCCCACATCGTCATATAGTAAACGCACTTCTACTCCCTGCCGCGCTTTATCTATCAACAAATCGCGCAGCAACCTGCCTGCCGGATCATCCTCAAAAATATAAAACTGCAAATGGATGTGATGCTTTGCCTTACTGATTTCTTTCATCAATGAATACAGCATGGAATAACCATCCGTAAAAACTTCCGTCGCATTTCCTTCAAAGGGCAAAGCATTATTCACTTTCCGGAAAAAACGCATCAACTGGTGCTGTTCATCAGGACACTTAAACGCCTTTTGCGCCTGGTATTCTGCCATGGGACGTTTTATGAGACGGGTGAACCCTTTCTTGCTGATCAATTTCTCCTTACGTGTGCTTCTGCCGAAAAAGAAATAGAACACAAGCCCCACAATGGGCAGGAAAAAGAGCACAAGTACCCATGCCATTGTTTTAACGGGATTACGATTATCAAGTATCACTATAAAGATAGTTCCGATGATAATCACAAAATAAAGCACGTTAAAAGCAACAGCAAAGATTTCATTAAAGATACTCCACTCTACCATATAATTCCAGTAATTTACTTATAAGCAAACTTATAAAAAAAATCCCAACCTATAACAATATAGATTGGGAAAAGATTAAGATATAGTTTCATTTAAAAAGGACGCCGGCCATGTCTTCCCGGACCGGGACCAAAACCGGGACCGCCGAATCCCCTATGGCTATTCATCATCTTGTCACGGGCGGCTTTACTTCCAAAAATATTCAGACGATAGATAAAATGTACCATACAATAACTGTTGATACTGTTGTATTCGGTAACCGAACGTACATCCGCAGTCAAAGAACGGCTGATATTGCTCTGTTGTTTTAAGATGTCGTACATTTCAAAACTAACAGTTGCAGCTCCTTTCAATAGACTTTGTGCTATTTGGGCATTCCAAATCAGTTCATTATTGTTCAAACTGGCATCATCATATCCTCTACGGGACTGGTTGGTGATATTAGTAGACAATGTCATCTGCCATGGTAAAGTGACATTGGTACTCGCTCCATATGAGAATGTATATGGATTCTGGTTCTTTTCAGGACGCAGCTTGCTACGTTCCGCTGTATACTCAATAGAACCATTCAATGAAAATTCAAACCAGTCATTCCGATAGGACCCATTCAGATTCTCCGCCAAAGTCAAACCGGTAGTCGTATTCTTATCATCATGCAATGTTTCCTTATTGTATAAGAACGCTACCTGATTCCGGTAGCTCACACGAGAAAAAGAATTTATAGTAAACTTTTTATTCTTCAAAGCCGAATTAAAACCGAACAATCCAAACGCATTCCAGTTTCCATTGATATTCTGAGGAGTTGAAGTAGTACCACCCGTATTCTCATCATATACCGTACTATTACTGATACTATTCTGAGTAGCAGTGAAATTTACATGAGTCATTATGCCACGCTGCTTCTCGGCATTATAAGTGTTATAAAACAAACGCATGGTATGGGCAAACGAAGGCTTCAAACCTGGATTACCCACACGGATATTCAACGGATTGGAATTATCGACAATCGGCAACAGGTTTTCCATACTAGGCTGGCTACTACGCCCACGATAAGTGATACGCAACTGACTTACTTTGGAGAAGCGATAACGAAAATCCAGATTCGGAGCAAAATTAAATACCGTTCTTGTGGTATCAGTCATGTAATCTCCCTTCTTATAGGACAATTTCGTATTTTGAGGCTGTAAGGACATGCCGGCACTCAACTGATATTTCTCCCGGATAAATCGTAGTCCCAAAGAAATATCATGATTAAAGTATTTATATTCAGCATCCTTACTCAAGCTATCCACATAAGCAGTTTCATAGTTTTCGGGTAATCCGTCATTTATATCCCAAGGATACCCCAAATCGTATGTCGATTTATCACTCTTGCTATTCTTATATTGGAATCTATAACTAAATTGCAGGAAAGTAGCCCGTGCTATAGGTTCGCTATAAGTAAACTGTGCTGTATAATTATAATTTTTAGTAGGCATCGTAATGTATTGATTACGATGTTCTATAGAATCCCCTCCTAAATAGTTCTTTATCTGATAATAACGGGTTTCCGATTGAGCATACTGATCGCTGTCATCATCTCCATATCCAAATGAACCACGGAATGTAATGTTACGTCCCTCATTATTCAGTTTCCGGTTCAGCTGCAATGTTGCATTAGCCGACAAACTATTTGATTTGGACAGATTATGTTCATTGGTAGCATTAATGCGAGTATCCCTTAACGGATCATCAGACTCTATATTGTCAAAGTTCAAATAATCATTGGGATTTACCACATACTGATAAGGATCCTCATTAAAAGTACCTGACTCTGCAACTGAAGCTCCCCTTGTCTTGTCATAAGAAACATTCGGCCGGAAAATAATATTGGTCATTGAATCGGGACGCCATTCCATACGGAAATCTGCCTTGAAACCTGTTTCCTTATTACTATTGGCTTTGTTTGAATTGGAATAAGAATCCCCCGACTGCAAAAAACGCTGTGAAGATCCGACTGTTACTACATCTGCATCACGATAGTTGTAACGCATACTACCTCCCAATTCCAGTTTTTCTGTTTCTGTAGCAAAATTCGCTCCTAGCATTTTAGTCGCGTTCAATCCATTGTTACGCCTCCAACGAGGTCCTCCTCCCGAAAATCCCTGATCATTCACATTATTGGCGGAACCAATAATAGAAACCTGAGTTTTATCATAAAAACGGTTAATCATAGCTCTTCCTGTATAACGGTCTTCCGTTCCGGCGCCTAAATCCACGTTTCCAAACCAGCCTTGATTCATCCCTTTCTTCACCGTCAAATCGAGCACTGTTTCCTCCTCACCATCATCAATACCCGTAATGCGTGCCAAATCGGATTTCTTATCATAGGTTTTCAGTTTTTCCACCATATCGACTGGCAAATTCTTCAAACCGGTCTTCACATCACCGCCAAAAAACTCTTTGCCATCTACCATAATCTTTTTTACTTCCTTACCATTGATTTTGATATTACCATCGTCATCTATTTCTGCTCCCGGAAGTTTTTTCACCAATTCTTCCAACATCGCCCCCTCAGGAGTACGATAAGCAGAAGCGTTATAGCCAATAGTATCTTCTGAAATGGTTACCTGCGGAGCCTCGGCTACAATAACCGCCTCACCCAACATGATAGCATCGGTGGGTAAAGTGATCGTTCCAATATTAACACTCGGTTTACCAGCTGTCAGCTGCAAAGATTTTTCCTGAGTAAGGTAACCTACAAATGAAATTTTAAGTACATATTTCCCCGGACGGGCAGCAATAAAGAATACTCCGTTGTTATTGGTAACATTTCCTACCACCATTGTACTATCGGGTAGAGAAAGTAACTGTACGGTAGCTTGTCCAACCGGGCTTTTATCATCACCATCAATCACAGATCCCGTCACGGTTATGCGCTTGCCACTTTGCGCCCAAGAGAGAGTTGCACAGGTACATACCAGTAACAACAATAATACTAACTTCTTCATTTTTTCTTTTTCCTTGAAATTTTAATGCCTAATGTCCTTTGGACACTCTTGTCGACAAAAGGTTTAACGGAAAAATGTATTTATTTCTTAAACAATCGGTCAACCCGGCTTTTTTGTACACCAAATTCCAGACAAATAACATTAAAAACCATATAAACTATAGCAATGGAATTATCCGCTTCTTCCAGATTTCCATTATATACTCCTCTGACCAACATTACAATATAATAAATGCCCAACAAATAAATAGCATAACAAATAGCCTTGATACGTATTCGGGAAATCTTCTCATTCTCATCCTTCACTTTTGCCAAGAAGATCATAAACAAAGAAAACCAGATAAGTAACTTGATAGAAGCCTTTGTAAACAACAGGTTACTATCGTTTATCATGCCAAACATAAACATGAACAACGGTACGAAAACAGACAACAACAGAACAACATATCCCATCGTCCTACAATAAACCGGTAAAATTCCTTTCATTATTTTATATTTTAACGTACAAAAGTAATTATTTGTAAGCAAAGAACGGTCATCTTTTTGCTTTTTTACCTAAATTTGCAGGCAAATAATAGAAAATATGAGTAAACAAGAAGTTATTATCTGCCATAACTTAGAAGAAAATCTCAATAAGGCAATAAACCAATGCCCACATGACAAATTATTTGTCTTGGCTGACGAACATACACGTGAACTTTGCATTCCTGTTTTATCAGAATTTGATTGTATTAAAAATGCCCATTTTATTTATATAGGGGCTGAAGATGTGCACAAAAACTTGGAAACACTGGCATATGTATGGAAAGAGTTGGGAGATAAAGGTGCAAGCCGTCATTCGCTACTTATCAATTTAGGTGGAGGGATGGTTACAGATTTAGGAGGATTCGCCGCATCAACTTTCAAACGAGGGATCAAATATATTAATATTCCTACCACACTGCTGGCTATGGTTGATGCATCTGTAGGAGGCAAGACCGGAATCAATTTCAACGGATTAAAGAATGAGATCGGAGTCTTCTCTCCTGCCGAAAGTGTATTGATTGACGCTAATTTTCTAAAATCACTGGATATTCGCAATCTATTGTCCGGATACGCTGAAATGTTGAAACATGGTCTTATCAGCACCCATGATCATTGGATAGAATTGTTGAAATTTGACTTCAACAATATAGATTACAAGGTCTTACAGAGTTTAGTCGGAAAATCTGTACAGATTAAAGAAGATATAGTGGAACAGGATCCTTTTGAAAGAGGAATCCGCAAAGCTTTAAATCTGGGACACACCGTAGGGCATGCTTTTGAAAGTCTGGCATTAGAAACACAGCATCCGATATTACATGGTTACGCTGTGGCATGGGGAATAGTTTGTGAACTTTATTTCTCCCATATCAAAACTGGTTTTCCTAAAGACAAGCTACGTCAGACCATCCTGTTCGTCAAAGAACATTATGGAGTTATGCCTTTTAATTGCAAACAATATGAACGCCTCTATGAATTCATGAAACATGATAAGAAAAACTCAGCAGGCATTATCAATTTCACTCTATTAACTGAAATAGGAAATATACAGATTAATCAATCGGCAAGTAAAGACGAAATTTTTGAAATGCTGGATTTTTATCATGAATCCATGGGTTGCTGATCTCCCTTCAAACAGATGGAAAGGATTGTACAAACTTTCCATCTGTCCGATACAATAAAAACATCTTTTATTTATTCCCAATTACAATCGATCAAACTTTTAACAATCAAGCAATTAGAGTATTTATAATACATTAGTTAAAAAACAGGCCAATCATTTAAAAAAGACAAATATAAAGCACCTTTTTTCCGTAAAATTGTTCCTAAATACCATTGATCAACTTTTCAATGCTTCAGAAACCCTATTTTTGCATTATATAATTGGTTGGTATAAATGTTATATAAGGAATTTGAAAAGAATAGAGAAGATATATTAGAGAATGAATTTTGCATGCAATCTAATGCATCAACATTGCCCATTACAGATTGCCCTTCTTATACCCCTATATGTACTATTGGAATCTGTATACAAGGAAATGCTAAAATAAGAATGGATTCTCAAGAATATACTATACACCCACATGATGTTTTTGTCTTTATGCCGGGACTGCTAGTCTCAGTCATAGAGACAAGTCCTCATTTCACAACAAACTATTTTACACTTTCAAACACATTTTTCTATGATGTAATAAAAACTATCAGGAGTTTTTCTCCTCAATTTTTCTCTTACATGAAATCTCGTTTCCTTTATCCCTTGCCGGAACAAGAGATGCAGTATTTCATGAATTATTATACGTTACTGAAGAGTCGGATCAAACTTCCCAAAAGTTTTTCCAGAGAAGCAATTATAGCTCTGCTAAGAATTATATTCCTAGATTTATATAACGATTTTGAAAATTACATCAATCATAGAAAAAATACAAGTACAACACGTAAAGAAGATTTAACGCATAGATTCTATACGCTAATGATGGACAACTACAGAGAGCATAAAGAGGTTATCTTTTATGCCGACAAACTTCATGTTTCTTCCAAATATCTGTCTGAAGTAGTTAAAGAAACCAGTGGAAAATCTCCTAAGGACTGGATTATAGATTATTCATTACTGGAGATAAAAGAATTATTGAAAAACAGTTCTCTTAATATTCAGGAAATAACAATCAGAACTAAGTTCCTGAACCAGTCTGCTTTAGGTCGTTTTTTTAAAAGACACACCAATATGTCTCCCTCTGAATATAGGGAATCGACTTATTAGTTTCATCAATACCTTGCATAAAAAGATGCACTTTTAATGTAAAAAAGTACAGAGAATATTTGCAAATACAAAAAAAAGCCGTACCTTTGCATCCACAATTCGGGGTGTAGCTCAGCCCGGTTAGAGTACGCGTCTGGGGGGGCCAAAAGATTTATTATAAAACATTTAACATAAAACACTAATATAGAAAGAGTTAAACAACAAAGTTTAGCTCTTTTTTCTTTTTCATCTACAACTATCCTAAAACTTTCATTACAATTTAATGCAAATAGATGCAAATCAATCATCAACATATTCATTTTTTTAAAACTTATTGTTATTGCCTAAAGATAGACCATAGTCCTATTTTAGACAACAAATTTCGACAACATCTATTCAATGTATCAGTAATGTCACCTCTTTCATTATTCATTCACTATTTTTTTAAACAACTTATCTCTTAATTTAGCCTTCTAATATCTTTTCTATCCCAATTAGTAAAGTGAGTCAGCCTTTGCTTTTTCTATAATTTCGTCCATAAATTATTGTTCAATATTTATATTTGTTGTATCTTTAGGCTGTGATAGAGAGTCGGGAGAGAAAGTTGATAACGTCACACCCTTCTCTAAAGAATATTGCAAGGGACTACTGCTATTCACCTCTTTCTTAAAAGCAGTTTCTTCGGAAACTACTTTTCTTAATTTATCTTCTTCTTTTCGAGAAGCATCATAAGACGTTAACACCCAAAGTTTATTTCTAAAATTATCGTTTTCATCATAAAAACAAGCACAGACCATTCCAATACCAATATCATTCTCCTATAAACATTTTCCATCTATCCCTTAAACGCCATATCATCTTTAACAAAATAGAAATCTCTATATAACAAAAAATGCTACTTGATAAGACATCAAATAGCATTTATACTTTTCACAATATATCAAATTCATTCCTTTTTTTCATCCGTTTCCGAATTTAAGCTGTTTAAAATTAGTCTTACAGACTCTGTTTTTAACTTCTCTACTTCTTCTTTAGAAGGTTCACTAACAACTATTGATATTGATTCTCCATCTTCTTCCCATCTAGGATGTATAAACCATTCGCGCCTAGCATCTATAAATTCCTTAACAATTCTTCGCAAATCATCATCCAATAAAGAAAGAACCTTGCTGCGTATTCCATAGGGAATTCTATATCTATAAAAAGCTTCTGCAATCCCTCCTGTTATACAAGCCAGTGTATCACTGTCACCACCCAATGAAACAGCCAACCTTATGGCATCCTCAAAACTCCGACTCTCTAAAAAAGCAATAAGAGCTTCGGGAACTGTACCTTGACAGCTTTCATCAAATTTATAATCACAACGAATATCATCGCAACAGCGATTCAAATCATAGCCAAAATTATCTGTGATAAAACTGCGGATATATTCTTTTGATTTACCTTTTCTTGCCAAATAAATAGCCGATGCCGTAGCCTGAGCTCCTTTGATTCCTTCAGGGTGATTATGAGTAACCACAGCTGTCTCTTCCGCCACGTTTATTGTTTCTTCCAAAGAATCAAAATACCATCCCACAGGACTAACACGCATTGCCGAACCATTTCCCCAACTATTATAAGGCTTAGGATTCTTTTCATGCAGCCATTTGTCGAAACGAGCACCATATCCACCCATAGGAAAAGGATATTTAGAACCATAATACTGCATCACTCTCACCAAATCACCTCCATGAAGCAACCAATCAGCCACAGCTATCGTCATAATCGAATCATCAGTATAGAAAGATTCTTTACTGAATAAAGGAAAATCTTTCGTCTTTATATTATTAAACTCATATACAGAGCCTATAATATCACCTGCAAGTGAGCCTATCATATTAATAAAAAATCAATTCATAAACATTTTTACTCAAAAAACATAATATTCTACAATACAAATATGATAGATTTTTATATAAAACTGTCAAACATTGTTTTCCCACATTTTTCTTTCCAAAAAATCATTCTTCTCTTGTTCATCCGTTTTTCCTAAACAATGTAACAAAATTATACCCAAAACAGGAGTGAACAGAATACTAAAAAAAACCCAAGCCCCATTCTCTCTACCAAGCCGTACAGCCAACTTAGAAGCACATCCTATTAAAACAATATATACCACAAATATAGCTATACTATAAAGTGTTCCTAATAAACTCAAGATCTCCATAAATTCTACATTTAAAATTATCCCTCATCATTTTTTTCTGTAGAAAGTTCACCATTTTCTACAAATGTACCCAAAATTTCCCACTTATTCTGATATTCTATAATATCTTTCTTGAATATATCAATAGGACCACCATTAAATTCCTTTCTTCTCTCAACAACAATATGGCTAGGAACAATATAAAAATCAGGATGAACAGATAAATCACTAAACTTATTATTATAAATTACAAAAACATAATAATGATTATCCTTATCCACTGCATTCCCTACAGGAATAGCATTCCCCTTACGTACAGACTTCACATCAACAGAAATCCAACTTCCGTCATCCTTAGTAATCCTTATGTCAATACTCTTTTCATTACCCAAAGTCAAATATGCTTTTGCACCCAAACGATACAACATAGACAAAACCAAATGCTCACTCGCAATTCCAGTCTGATAACCACTACTCTTCTTTTCCATAATCAATATATTTGTATACTATTATTTACTAAAACCAGTATTAAACACGCTGTTTATCGCTGATTCATTCCATTAATATACAAATATATTTAATAAATTATTCCTATCAAAACATTTATTACATAATTTTTTCTAAGTAAAAGAAATAGGAAAAGGAAACACCAAGTTTTTTTCTAATGAACATTGATAGAAAATCTCACAAGCATTAAATTAAACTACTGAAAAGCCTGTTTAATTACGTTTTATTCCATTTCCTACAAAAAAGTGATTATTTACCTATCTTGCGTCTGTTTCTTTGTTAAAACTACATTTTAAACCCTTAAAGAACGATCAGCCATTCTATTCAATAAGTCCCAACGATATGGAGAAACGTTTTCCACAGACTTTTTCATTTCCTCATAAAAAACACTCACCTTATTAGTCAATTCATCTATAATAGAAATAAAGTTTTCCTTATCCAGTAGTAATTTCTCTGCTTCTTTCATAACCTCCTTTATATCATATTTATTTTTACTATTGATTTTTCCTTGTGCAAATTCCCTATCCAAAACTTCATATAGATTAAATTGATCCATTACTAAAGCAACACAAGAACGCTGAAACTCTTTCTTGCCACCAAACCTGAGTAAATCAACTTCCGATACAAATCCTTTCTGTATAATCATGTAGCCATCATACCATTTTTGCAATACCCGCAAATAGAAAACAGGACTATACAAGTCAGCCCCTCTTACTACACCGCCAAAAATCGATGTAACTTTTTTGAAACGAAACTCATATCGCAGCACGTTTATTTTTTTAAACATTCTAAATTCTCAACCTCCCTATTCTTTTTCATCTCCGTCTTTTTATCATAAAAGCAAAGCTGCGAATCATACTTGTCAAAATACAAAGTTTCTTGTTTTATATTAGAACGAAAATAACCATCGCTATGAAGCAGACAATCCCAATATACCCAAGGAACATTAACCATAGAAAAACAGATACCAATATCAATCCTATTGATTACAGCCTGTCGCATAGGAACATTCAACTCATTACTCAATTTATTTATCGATTTTCTGACATCCCATACAGACAAACACTCTGCATAATTATAACCCTTGAAATATTTAAGCAAACTACCTTGCACTATCAAAGTAGTATTTCGCACTTCAATCTTCATATTCTTCAAAAAACCTACCACTCTATTTGAAGAAGTAGACTTTATCGATATCCTACACGGAATCTCTTCTAAAAAGCAAATTGCATTATCCAATTCACTTTCTTTTATTACAAATTTTATTGTATCATACATAAAAGTATCCTCTTCCTTTATTATTAATATAATAATATTATTTCACTTATTATTATAAACTCAATCCTGAGATTCCAAAAACTCATCAATAGTCCCTATACGATGGCGCAACATCCAATTTAGAATCTCAGAACGTCTAAAACGCAGGAAGGACCTTTTGTTCAGAGTGGATTTATAAAAAGGAATTTCGTGATTAGAAGTCTTTTTATAAATCGTGCTGCGAGAAAGACTTGTTATTTTACAGACTTCGTCTATACCAATAATATCAGACACTATCATGATGCTTTCTGAAACACCTGAATTTATTCTCATGCCTTTTTCCTTACTTGATTCTGCTGTAGAAACAGCTTTTTTTCTTTTTATCATATCTTTTTTTTAAAATTATGATGCAAAGAAAGGGCACTACAATTAATTTTTCAAATTCATTTTGCGACACAAAGCAAAAACAAAATCGATATATACATCTGAATATCAAATATATATATCGATTTAAAAAAGCGCATTTAATTCAAGGAAGTTATTTTAAGACAGTATACGAGCTATTTCCCTCCGATAATCATCATAAGCCGTGGCTCTATGATGGCTGGCTATTTTCAAATCACCACCATCTTTATCCGCAAAAAACAAGTTAACCAATGAAGCAGAAAATTGTTTAGTCAACTCTTCGACAGCAACTCTCAATAGAGCCTTTACACCTGTTCTAGAGGTATTCACTTTTATTTTATGCGTTACATCAGAAGCTTCAGATTTAAATATCTTAAAAAAATTACTGAATTCATCTTTGTTACAAAACAGAGATTTAGAACAAAGATATTCATAAACAAGTTTCAATTGCTCCTCCGAATAACAGGAATACATGGGAGAATTGCCGGTTCGTTTAAGACAATCCTTTAATAAACATGAGTAATTATGAAGATTTATATTTTCCAAATATAACAAATCAATCAATAGATGCGCGGCATAATTCCAATCCTGCTGAATACGTATTCCAATTCCACTCTCCTTTTCATATCCCAGCGAATTTATCTTATTACGGATATCGTCTAAAGTGACAGACAACTTGTTCAAGGCATAATAACCTCTCCTAAAAGCCTCTATATTATCACCCTCATTTATTATGCCGTATTTTTCATATTGATTTTCAATAAGTTCATTTATCCGAAAATATTCTTTTTCAAGCGAAGACTTATCATAGCCGACAACATTACGGATGTGTTTCTCCAATTCGGCAGCATCAATAATATCTTTAGTCATCATCAATTTCGCGATAAAATTTTCATATTTTTTCTTTCTCATAATTTTAATTCTTTATTATTATATAATGATTTCAATGTAACTTTCTCTATTTCAGCATCTCCAAAACTATCCAAATAAGTGTTTGTCGTGCTCAAGTCCTTATGCCCCATCACCTGACCAATCATTTCACGGGGAACGCCACTGCTCTGTAAAGTCATTGCCATAGAGTGCCTGCTGACGTAACTTGTTAATTTCTCTTGAAAACACAATTCTTCTCCTATTTCTCTCAGTCTCTCATTATACCTGCCCAATCTGCTGCGAAGATGATTGTACAGCTTCTCACCGACATAATCCTTGGAAACAAAAGGCAACAAATAATCACTTACCAACAAGGTATTATCTCGAAACCACTGAAGCAGCAGGCACAATTCATTTGTCAAAGGGATTCTGATGAATCTCGCGTTTTTACTATGCTCCGTCTTATGACGCTTATAGACAAGGTATTTTCCTCCTCCTTCCGATTTTATATTATCACGCTTCAAATATGTCATATCAATGAAGCTCATTCCATAACAAAAATAGGAAAACAGGAAAAGCCGCCTTGCCACTTCTCTAGGCTTATTCGCAAACACAGTATTCATCAGCTTGTCCAAGTACTCCTGTGAAAGATACCTTTTACGGGTTTCTTCCTCCAAAGCAGAGATACAGAAACCGTCTTTCCCGAAAGGATAAGAATTACCTGAATATTCCTTTGTTTTGATGGCACGGTTCAATATAGCACTCAAGGTTTTCATATCATGTTTACGGGTATTACCGCTCCATCCTCTCTTCTCCATGAATTGATTATAGGAATTCACATACTTTATATCTATCTCCTGAAAACAGAGCACATGAAGTTTCTTATCAAACAGCTTCAGATTATAAAGGAGCCTCTCCCACACGTGTGCATTACCTATATGTCCTGTGGCTTTCATCTCCTCTATGCAGAGAACTGCAAAATCAAGAAACTTACCCTGCTTACTCTTATATAAAAAAGCATCAGCAAACTGATTCAAAGTCCAGTCTATTTTATCATGCTCAAAATCAAGTTCAACATTCTGAACACGTGCCAATAATTGGACTAATCGCGCATTATACTCCTTGTAATTAGGACAGACACGCTTGTCACAACGGAAACGCTCACTTTTTTCGTCCCATTCTTCTTTCTTGCCATAAAGACCTAAAGAGATATACTTATGCTTCATGTTTTTTGTTATCCGCAACGAGACAGGATAACTTCCATTCTTTCTTTTATTTGCCGAATGAAGCAATAATTTGAATGTTGCCATATCAAACTAATTATAAATTAATAAATCAAGTGCAAAAATAAAAAGACCACAGTACAAACATCTTATAAATGATTCATAAAAAAAAAGTTAAAAAGAATAGCAACTCCACGAATTCCAAAAACTTTCATTTCTCTAACATATTCCTAAAACTTTAGAAATAACTTAATGCAAATAAAGGAAATCTAATACCATTACAGCCATCAACTATTCCACTGAGCAACAGAAGCTTATAAATAAAGCCAATTAAAAAACGTTTTTTTTGAGCAAAAAAGCGCCTGAAAATTTTGCAAATTCCCCGTAAATACGTACTTTTGCACCCGTTAAACAAAACAACGGGGTGTAGCTCAGCCCGGTTAGAGTACGCGTCTGGGGGGCGTGTGGTCGCTGGTTCGAATCCAGTCACCCCGACAAGCTGAGCATGAAGGAGTTTAGTGAAAACTAACTCCTTCTTTTTATAATACTACCCAACATTGATCTTACCTTACCGAAACCAATATTCGGGGCCCAGCGGAAATTTCGGGTCATCAGATAAATAAAGGGGGCAGTTCTTATGTGTCTCTCTCGTATTCGTTATACAGAAATAACATTAATGAAAATATAACAAATAAAGCTGTTAAAGAACTCATCAACCAAAAACCTTTTTCATACCTTTGCTCTACAAATTTCATGAAGATGTCCGAACGCAAAATAATACATATCGATATGGATGCATTCTACGCATCGGTAGAACAGCGTGACAACCCCGAATTATGTGGAAAACCGCTTGCTGTGGGACACGCTGAAGAACGAGGTGTGGTAGCTGCTGCCAGTTACGAAGCCCGTCGTTACGGAGTACATTCCGCCATGTCATCACAAAAAGCCAAAAGACTTTGCCCAGAACTGATTTTTGTTCCAGGGCGGATGAATGTATATAAAGCTGTATCCCGGCAGATACACGATATCTTTCATACCTATACAGATATCATAGAGCCTCTGTCACTAGACGAAGCCTTTCTGGATGTAACTGAAAATAAAGCAGGCTTTTCACTTGCTATAGATATAGCCAAAGATATAAAAAAGCGTATCCGCAAAGAATTGGGATTGATAGCTTCAGCCGGGGTCTCTTATAACAAGTTTCTAGCCAAAATAGCATCGGATTACCGCAAACCCGACGGATTATGTACAATACATCCCGACCAAGCATTGGATTTCATCGCCCATCTTCCCATCGAATCTTTTTGGGGAGTAGGTCCGGTCACAGCCAAAAAAATGCACGCATTAGGTATTCATAATGGTACCCAATTACAAGCCTGCACTTTAGAAATGCTTACCCGACAGTTTGGCAAAGCAGGTAATCTATATTACGATTTTGCACGAGGCATAGACCTCCGTCCTGTAGAACCCATAAGAATCCGTAAATCCGTAGGATGCGAACATACATTGGAAAAAGACATTTCTCTTCATTCTTCCGCCATCATTGAACTATATCATGTAGTCACCGAATTGCTAGAAAGACTGAAACGCACTAATTTCAGCGGTAATACACTTACTTTAAAAATAAAATTCCATGACTTTAACCAAATAACCCGCAGCATCACTCAAGACAGTGAACTGACAAGCATGGATAAAATTCTTCCTTTAGCAAAAAAATTACTGAAAGAAATTGATTATGAAAGCCACCCCATCCGCCTTATCGGACTATCCGTATCTAATCCAAAAGAAGAAAAAGAAGAAATAAAAAAACAATGGGAACAACTTTCATTGGAATTTAAAGAGTGGGATGATTAAGGTACTGGATAAATGAATCAATATAAGATTCCATTGTTTCAAACCCTTTCACTCCATTCTTTAATTCTAATCCATAATATATTCCCGCCAGCAAACCTGTCAATGCTCCTACCGCATCACTTGACTTACCTGAGTTTATAGCCGAAAATACGCACTCCTTATAACTATTTCCTGCCATAAACCAATTGACCACTGACTCCACCGTATCTACAACAAAGTTTCCATTACAAAGATTTTGCCTGTTAACCTCCACATCACATCTCTGCTCAGCCTGCTGTAATGCCTGTTCTTTATCTTCATACTCCAACAGGCAACGAATAAACTCAATAAAAAACCAAGTATACTTAAAGCTATAACGACTATTATGAGTAATCTTAATAAAAGGAAAAATCTCCTCTTTAGATAAAGGCGAAAAAGCCAAAACACAACATCCCATCAAACTACGGTTGCCGCTATTAGAATCCGAAGACACTCCCCTGAAATTTTTCATGATTGCTTTTTGGGTCACCTGATCAATATCAAACTCAATGTTTTCTCCTGTATACTTTCTATTAAAATACCAATCTCTTAAATTCTGCTGATAAAGTTCCAAATTACAACAACTGTCCAAAGCACATAATAACATCGAAGTATTTCCTGAACATTTGTCTCCCCGAAGATAAGATTTTGTCCACATAGGTTTAAATGTCCCTTTTCCTTTTCCCCTGTAAGGCATTCCCAACCAATCTCCTAATATAAATCCCGTTAGTCCTGTTTTAATTCTTTTCATGGCATGTGTTTAATTACAAAGTACAAAAATAATAAAAAGAGAAACAAAACCTTGCCTTCCGCTGTTAAATTCATAATTAATGGGTATTGATAAGTATGTATGCTACAACTAATTTTGCCACCAACAGAAAATGTATTACCGGGTAATAAAGAAAGGAGAACAAATGAAAAGAATCGTATTACTCCGCCATGGAGAAAGTACTTGGAACAAAGACAACCGTTTTACAGGATGGACAGATGTAGATTTAACCGAAAAAGGTATCGCTGATGCCAACCAAACAGGTATACTCTTAAAAGAAAAAGGATTTCATTTTGATAAAGCTTACACTTCTTTTTTAAAGCGTGCGGTCAAAACATTAAACTGTGTCCTAGATAAAATGGATCAAGACTGGATACCTGTAGAGAAAAGTTGGCGCCTAAATGAGAAACATTATGGCGCATTGCAAGGATTAAACAAAAGCGAAACAGCTTCTAAATACGGAGAAGAACAAGTCTTGATATGGCGCCGTAGTTTTAACGTAGCTCCCAATGCCCTACCGGAAGATGATCCGCGCAATCCGAAAACAGATACCCGTTATAAAGAAGTTCCTGACAAAGATCTTCCACGTACCGAATCTCTGAAAGAAACAGTAGAACGTATATTACCTTATTGGAAATGCATCATCTTCCCCAATCTAGCTACAGCAAACGAACTGCTGGTAGTAGCTCACGGAAACAGCCTCAGAGGAATTATTAAATATTTGAAACATATACCGGATGAGGAAATTGTAGGTCTTAATCTACCTACTGCTGTTCCGTATGTATTCGAGTTTGATAATGACCTGAATTTGAAGAAAGACTACTTTTTGGGAGATCCGGAAAAAATAAAAAAACTAATGGAAGCTGTAGCCGATCAAGGAAAAACCAACCCCGGTGGCAGGAAATAATTTTCCTGCGCTGTCCGAAACCTCCATCACAGAATGAGAATACATCAAAATAGTGTTTTCAATAGTGCATTCAAACGCAATCATACGCTTTTATACTAGAAAGAAAACACTATGGATAAAAAATTATTAATCAATTAAAGAAAAAAGAGTATGAGTAAAATAACAAATTTATTGGGTGACCAAGCAGCATTTTATTTAGAGCACACCTGTAGAACTATAGATAAATCATTAATCCATATCCCTTCTTCAAGCACCATTGATGATACTTGGATATCATCAGACCGCAATATTCGTACCCTGAGCAGTATTCAAACCCTGTTAGGACACGGGCGACTTGCAAATACAGGGTATGTATCTATTCTTCCTGTAGATCAAGGCATAGAACATACAGCAGGAGCCTCATTTGCTCCCAATCCACTTTACTTTGATCCGGAAAATATTGTAAAACTCGCTATTGAGGGGGGCTGTAATGCCGTAGCCTCTACTTTCGGGGTATTAGGCTCCGTTGCCCGCAAATACGCCCACAAGATTCCTTTTATTGCCAAACTAAATCACAATGAATTATTGACTTATCCCAATTCTTACGACCAAGTGATGTTTGGTACTGTAAAAGAAGCCTGGAACATGGGGGCCGTAGCAGTAGGTGCCACTATCTATTTCGGTTCTGAACAGAGCCGCAGACAACTGGTTGAAATAGCGGAAGCTTTTGAATATGCCCACGAACTAGGCATGGCTACTATTTTATGGTGTTACTTACGTAACAATGCTTTTAAAAAAGACGGTGTAGATTATCATGCAGCAGCCGATTTGACCGGACAAGCCAATCATTTGGGAGTTACTATCAAGGCAGATATTGTAAAACAGAAATTACCGGTCAATAACGGTGGTTTTACAGCCATTAAATTCGGAAAGACAAATGATAAAGTTTATACCGAACTGACTTCAGAACATCCTATCGACCTCTGTCGCTATCAAGTAGCCAATGGATACATGGGACGTGTAGGATTAATCAACTCTGGAGGTGAATCTCATGGCAGTTCTGATCTAAAAGACGCAGTAATAACAGCAATCGTCAATAAACGTGCCGGAGGTATGGGTCTCATAAGTGGACGTAAAGCCTTTCAAAAACCAATGAAAGACGGAATTGAATTGTTAAATACCATTCAAGATGTTTATTTGGATTCAAGCATCACTATAGCTTAACTTTCACTATATGTCCGGGCCGGGAACAAAACAACCACCTTTCCATGTTCCCGGCTTTTTTATACTCTCCGGCCTCCTTTTTTAAGTAGCAACCTTCAAGTATTAAGATAATATTCCTACCTTTGCAATCCGATACACATTATTATATTATATAAGGTATGATGCAAATAAAAGTAACGGCACCCGCTCAAATACATACAACTATCCAGCTCCCCTCTTCCAAGAGTATCAGCAACCGTGCATTGATAATCAATGCACTGGGAAATAGAACATTCCAACTTGAGAACCTATCTGACTGCGATGATACCCAAGTAATGATTCACGCCTTAAATGACGGCAAAAATACCATAGACATTATGGCAGCCGGAACAGCCATGCGCTTTCTTACTGCTTATTTGTCCGTCACTCCGGGAACACGGATCATCACTGGTACACAACGTATGCAACAACGTCCTATCCAGGTGTTGGTCAATGCTTTACGTGAGCTGGGAGCAGAAATTGAATACATAATCAATGACGGATATCCTCCTCTGCGTATCACCGGGCACAAACTGCAGAAAGATACCATCAGCCTGCCGGGTAATGTCAGTTCTCAATATATCTCAGCCTTATTGATGATTGCCCCTATACTAAGTAACGGACTGACCCTTACACTGACAGGAGAAATCATATCCCGCCCTTATATCAACCTTACCCTGCAGCTGATGAACGATTTTGGTGCTAGAGCCAAATGGCTCAATGAATATCAACTAAAAGTTGAGCCGCAACCCTACCAATCCATACCTTTCTACGTGGAAAGTGATTGGAGCGCAGCTTCATATTGGTATCAGATAGCCGCTCTTTCCAACAAAGCGGAAATCATCTTACCGGGATTATTCGAAACAAGCTATCAAGGAGACAGTAAAGTGGCTGAAATTTTCCAGTTACTAGGAATCGAAAGTATTTATGGAAATAAAACGGTAACATTGAAAAAGACCGATAAAATAACCGAACGGCTGGATTATGATTTCATCAACCAACCGGATTTGGCACAAACGTTTGTCGTCACTTGTGCGTTAATGAATATTCCCTTCCGCTTCTCAGGCTTACAAAGTTTGAAGATTAAAGAAACAGACCGTATGGCAGCCTTGATACAAGAAATGGGAAAGCTAGGATATATACTTCATGAAACAGATGATCGTATTCTGTCTTGGGAAGGTGAACGATGTGAAATGACCGCTGATGTTGCCATTGACACTTATGAGGACCACCGTATGGCTATGGCATTCGCTCCGGCTTGTGTAGTAATGCCCGAAATCCGGATTAATAATCCACAGGTCGTTTCAAAATCCTATCCTTACTATTGGGAAGATTTAAAGAAAGCTGGTTTTATAATAGAGGAGGTATAAAGTTATGCTCATACTTATTATTGGTCTGATTATTTTGGCAGGTATCGCCATGACAGTGGGAGTTTTACACAACCGCCAGATACAAAAAAAGATAGAAAGCGGAGAATTGAAGGCTGCTCCCGAAATAGTGGAAGCAGACGCTGAATGTTGTGGGCAACATGAAATTTGTGAAAAAGAAAGCCTGCTTGCCGCTGTCAGCAAAAAAATAGAATATTATGATGACGAGGAACTGGACCGCTTTCGCGGCCGTCCCTCAAATGGTTATAATGAAGAAGAAGTGGAAGAATTTCGGGAAATCATGTACACTTGTAAAGAAGATGAAGTAGCCGGATGGAGCCGTAGCCTGCAATTGCGTGGAATAGAACTGCCGGACGAGTTGAAAGACGAGCTTTTCCTGATTGTAGGTGAACGAAGATTCAAATAATCTGCCTACACCAAGCAAAGTCTCCATTTGAATAAAAACCACTGAAAAAAATATGGATATATTAGAACTTTTGCATTATACTTTCTTCCAACATGCCTTGCTAGGAAGCTTATTTGCCAGCATTGCCTGTGGTATTATCGGAACATACATTGTGACGCGCCGTTTGGTATTCATCAGTGGAGGAATTACCCACGCCTCTTTTGGAGGTATCGGCCTAGGATTATACGCAGGCATCTCTCCTCTATTATCTGCTGCAATCTTCTCCGTACTCTCTTCCTTTGGGGTAGAATGGTTAAGCAAACGGAAAGATATGCGCGAAGATTCCGCTATCGCCGTGTTTTGGACTTTCGGTATGGCAGTAGGTATTATCTTTAGCTTTCTAGCTCCAGGATTCACTCCCGATTTATCCGCCTTTCTGTTCGGCAACATTCTGACCATTACGCCCACAGACATTCTGTTACTTGCCATTCTTTCCGTGCTGCTGACACTATTCTTCACTTTATTTCTGAATCCTATCATTTGCATCGCTTTCGACCGGGAATTCGCCCGTTCCCAACGTATACCGGTAGCTTTATTTGAATATATTCTGATGATGTTCATCGCACTGACCATCGTATCATGCCTCCGCATGGTAGGTATAGTACTTGCCATTTCCCTGCTGACTTTACCGCAAATGACCGCCAATTTGTTTACCCATAGTTTCAAGAAAATTATCTGGTGGTCTGTCATCACCGGTTATGCAGGTTGTTTAGGTGGACTGTTCATTTCTTATAAATTACAAGTTCCTTCGGGTGCAGCAATAATCTTTTTTTCAATCCTCATCTATACTTTTTGCAAAATGGGGAAAAGCATGTACCTTTGCAAACAAAAGAAACTCAATCAAACCAATGGATATGGAAATTAAAATCAATTCTTTAGACTCTATCCACGAAGCTGCCAAACAATTCATCGCAGCTATGGGTGATAATACCGTTTTTGCTTTCTACGGAAAGATGGGAGCCGGTAAAACAACATTTATCAAAGCTGTATGCGAAGAGCTGGGGGTAACAGATGTCATCAACTCGCCAACTTTTGCCATTGTCAACGAATACCGTTCGGATGAAACCGGTGAACTTATTTACCATTTTGATTTCTATCGTATCAAGAAACTGGACGAAGTATACGACATGGGATATGAGGATTATTTCTATAGCGGTGCCCTCTGCTTCATCGAATGGCCGGAACTGGTAGAAGAACTTTTGCCTGGCAATGCTGTAAAAGTCGAGATTGAAGAATCTGAAGATGGAAGCCGCATCATGCACTTTGAAGCTGAATAAAAGAAAAATATTCACTGTAGGGACGAACAAAATCTGCCCCTACAGCCAAATTCATTAAATTATGGGAATGCATTATCTGATCCAAGCCATATTCGTATTGGTAGGACTATTGTCCGTTCTGGCAGCCTTATTTAATTGGGAGTGGTTCTTTACCGCACACAACACACAGTTCATTGTCAGTAATGCAGGGCGTCAGCGTGCACGACTTTTCTATGCTATATTAGGACTATTAATGATAGCTACAGGCATTTATTTCTTTTTGAATGTACAAGGCATCGTATAAACACATAGTGAACAAAATCTGTGGATATTACATTCCCCTATCCACAGACATAAAACAAGTTTTTTAGGAAAGAGCAGGATTTCCACCCGCCCCCTGTTATAACAAAAATCCAAATCAATCTACAATTTCAGCCAACAGCCCCCTAGTTTCATCAAGATCAAATTCAGTAGGATCAAAATTATACCCCAACCATTCTTTATATTCACGCGCAGCTTTAGAGCGAGGCTTTTCTAAAGCTTTCAGCATTTTCCTATACCCCCATATGCCATTACAATCTTCTGGCGGACAAGCATTTTCACCATCCAACAAGGCTATAACCGGAATTTCCTCTTTCTTATAGGACTGGCAGGATTCTAATATAATTTCATGTATCCAACTATCACCGAAATCATATTCATACTTAATTTTTGATCCCTTACGACTTAATAATTCACCTAAAGAAAGCATACCGGAATCAAACTGTTTGGGTACACCCTCAAAAAAACAATCATCTGCCCGATCTTTGGGAGGAAGATAATAAGTGTTCCCCTTAATAAAACGATGCAAATGATAACCATCCCATCCCATTGCCACTTCTACCACCTCAGAAAATCTTTCCAAACAAATATTCGAAGGGACCTCCAATATGCGCCAGACTAATGGTTCAGAGTCTTTCAACTCTATTTTTATTCTAAATTTTTTAGCAGGCTGATCCTCCATATAAAGCGGATCATCATAAATCTCCTCATCTTCTTCCTCGTCAGTAGCAACCTCGAAAACTTCAACTAAATAATCCTCTACCCGTTCCATTTCCAACCCATGCATTTCCGCATAAGGCATTTTTTTCTTTAGTTCATTAATACTTGGAATGCCATAAGGTTTAATATGATAAGTCCGATAAATCTTTTGCAAAATAGGTAAAGTTTCTACCCCGCGAATATCCATCATGCAAGCTGTAACATGATCAAGCAGCAAAGTAGAACAAATATCATTCTTCTGCTCTTTCAGTACATCAAAATAATAACTCAATAAATTACCAAACCAATCCATCACTTCCTCTCTTCTGTCAGGATGAGTTATCACAATATGAGCAACAGCTTCAATCACTCTATATTTAGACATAGGAAGCAGTCCGGGCTCTTTCATAAAGTCCATCAAAACATCTAATTGATTCTGTCCCAATTGATAGGTAATGGCAGACAACATTGTTTCATATAAATAACCGAAATAAAAATCATAAAAATCCAAATCTTGCCGCAGCACTTCCAAAACAATATCCAAACAATGTTCCATACGAAAATGCTCCATTATTCCTAATGCATACCACATTCTATATGAATAACATTTTTCGGGCATTTTCCGATATACGACAAAGATATTAAAGATAAAATTGCGGAGATCTCGTTCCAATGTTTCTTGTGGAATAACAGCACAAGAAGAGTAGATTTCAGCCGGTGACAGACTACTCATATCATCCATCGTCCACAAAGACATCAGATAAGATGCGATCGGCTGCGCAATCAATCTATAATCGGGACACTGATGATGATAATAAATATGAGACAGTTCTTCATCTACCTGATTCGCTCCATCATTAAACAATTCAAATGCAATTTCTTGTTCTTCCGGGGTCAATAAAGACATGATATCCTCCAAAAGACCAGGCAGGAATTGGGAATTTTTCTTTTTAGCCATTAAGCAATGTTTTTATAGTTAAAATGAGCATGAGTGTTTTTACAAAGGTATTCTATTATTTTCTTTTACAAAAGAAATAAGAGAGCTAATAGTAGATACTACCTTGTTTTCAAGTATAAAAAAATGCGCATCCCCTACATAGAGATACGCATCTTTTATTTTATTATGAGACTTTCTTCTTAATCCACTTGTCCCAATGAATTCCCATATTCCATTTCCCCTTGGACTACAAAGAATACATCATCGGGGTCATAAGGCCCCATTCCGTCTTTCTTGGCTTCCTTGACTATGTAATTCACAATTTCATCTTGATCAATGTTAATGTATCCCTCTTCATCAGGTTGTACATCAAGGCATCCGCTGGAGGTATAGTAATCCACAATCACATCAAGGATATAATATAAATCATCCTCCGTGAATTTATCTTTCAAATCCTGAGGCAGATAATTTTTGATAAACTCTATCGTTTTTTGATCATCCTCATCTTCCAATAAGAAATCGTCTTCCATTCCCATAGTCGTATATATTAAAGGGGTGAATATTCTTTTTATTACAGTAAAGCTTTTATTTTTTCTTCCAGCTGAGCTTTGGTCACTGCACCTACAGTCTTATCTTTCACTTCACCGTCCTTGATAAAAAGAACAGTAGGAATGTTACGTACACCAAATTTACCGGTCAGTTCGTCGTTATCATCCACGTCGCACTTTCCAATTATTACCTGATCCTTATATTCTTCTGCCAAAGCTTCAACATCCGGAGCTATTTTTTTACAAGGACCACACCATGTTGCCCAAAAGTCCACTACTACAGGCTTGCCTGATGCCAGCAATTCTTCAAAATTGCTATCTTTAATTTCTAGTGCCATAATTATTATACTTAGTTATTTAAAATGTTAGCGCAAATATACTAATTAATTTTGTAAGAGAGCTGTGGTTGGCTCTTTAAATAAGTCATGATCTCTTTTTGAACCGAAATTTTCATAGTACGTGACATCAGATTGACATACATTTGTCCATCCTCATCCATCACATGAAAATAAAGCTCTGCATTACCGGGATGTGCCTTGATTAAGGCTGAAAACTCCGTTATCAGTTCTTCATCCAATGCAGACAAAGGAGCTGAAACTGTAAGTTTCTCAATAATCTTTTCCTTTACTTCCGGTAACAACTCAATAGTACTTATCTTCACCTCCCATTCTTCCTGCCGCCATTGTTTTGGCTGACATTTCCCTCGCATAAATAAAAACATACCGGTCATAAAAAAGTTCTTCTTCTCTACCCATTCATTACCGAAGAAAGCAAATTCTGCTGAGCCCGAATAATCTTCCACTTTAGCAATACCGTATGGTTTTCCCGTCTTGGTATACCCCTCACGCACTGCAGTCACAATCCCTCCCATGGTTAAGTCTCTGTTCTGCAAAGGGGTTAAATCGGCAAGTTCCGCCATGTGGACATTGCATACATTCTCTAATATAACAGCATACTCATCCAACGGATGGGCAGAAAGATAGATACCTACCAAATCACGTTCCTTATTCAAACGTTCCAAATCCCCCCATGCAGGAGACGGAATGATTTCGGGAGTAGCAATATCCACCTGATTCTCACCCCCAAACAAAGAATTTGCAGCTGCGGCTTTATCCATCTGGTACTTATTCCCATAACGTACCAAAACTTCGGTAAAGGTTTCATCTTTAGCGTTCTTTACAAAGAAATCTTCACGCTTTATTCCTGTGAAACTATCAAAAGCACCTGCCAAAGCCAAGTTTTCTATATTCTTACGATTGCAAGCCGAAAGATTTACACGCTGTACAAAATCGAAAATATCTTTATATTCTCCATTTCTCTCACGTTCTTCAAGGATAGACTGCACAGCACTTTCCCCCACTCCCTTAATGGCTCCCAGTCCAAAACGGATATCCCCTTTACGATTCACAGAAAACTTCAGATAACTTTCATTCACATCAGGTCCCTTGGTCATGATACCAGTCGCCTTACTCTCGTCCATCAATTTAGTAATTTCCGTGATATTCGAAATATTCCGGCTCATCGTAGCCGCCATATATTCCGCCGGATAGTTTGCTTTCAGAAAAGCTGTCTGATAAGCCACCCACGAATAACAAGTAGCATGAGATTTATTGAATGCATAAGAAGCGAACTTTTCCCAGTCCGTCCAAATCTTCTCAAGTACTTTGGGATCATGACCGTTCTTCCGTCCGCCTTCAATAAACTTAGGCTTCATATGGTCTAGTTTGTCCCTCAGTTTTTTACCCATTGCTTTACGCAAGGCATCGGATTCGCCACGAGTAAAATCCGCCAGCAAACGTGACAAAAGCATGACCTGCTCCTGATATACCGTAATACCATATGTATCTTTCAAATATTTCTCCATAATAGGAATATCATACTCAATAGGCTTACGGCCATGCTTACGGTCGATAAAGTCCGGAATGTAATCCATAGGTCCCGGACGATAAAGAGCATTCATCGCAATCAAATCCTCAAAAGTGCTAGGTTCCAATTCCCGCAAATATTTCTGCATACCGGCAGATTCGAACTGGAACGTACCAATCGTCCGTCCTTCACTATAAAGAGCATAAGTAGGAGGATCCGAAATGTCAACCTCGTCAATATCCAAGATAATCCCCTTACTATGCTTGATATTTTCAATCGCCTCTTTGATAATAGAAAGGGTCTTCAGACCCAAAAAGTCCATCTTGATCAATCCAGTATCTTCAATAACTGAACCTTCATACTGGGTCACCAGCATTTTTTCACCGGTTTCCTTATCATCTGCCGTACTTACAGGCACCCAGTCCGTTATATCATCTCGACATATAATAGTACCGCACGCATGCACACCTGTATTACGGACATTCCCCTCCAACATCTTTGCATACTTTATCGTATCACGCAAAATAGGATCGGGTGAGACTTCCGCTGCCTGTAGTTCGGGAACATAAGCTATGGCATTAGGCAAATTCATTTTTTTATCAGGAATCTTATCCGGAACCAACTTACACAAACGGTCGGACTCCGATAAAGGTAATTTCTGTACACGGGCTACATCCTTGATTGCCAGCTTGGTTGCCATCGTACCGTATGTAATGATATGCGCCACCTTTTCCTGACCATATTTTTCAGTTACCCAATTCAATACTCGTCCACGACCATCATCATCAAAATCCACATCAATATCAGGCAAAGAAATACGGTCGGGATTCAGGAAACGTTCGAACAGCAAATCGTATGCAATAGGGTCTATTTTAGTGATACCCAAACAATATGCTACGGCAGAACCTGCCGCTGATCCACGTCCCGGTCCCACAGACACATCCAATTCTTCACGCGCGGCACGAATAAAATCCTGCACAATCAAGAAGTAACCGGGAAAACCCATCGTCTTCATAATATGAAGTTCGAATTTGATCCGTTCCTGCACTTCCTCACTCAATACTTCTCCATAACGCTTATGCGCACCTTCCAACGCTAATTTCTTCAGATAATCAGCTTCCAGTTTAATACGATAGAGTTTGTCATAGCCACCCAGTTTCTCTATTTTGGCCTTAGCGGCCTCCTCGCTCATTACCACGTTACCGTTTTCATCTTGAGTGAACTCATCAAACAAGTCCTTTTCTGTATATTTCTTCCGATATCCCTCTTCTGTTCCAAAATCTTCAGGAATAGCAAAAGTAGGCATAATCGGTGCATGATCTATACTATAAAATTCCACCTGATCACAAATATCCACCGTATTTGAAAGAGCCTCGGGAACATCAGCGAAAACTTCATTCATCTCGGCACGTGTCTTCATCCACTCTTGCTTTGAATAGAGCATACGGTTAGGATCATCCAAATCCTTACCCGTACTCAGACAGATCAGCCTGTCGTGTGCTTCAGCATTCTCTTCATCTACAAAGTGAACGTCATTGGTACAAACCAGCTTGACATTGAATTTTTTAGAATACTCTATCAGCTTTTCGTTAGCAATTTGCTGCAATTTATAAGCTTCATGGTTCGCACGAGGAACCGTCGCTTTATGACGTTGCAATTCCAAATAGAAATCATCTCCGAATACACGTTTATACCATTGGATAGCTTCCTCAGCCTCTTCATATTTTCCAGCTATGATATTTCTAGGAACCTCTCCGGCAATACACGCAGTACAGACAATCAACCCTTCATGGTATTTTTCCAATTCCACACGGTCAGTACGCGGACGCATATAGAACCCTTCCGTCCACGCCTTTGATACTAATTTTATGAGGTTGTGGTATCCTTTTTCATTTTTAGCAAGCACAACCAAGTGATAACCACTTTGATCGGGTTTTCCTTCTTTGTTGAATAAACGACGGCGCGCCACATACATCTCACAACCGAAAATCGGTTTAAACAGTTTCTTCTTTGCCGTTTCCAATTTTTCCTTGCATGCCACAAGTTCCGTCTCGGGATTATCACATTCCACCGTACCTTTTTCCAGTCCGGCTATTCTTTTCTTCAAATCCTTTATCTCACTGTTAGTACTGCTATTCTTCTTATTTACATAGTTGAAGAATTCCTTGATACCGAACATATCACCATGGTCTGTTACGGCTATACCTTTCATTCCATCAGCCATAGCCTTGTCTACCAAACGTGGAATAGACGCCTGGCCATCAAGGATGGAATACTGGGTATGGACATGTAAATGGACAAAATCCTGCATAATCATTACTCTACTAAAAAATTGTCTAAAGATACTCTGCTTTCATAAAACCTGCAAAAAGATAAAGAAGAAGTTATCAACATTCGCTTTTTTTATCTTAAATGAAGTCGAAATAGGCATTTCTAACAACTTTTATTTGCAAGGTTTTCAAAATAAGTTTATTTTTGCACGATAATTGGTTTTATACAATCATGAACCGACTGAAGAAATTAAAAAAAATAAGACTACATAGAGAGGGAACAAGCATCTTAATTGTCAGTGCCATCCTGTTAATTGGTATCAATGCCCTATTGTTTTGGGGAATTGAGTGCAAAATTCCATTTTATATATTTGCCACCGCAAGTATCGTTGTTTACCTGTTAATGGTTAACTTTTTCCGTTGTCCCATTCGATTATTCGAGCACGACACTGAAAAAATCGTAGTAGCCCCGGCAGACGGAAGAATAGTAGTTATAGAAGAAGTAGATGAACATGAATATTTTCATGACCGCCGGTTAATGATTTCTATTTTTATGAGCATTGTCAATGTACATGCCAATTGGTATCCTGTAGACGGAGTAGTGAAACATGTAGACCATCATAACGGTAAATTTATGAAAGCATGGCTGCCTAAAGCCAGTACGGAAAATGAACGTTCTATGGTCGTTATTGAAACTCCTGAAGGACATACTGTCATGGCGCGCCAGATAGCAGGAGCAATAGCCCGTCGAATCGTGACCTATGCCGAAGTAGGAGAAGATTGCTACATTGATGAACACATGGGGTTTATTAAATTCGGTTCGCGTGTAGATGTTTATCTCCCACTAGGAACCGAAGTCTGTGTCAAGATGGGACAAGCGACTGTAGGTAACGAAACCGTCATTGCTAAACTAAAATAAGAAAATCACCAATGGCAAACTGTATCACACGCCACATTCCTAACGCGGTAACTTGCTGTAATTTATTCTCCGGCTGTATTGCCAGTGTCATGGCTTTTAACGAAAACTATACCTTGGCCATCTCTTTCATTATACTAGGCGCTGTATTTGATTTCTTTGATGGCATGTTGGCACGTTTGTTCAAAGTATCAGGGCCTTTAGGAAAAGAATTAGACTCGTTGGCCGATGACATCACTTTTGGGTTCGCTCCTTCCGCCATTGTCTTTTCTTTATTTAAAGAGGTACACTATCCTGATTTTCTATTGCCTGTTGCCGATTATATGCCTTATACCGCATTCCTTATTTCCGTATTTTCAGCTTTGCGTTTAGGCAAGTTCAATATTGACCCACGCCAGAGCAGTAGTTTCATCGGTATGCCCACTCCGGCTAATGCTTTATTTTGGGGGTCATTGACTGTAGGAGCACATTCTTTTCTTATATCCGATTCTTTTAATGCGGCATATCTTTTCATCTTGGTAGTTATTATGTCATTATTGCTGGTGGCAGAAATTCCAATGTTCTCATTAAAATTCAAGAGTCTTGCCTGGAAACAGAACAAAGTCAGCTATATTTTCCTCATTGTATGTATTCCCCTATTGGCTTTCTTCAAAATCAGCAGTTTTGCAGCTATCATCCTGTGGTATATCATTCTATCTCTTTTAACTAAAAAAAGAGCGTAAACAATAAACGTGGCACGCTTGTTGTACGTGGTATATAAAAAAAGAAATTACTATGTTTGGATTTTTAGGCTTTCTACTTATTATTTTTCTGCTGATTATTTTTATCGGCTTCACTATATTAGGCAACATTCTGCGTGTATTGTTCGGGATCGGCAAGCATCCCCCCTACCAGAATCGAACATCTACCCACCAAAAACAAAATACATATACCCAGACTCAAACGAATGACGAGAATGAAAACTTTGCAGAATTCTCTTCATCTTCTTCAAATAGACATTCTCATTCATCGGGAAACAGAAAAAAAATCTTTGATGACGATGAGGGAGAGTATGTAGATTATGAAGAGGTGAAATAAGAATTATCGTTTTTTCTTAAAGAAATCTTTCATCAATCGGGCACATTCATCGGCGAGTATTCCTTTCACCACGATCGTCTTTGGATGCAAGGCATCGGGGGCATATTTTTGATATCCCCTTTTGGGATCTTCAGCACCAAAGACAAGTTTTCCTGTCTGTGCCCAGGCTATGGCACCGGCACACATCACACACGGTTCCACAGTGACATACAAAGTACATTCATTCAGGTATTTCCCGCCCAAGGTATTAGCCGCAGCTGTGACAGCCTGCATTTCGGCATGAGCTGTAACATCATTCAATGTTTCTGTCAAATTATGCCCACGACCAATGATGCGGTCACGACAGACTACCACCGCCCCCACCGGAACTTCTCCTTGTTCAGCCGCTTTTACAGCCTCCATCAAGGCTTGTTTCATATAATAGGTATCATCTGCCATCTTATCTTCTCATATCATGTTCATTAAACAATGTAGGATAATCCTCTTCCATCTTCTGATGGATAAAAGTCAATACTGTTTCGCGTAACCAACGCGCCTTATTGGTTATCTTATACTTTTTAAGATAACAATCCACAATCCGTACCTCCTCTTCACTCATCAAACATACCATACGCTGCTTGCGTTTAGGGGTTGATGCCGGTACTTTTACTCTCTTTTTTACGTTGTTTGCCATATTCTCTGCAAAATTAGCTTTACTTCTGTAAATACAAAGCATAAAAAAGAGTATTTTTGTACAAAAAGAAACAGAATGGCAGAACACAACGAATTTGGCAAAGAGGGAGAAGAAGAGGCCGCTGCATATCTCATAGATAAAGGATATTCTATCCGCCACCGGAACTGGCATTGCGGAAAAAAAGAACTGGATATTGTTGCCGAATATCGGAACGAACTAATTGTTATAGAGGTAAAGACCCGCAAGAATACTAGATTCGGTAATCCGGAAGATGCAGTAACAGATAAGAAGATTCGCAGAATTATAGCTTCAACTGATGCATACTTGCGCAAGTTCTCTGTAGATTTACCTGTACGTTTTGATATCATCACCTTAGTGGGCGAAAAGACTCCTTTCACTATAGAGCATATTGAAGAAGCCTTTTATCCTCCGATTTGGTAAAAATATATATATTATATATGGACATAGAAACAATACGCGATTACTGTATCAGAAAGAAAGGAACAACAGAAGAATTCCCTTTTGACAATGTCACCTTAGTATTCAAAGTCATGGGGAAAATGTATGCCTGTATCGGATTGGACAACCCGGAATGGCTATCTTTAAAATGTGCACCCGAATATGCCTTGGAATTAAGAGAACATCATTCCGGCATTGAAGGAGCCTATCACTTCAATAAGAAATATTGGAACCAAGTATCCTTACAAGGTGACATTGACGACAAACTTATTTTATCACTGATAGACCACTCATACGAAGAGGTTATCAAAAAATTCACCCGTAAACTTAAAAAAGAATATGATGAGATCCCCTAACTGGTCAAGCAAAATCTTAAAAGAAGAAACCGTAACCTCAACAAATGACCGACTTGCAGAACTTTGTCAGGAAAAAGAAATCAAGGAATTCACCACGCTTATGGCAGAATATCAAACCTCCGGAAAAGGGCAGCGTGGAAATTCATGGGAATCAGAATATGGCAAGAATCTGACATTCAGCACTGTATTTTACCCCCAAACAATCGCTCCCGCCAGTCAGTTCATTTTATCTATGGCGGTAGCTTCTGCCATTTGTACCGCATTGGCCCATTATGTCCATGCAGATTGCCTGCAAATAAAATGGCCCAATGATATCTATTGGAAAGACAAAAAAATAGCCGGCATATTGATTGAAAATGATTTAACAGGAAGCCAAATTTCACAGAGCATTATTGGGATAGGGATCAATATTAACCAGGAAGAATTTCATTCATCTGCTCCCAACCCTGTTTCATTAAGACAAATTACTAAAAAGGAAACAGACAGAATGGAAGTTCTGAACAGCGTATTAGAACATATCATAGATCTCTATTCCCGGATAGAAAACAGAGAAACCGATATCATTACCAAAATTCAGGAATACTACCTGAAAGCACAATACCGCAAGGAAGGTTATCACCCCTATTGCGATGCAAAAGGAGAGTTTACTGCCAAACTGATCCGTGTGGAGCCCGACGGACATTTGATTCTGAAAGATAAAAACGGTTCTCTTAGAAAATATGCTTTCAAAGAAGTTAAATACCTCCTTTAGTTGTTCTTCTCTTCAGGAACCATCAACATTCCTCCAGTGGCATGACGTTCTGTCGATTGATACACAGATTCCCCCCTCATAATCGGTTGGGATAACGTATTCATGCTTCTGGCTGACCGGTTTATTCCTGTGATCAAGGAGATGGCTTTACCCAGCATGAATTCATCCGGATCACCCAATGGTAATAAAGCGTCTGTCGGATTCTGAGTCAAATCATACTCATTCCATTCTATATCCGGTTTAAAACCAGCACTGTAGTCATCATTCACCGCATTAGTCACTCTCAATGTGATAGGCCAATATATCCATTCATATTTATCATTCTTTTGCATCTCCATTCCTACATTTTTCCCTTCTGCCAATTCGCCAATAAGGATAACATCCATAAATGGGTTGAGGCTGTTAATAACGACTTCCGAAGAAGAAGCCGTACTTTGGCTTGTCAATATATAAATTCGATTGGAATTAAGTTTCAAGTAACCTGCCGTTCCTTTCGTTTCCACACAAAAATCATTGGAATAGGATTGTCCCTTATTGTCAGAGAAAACAGCAAACACCTTTTTTCGAGAAGCTTCTGGAATGAGGAGTCCTGCGAGCATATTAGCAGAATTCTCATATCCACCTCCATTATAGCGCAAGTCCAGCACAAATTCATTCACACCTTGCGCCTGAAATCCGGCGAATATCTTCTTCATTTCCTCATCATAGGTACGATCCGAATATCCATTCGGTCCGGAAGTAAAATGATTATAAACCAAATACCCAATCTTCTTATCTCCCCGAGTATATACATTGTGATAGAACAAGGGATTGTCCTCCACGGCCCGGGAAGCTTCTATATCAATAGTTCTGACCTCTGTATCGCCACGTTTGACGAGCCATTGAGTCCTATCTCCATTTAATAAGATTCCATAATTATCGGAATTAATATTATTTTTTCCTTTAACACCCACGATCCAATCCCCTCTTTCCAAACCTGCACTTGATGCCGGACTATTAGGAAGAACATACAGAATACGGGCATAATAATATCCTAAAGGTTGATTACTATCGTTTACAACATTAAATAAAGTAAACTCCATACCATAAGTATCATCCGCATCAATGCTGGTACGTGCTTTATAATCTTTATTCTTCTCCATATAAGAATAATAATAAAGATGCTTTCCGTTTCTCGTCTTTCCATCTTTCAAACTGAGCATAGATCTAAAGAATGTTTGGGGATCAGCAGAGAAATCCAACTTATTTTGAGCAGGAATGTCGTTATTCCACAAATAATCACTGCGCATGACACTCTCTATCCACTCATTGACTTCCAACTCCGTGTTACCATTTCCCGGGTCATCTCCTTTAGCCGGAGTATCATCCGAACATGACATGCCTAACAGACATAACAATAAGCCCAACCAAATATGGATTTGAAAATTCTCTTTCATAATTCTCCTGTTTTGATCATTTTAATAACCGCAAATATATCTATATTCCAATGATATATCATCTTAAACAACAACTATTTTCAATTCAAATTTAAATTTTCATTGGTTATTTATGAGAAAGAGAGTACCTTTGTATCCATCTCTATCAATCTACACTCATGATTCAACTTAATAACGGAAACAAAAAAATACTTCAAATAGCCATCCCTTCTATCGTTTCAAACATTACAGTTCCTCTGTTGGGCTTAATTGATGTTACTATTGTAGGTCATTTGGGCTCTGCCGCCTACATCGGAGCGATAGCTGTAGGCGGAATGCTTTTCAACATCATCTACTGGATTTTCGGTTTTCTGCGTATGGGAACCAGCGGCATGACTTCACAAGCATACGGCAGGCACGACCTGAATGAAGTCACCCGGTTACTACTCCGTTCCGTCGGAGTAGGATTATTCATTGCATTTACTTTGCTAGCCTTGCAATATCCTATAGAAAGAACCGCCTTCACCTTTATCCAAACGACTGAAGAAGTAGAACATCTGGCGTCCCTCTATTTCTATATCTGTATTTGGGGAGCACCGGCTGTATTAGGGCTTTACAGTTTTGCCGGCTGGTATATCGGTATGCAAAATTCCCATTTCCCCATGTATATAGCCATCACACAAAATATAGTGAACATTGCGGTCAGTCTTCTTCTTGTATATGGATTAGGAATGAAAATAGAAGGTGTCGCCATCGGAACGTTAACTGCACAATATGCCGGGCTAGTCATGGCATATTTGTTGTGGTTACGCTACTACAGCACCCTGCGGAAACGCATAGAATGGCATTCCTTCTTTGACAAACAGACCATGTACCGTTTCTTCCAAGTAAACAGGGATATCTTTTTCCGTACCATCTGCCTGGTGGCGGTTACTGTCTTTTTCACCTCGGCTGGTGCGGCACAAGGAGAAGTGGTGTTGGCGGTCAATACATTACTTATGCAATTATTCACTTTATTCTCCTACATTATGGACGGCTTCGCATACGCCGGAGAAGCATTGGCAGGAAGATATATCGGAGCCAATAATCAGAAAGCACTCCACACGACGGTTCGCCAACTATTCGGCTGGGGAGTAGGATTATCGCTTGCTTTCACCTTATTATATAGTATAGGGGGACAATCCTTTCTCGGATTACTGACTGACGAAACAACTGTCATTCATGCTTCCGAAAGTTATTTTTATTGGGTACTTGCCATTCCTTTGGCAGGCTTCTCTGCTTTTTTGTTCGATGGAATATTCATCGGTGCGACAGCCACCCATCTGATGCTGAAAGCCATGATAGTAGCCTCTGTCAGTTTCTTTCTTATTTACTATGGTTTCCGGGGGGCAATGGGCAATCACGCTTTATGGATGGCATTCATTACCTATCTTCTACTTCGCGGAGTAATGCAAGGAGTCATGGGAAGAAATATTTTAGGATATAAAACAAGTAAAAAAGATTAATATTTTTATCTTTGCAAAAAACTAAAAGACAAACCAATATGGCAAGATTTAAAAGAATTCTACTGAAGCTGAGCGGCGAAAGCCTGATGGGCGAAAAGCAATATGGTATAGACGAAAAACGTCTGGGTGAATATGCGCAACAAATCAAGGAAATACACGACCTTGGCGTACAAATAGGTATTGTAATCGGTGGTGGAAACATCTTCCGGGGGCTGAGCGGAGCTTCCAAAGGTTTTGACCGTGTAAAAGGTGACCAAATGGGGATGTTGGCAACCGTTATCAACAGCTTGGGATTGAGTTCCGCATTGGGAGCGGCCGGAGTCAAGGCACGTGTATTGACAGCTATCCGCATGGAACCCATCGGTGAGTTTTACAACAAATGGAAAGCGATTGAAGCGATGGAAAACGGAGAAGTTGTGATTATGTCTGCCGGAACAGGCAATCCGTTTTTTACTACCGATACCGGGTCTTCCCTACGTGGTATCGAGATAGAAGCCGATGTGATGTTGAAAGGAACACGCGTGGACGGCATTTATACAGCTGATCCGGAAAAAGACCCCACTGCTACGAAATTTGACGATATCACTTACGATGAGGTATTGAAGCGCGGTTTGAAAGTAATGGATCTTACAGCAACCTGCATGTGCAAGGAAAACAACCTGCCCATTATCGTTTTCGACATGGACACAGTAGGTAACCTGAAAAAAGTAATGACCGGTGAAAATATAGGAACACTGGTACACAACTGATTTTCTCATCAAGTTCATCCATTTGTCATTCCTTATTTCCTTCTAAATGACAGATGGGTGAACAGTTTTTCTCTGTCTTACCATTTTTTCCACAAATTCGTTCTTTATTGACACATATTCCTTAAAAAAGAGACTCAACCGATAGATTTTCCATCTAAATGAACAATTATTCATGGACTTATAGCGTTAATTAGCCTATTTTTACATCAGCAAAAAATGTAAATCATTCAAAGACTATAAAAACGACAGGAAATACCATGAAAAATTACTGTTACATCTGTTTATTGACTGCCTGCATGGCTCCCATGTCTCTCCAAGCCCAAAAAGCAATTCCGTACAGTGGAGAAGTATGTGTAGCCCCTCTCCCTACAGTCCCCACAACCCTTCCCGGCATATCTTCCGACTCATATGCCCGGCGCTTTGCCGACTCTGAGATGCTCCGCTTTCCCAAAGCTTATCAGCTGGATCATGGCAAACGGCTCTTTTTCGGGTATTCACAAGGAGTAGGTTGCTGCGCCATGCTGGATATGTGGAAAAATACCGGTGACAAACGTTACTTTACGTATGTTGAGGAATGGGCGGATAGTTTGATTAACGAAAAAGGAGAAATCCACCTTTATGATATGTCAACTTACAACCTGGATTACATCAATTCAGGAAAAGTGCTGTTCGACCTCTATAAAGAAACAGGCAAAGAAAAATATAAAGCAGCCATGGACTTACTGGTAGAACAACTCAAAAGACAACCACGTACGCTGGAAGGTGGCTTCTGGCATAAATTGATCTATCAACATCAGATGTGGCTGGACGGACTTTATATGGCTTCTCCTTTCCTAGCCCGCTATGGAGCGGAATTCAACCGTCCTGATCTGATTGATGAGGCGGTAAAACAATTCACACTTTGCCACAAACATACCTATTCACCGGAAACTGGATTATATCATCATGCCTGGGACGAAAGCAAATCCCAACGTTGGGCAAATCCGCAAGACGGTACTTCACCTAACTTCTGGGGACGCAGTATAGGCTGGTGGTTCATGGCCATGGTAGATGTACTGGACTATATTCCCGACAACCACCCCGGACGTGCCTCGCTTATCAGTTGGATTCAAGGTTTGGCAGAAAGCCTGCCCAACTATCAAAGAGACGGGCTATGGTATCAGGTAATAGACCAGCCCGAACGTGAAGGTAATTTTCCCGAAGCATCCGTAACCACCCAATGTATGTATGCTTATGCCAAAGCGGTGAACAAAGGATATATAGACGCCCGATACCGGAGCATCGCGGAAAAAGCCTTCAACGGATTAAAGCAAACATTGCTTCGCGAAAACCCCGACGGAACTCTGACACTGACCCGTTGCTGTCAAGTAGGCGGACTGGGCGGCACTCCTTACCGCGACGGAAGCTTTGAATATTACATTGGCGAAAAGATGCGTGACAACGATGCCAAAGCTACCGGTCCTTTCATCATGGGTTGCCTGCAACTTGGCAAATAGAATCATATCGCATAAACAACAGAATTATCCATCTTTTTAAATTAGCTATATACAATGAAACACACCATTTATGCTCTGACAATGTTTGCATTGGCCGCTTGCACCTCTCCCCAAGAGGAAGCCATAGACCGCCATGCACTGGTAACACGCAATAATCCGGAAGTGACTGCCATGGATTCATTATCCTCCCTGTCGGTAGGAAACGGAGAATTTGCCTACACGGTAGATGCTACAGGATTGCAGACTTTTCCCGAAGTCTATAAAAACGGAGTTCCACTGGGTACACAAAGCCAATGGGGATGGCACAGCTTCGGAAATCCCGAAAACTATAAACCGGAGGAAGCCTTGGTGGAGTATGACTTCGGCCACGGGCACAAAGAGCTATATGCCACCCAACCCAAAGAACCCGGCAGAGCAAAGGAAGCATCCGACTGGTATCGTGTAAACCCACACCGCCTGCATCTGGGTATCATCGGACTCGAATTAGAAAATGAAGTACGTCCCTCGGATGTGCAAAACATACAGCAATCACTGGATATGTGGAACGGTATCATCAACAGCCGGTTCACCCTCAAAGAAACTCCCTACCACATTCAGACAGTCTGCCATCCGGAGCGTGATATGATTGCCGCACGCCTATCGGCCCGACAACCTGTCGGCATCAAGTTTCACTTCCCCTATCCCACGGGCGGTCACTGTGACGATGCTTGTAATTGGGAGGCGAATGATAAGCATAGCACGACCCTGGTCAGTGAAGATGCACAATCGGCCGTGTTAAAAAGAACACTCGACGCAACCACCTATTATGTAACAATCAGTTGGGAAGGCGCTGCGAAGCTGAGGGAAAAAAGTGCAAACTATTTCGTACTCACGCCAACGGACAGTGTATTTACATTCACCTGCCAATTCACACCGCAAGCGTCCGCTTCTCCCATTCTGACTTTTGCGGAAGTACAACAAGCCTCTTCCGGGCACTGGCAAAATTACTGGACACAGGGAGCTGTTGCCGACTTCTCACAATGTACGGATGTCCGTGCCAAAGAATTGGAACGCCGGGTCGTATTAAGCCAATATCTGCTCGCCATCCAATGTGCCGGATCAACCCCGCCACAGGAAACCGGACTGACTTACAACTCCTGGTTCGGGAAATTCCATTTGGAAATGATCTGGTGGCATCAGGCACAATTCGCCTTATGGGGACATCCCGAATTACTGGACCGCACTTTATCCTGGTATGAAACCGTGGAACCCATAGCCCGCCAGATAGCGGAAAGACAAGGTTTCAAAGGCATACGCTGGATGAAAATGACTGATCCCAGCGGTACGGAAGCCCCCTCTAAAGTAGGCAGCTTCCTGATCTGGCAACAGCCTCATCTCATCTACCTGGCAGAATTGCTCTATCGGGCTAATCCATCGGAAGAACTGCTGAAAAAATACAATAGCCTGATACAGGAAACCGCCGAATTCATGTATTCATTCGCCACATACGAGGAAGAGCACGACCGTTATGTCTTGAAAGGCGCTATCCCCGCACAGGAAACGTTGCGCGCCGCCGAAACTGTCAATCCGCCTTTTGAACTTTCGTACTGGCATTTCGCCATGCAAGTTGCCCAAACATGGCGTGAACGTACAGGGATGGAACGTGTACCCGAATGGGATGTGCTGATAGAGAAATTATCTCCGCTGGCATACAACGACGAACAGCTGTATCTGGCAGCCGAGACCGCGGTGGATACCTATAAAGATATCCGTTTTACCTCAGACCACATGGCAGTGCTGGGCGCTGTCGGCATCCTGCCCATGAATCAGCTGATTCATGCCGGATATATGAAAAATACCCTGCACTGGATTTGGGATAACTGGAACTGGGACAAGACCTGGGGCTGGGATTATCCGATGACAGCCATGAATGCCGCCCGAATGGGTGAGCCCGAAAAGGCAGTCAGCGCATTATTGATGGACAAACGTACCAACACCTATCTGGTAAACGGTCACAATTACCAGGACGGGCGTCTGCGTATTTACCTGCCCGGCAACGGTGGATTACTGACCACAGTCGCCATGATGTGCGCCGGATGGGACGGATCGGAAGGGAACAATCCCGGATTTCCGAAAGATGGCAAATGGAATGTACGCTGGGAAGGATTACAGCCATTACCGTAAGAACAGAAGTTAGCAGTTATCATCATGAAAACGACATATTTACTTCTATGCCTGTTGGGCATCGGTACCGGTTCTGCCACAGGACAAACCAAGCAGCCACAAAAGATAGGCGATTTCATAGAATCCACTTCGTACAACGAACATCGCCGGAATGCCACCCGAAGCCTGCAATATACCCCTAACGGAGACGATTTTGTCTGCATCAACGGTAAGAATCGCTTTACCCGTGCCTTATACGGCAGCCACACAGCATTCCGGCTGGAAACAAGCGACCGGCCCGTATTCGCTGCTTATACCAAGGAGAATCCGAAGCACATCTGCTTTAAACTGCAAACCTCCGGAGGCACGGTAGCCCTTGACTCTACCGAACACTGCGAGTCCCGTTATACAGCGGGACGCCGCAGCTACAGTTTATCTGATCCGGCTTTCGGAGGCGGAAGCTTATCCATTACCACATGGGCACTTCCCGATAAAGAAGGGGCCATCTGGCAATTCAACGCCCGGAATTTCAAGGAATTCCATCCCGTTCTACTGGCATCCATTTCAGAGATACGTAATTCCAAACTAAACCGTAACGGAGACATGGGAGCCGACCCTGCCGACAGTTTCGAAGCTCCTCTCCAGCCTCAACAGTTACAATCCTTCCCGGTGCAGATAGACGGAACACTTTATATTCTATTGGAAAACCAGGAACTACGCACACTGACGACTGCCGAAGGCGAAAACCTGTTTAAAAAGGCAGAAGCCGCCCGCTCCGAAACAGCCTCACGCATCCGCATTGAAACACCCGACCCTTATTTCAACACCTTAGGAGGCACGCTGGCTATGGCTGCCGATGGAATCTGGGACGGCGAAGTGTGGCTACACGGTGCCATAGGCTGGCGAATGCCCCTCAGTGGCTGGCGAGCCGCCTATACCGGCGATGTTTTGGGATGGCATGACCGTGCCCGGACCCATTTCAACGCATACGCGGCAAGTCAGGTCACCGAAGTGCCCAACACCTTCCCCCATCCGGCACAAGATTCCGCCCTGCATCTGGCACGTTCCGTCAAGAAATGGGGTACCCCCCAATACAGTAACGGATACATCTGCCGTAATCCGCACCGCAATAATCAGATGCACCACTACGACATGAACCTTTGCTACATAGACGAATTGTTATGGCATTTCAAGTGGACGGGGGACTTGGATTATGCCCGCCAAATGTGGCCTGTCATCACCCGTCACCTCGCATGGGAAAAGCTGAACTACGACCCGGATAACGACGGGCTGTATGACGCATACGCCTGTATTTGGGCCAGTGACGCCCTTTATTACAATAGCGGAGCAGTCACCCATTCATCGGCTTATAACTACCGTGCCAACAAGACAGCGGCCCAATTGGCAGAAAAGATAGGCGAGGATCCCACTCCTTACCGCAACGAAGCCGAAAAGATTCTGAAAGCCATGAACGAGAGGCTATGGCTTCCCGACAAAGGACATTGGGCGGAATATCAAGATTTTATGGGTCACAAGCGAGTACACGAAAGTGCCGCTGTATGGACCATTTATCATGCTATAGACAGCGAGACAGCCAATCCGTTCCAAGCCTATCAGGCTACCCGTTATGTAGACACGTCCATTCCTCATATCCCCGTCACGGCCCATGGATTAAAAGAGAATGGCTATGCCACTATCGCCACCACCAACTGGCTGCCCTACTCATGGAGCATCAATAATGTCGCCTTTGCCGAAGTGATGCATACCGCATTGTCATACTTCCAGGCCGGACGTGCCGACGCCGGATACAAACTTTTGAAAAGCTCTGTTCTGGACGGCATGTATCTAGGAGACAGTCCGGGTAACTTCGGCCAGATCAGCTTCTATGATGCCGCACGCGGAGAATGCTACCGCGATTTCGGTGATCCCATCGGAGTCGCTTCACGAGTACTGATCCAAGGTCTGTTCGGTATCCTGCCGGATGCCCTGAACCAGCAAATCATCCTCCGGCCGGGCTTCCCGGACGACTGGGACAAGGCTTCCGTCAGCACTCCCGATATAAGCTATCGCTTTACCCGGAAAGAAGATACGGATACCTATCATATCACACAACGGTTCCAGACTCCTCTCCATCCGGTATTGCACGTCAATGCCAGAAAAGAGAAGATCCGTTCAGTAAAAGTGAACGGTGTCCCTGCCACATGGCAATCCATCGAATCGGCCCATGGCTATCCTCTTCTTTCAATCCAGGCGGAAGGAACATCTTCAACCACCATTACCATCGAATGGGAAGGAGCACCACTTCACACGTTGGCAGTCCAGGAACCAGTCATCACTTCAAACGGGAAGTTGGCTTTGCAAATACCTTCGGGAGCATCCATCTCCCAAGTATATGATCCTCAGAGCGTTTTAGCAAATCACACTGTAGAAGCCACCGCTTTCAACGCACAGATAAAAGGTGAACCGGGACACCACACTTTCTTTGTTTACACCCATCAGGGAGAAATGAATTGGTGGCAACCTGTTAATATCTATATAGAGAACGTCCGGGAATCCCCCTCCTATACAGACTTTGCAGATATCCGTCCCGAAAAATGCCGGATGGTTGATTTTGACCGGCAACTGAATGCTTCCGTCACCGATATATATCAAAATGAATACCTGTCTCCCCGGTCTCCATACACTACGTTGCAACTTCCCACACAGGGAATAGGAGAATGGTGTCATCCGCTGCTGAGTGCTACCATAGACGACTCGGGATTACGCAGTCTTGTACATCATGATACTTTCCAAACGTCTTTAGGCATCCCCTTCCGTCTGAAAGAAAAAGGAAACAACATTCTTTTCACCTCCCTATGGGATAATTACCCGGACAGTTCCACCATCTCACTATCCGGCACGGCCTCACATGCTTATCTGCTGATGGCGGGAAGTACCAACCACATGCAGTGCCACATTGCCAATGGAATAATACGCATACACTATGCAGACGGAACTTCCCAAGCAACGGAGTTGATCAATCCGGACAACTGGTGTCCTATAGAACAAGATTTCTATGTGGACGGCAAAGCATTCCAAGCAACTGCTCCCCGGCCGTACCGTCTGCACTTGAAAAGCGGTAAAGTAAGCCGTGATCTGGGTAAGGAACTCAACATCACCGGCGTATATGGACGTGAGATAGAAGGTGGTGCAGGCATATTGCTCGATATTCCTTTGGATCATTCCAAGGAACTAAAAGGGCTGACCCTGGAAACCCTGTCCAATGATGTGGTGATAGGAATCATGGGGGTCACTTTGCAATAACCACGTGTTATTCAATGCGGAATTACGTTAACTTGAACCGGCGTAGTTCCGCATTATTCATCTTTGGCACACTACGTAAATGTTCCAAAGTCACTCCTTGAATGTGTGCCTGTACCGCCCTGTTTATCAGTCCATGCCCGACTGCCAACACCTGTTTTCCATCATATTGCTCTTTCAAGTAGTCCACAAAACGCCCCGCACGTTCATAGAGCATCGCCTCCGTTTCCACATCTGCCGGAAAATGTTGCAAATCAACTTCTTTAATGGTAAGACCTGTCCAACTCCCCCAATCGATTTCACGCAGCAAGACCGTTTTCTCCCAAGGCAGGTTCCGACCTTCCACCGCGATGCGGGCCGTATCCACACACCGTTTCAAATCACTACAGACCACTGCATCCAAAGAGATGTTCCGCAAAGTATCACGCAGCACTTCAGCCTGTGCTATTCCTTCAACAGTCAGCGTGCCCGGCATATGTCCTTGGAAAATACGGGCGATATTCTCTTCTGTCTGCCCGTGACGGGCTAAATATAAAGTTATCATCTTTTTTAATGCAAAGATAATGCTTACCGGCCAGATTTACTTCAAAAGGGCAACCTTCTTATTCTCCTTTCCAAAGAAAAGCAATCTTCAGACAGATGATAAAAAAATAACAATCTTGCCTATAAAAGTATTCTCCCCGTAGATTAAGGGGTTTCTTCCGTACAGTTAAGGCCTTTCATGCGGTAACCTACTACAGACTCCGTCAGTAGACTGTACAGTCTGTTACATCAGACCGTACGGTCCACTACAATAGTTTATACAGTCCATTATCGGAGTCTGTAGTAGGTTACCGTATGAAAAAGCTTAATCATGCAGTAGAAAAGACTTAGTATACAGGGGAAAAAGGCTTAAGTATTCATCAAAAGCAGACAGCCACCTTCGAAATGTCACTCCGCCTGCAAGCTACAAATTATCCACCGTATCTTCCACTTCTATCACCCAGTCCCCGATAGTACGGGTGGCACTGTCGAAATTAATCCCCACCTTCACGATGCGCCTGCCATCCTTGCGATAAGGAACAGCATACAGCCTGCTGTTTATCTGCGCCAATGCCTCCCGGGCCGTACCGTCATATTTAAATTCCAGCACATAAATGGCATCCTGCATCTTTATGACCACATCCGCACGCCCCACCGCACTTTTCACCTCGCTGTCCACATACATCCCCATCAGACGGAACAACAAATAAAAGATGGTCTGGTAATGCTTCTCCGTCTTGTTCTCCAAATCATTGGGAATGGAAGCAAAGAAAGAACGCGTACGTTCCAAGCAGCTCTCTATATCTCCCTTACGAAGATCGCGAATGAAGGAAACGACATAAAAAGTACTGCTCTGACCCGGCAACTCAAGGTAAGCGGGCAACAGGGACTCGATGAAACCTTTACGCACCTCCCCGTTGGGATAGGCCAGCCGGTACACCTGGAACTCGAGATCATATCCCTTGATCGTCAGGTAACCACTTTGATATAAAACGGGGATAGGACTAGCTACACGTTCCGTCGGGGCATCAAACTGCTCGTCTGTAGCCTCCACCCCCTCCAGCTGGCGCACGTCAAAATCCGTTTCCTGCAACAAATCAATCAAGAAAGTAGGAGTGCCGGTAGAGAACCAGAAATTCTTGTACTCCTTTGCATCAAAGGCATTGAACAGACTGAAAGGATTGTAAATATCCTCACAATGCTTGCTGAAATGATACCCGTCATACTGCCGCTTCAGATGCGCACAGGCAGCTTCATACGTCTCGCCGTTCGCCAAAGCCATCCGCTCAATGTCCGGACGAAGCTCGTCCAGCAACTCCCGCTCGGTGATGCCGCATATCGCGCTGAAGTCATCCCGCATACTGATGTTCTTCAAATTATTCAGCTCACTGAAAATGCTCATCTGGCTGAACTTGCTGATTCCCGTGATAAAGAGGAAACGAAGGTATTGCCCCAATCCCTTGAGAGGACTGAAAAACTTACGCAGTTCATTCCGAAGCTCCTGCTGCAAGGGGATGTTGGAATTACTGTCCAAAAGAGGAGCGTCGTATTCGTCAATCAGGACAACGACCGGCAGACCGGTCTGTTCATACGCACGACGGATCATACCTTGCAGACGAGCAGCAGGAGTCTTTTCCTCCTTTTCCGCCCCATAAACCTTTTCACAACGAAGTAAAAACAGATTCAACTGTTCCTGCAAATCGAACAGGGTAGTATATTTAGTCAGACTGAAATCAATATGGAATACCGGATACACGTTCCAGTCCTTTTCCAGACGCTCCATGGCCAGCCCCTTAAATAAATATTTTTTCCCTTGAAAGTAAGCCTCAAGGGTGGACACCAACAAGCTTTTCCCAAACCTCCGCGGACGGCTCAGAAAATACACACTGTCCGTGTTAGCCAATCGGTAAACCAGTTCGGTCTTGTCTACATATACACAATTCCGGTTACGCAACTGCTCAAAATTCTGTATACCTATGGGGTATCGTCTGTAATTTTCTTCCATATTCTCATTGTTTTCTAATTCTGCTTATGGGATAGAAACAAAGATAGCTGTTATCCGATAAAACACAAAAACTTTTCATTTGTTTTTAATAAAGCCCCAACAACTTAAACTGGTGATGATAAGGTAAAGAGCCGTTAGAAATATAAAATCATCTCTCTTTTATTGCAGATAATCAAAAAATAAATTACTTTTGTTTCACTTAAAACGAATCAATAAACAACTTAAATAACAGAACAGTATGATAGACGCAAAAACTTGCATCAACGACGCACAAGAGAAAATGGACATGGCCGTTATGTATTTGGAAGAAGCCTTAGCGCACATTCGTGCAGGAAAAGCCAGTACCCGGTTGCTGGACGGCATTCGTGTTGACTCTTATGGAAGCATGGTTCCCATCAGTAATGTAGCTGCCGTGACTACTCCCGATGCACGCAGTATCGCCATCAAGCCATGGGACAAAAGTATGTTCCGTATCATCGAAAAAGCTATCATGGACTCTGATCTGGGCATCACTCCCGAAAACAACGGTGAAATTATCCGTTTGGGTATTCCGCCATTGACAGAGGAACGCCGCAAGCAACTGGCCAAACAATGTAAAGGCGAAGGCGAAACCGCAAAAGTAAGTATACGCAACGCACGCCGTGACGCTATAGACACACTGAAAAAGGCCGTTAAAGAGGGTATGCCCGAAGACGAGCAAAAGAATGCGGAAGCCAAACTTCAGAAAGTACACGATAAATATATCGCGAAGATTGAAGAACTTCTGGCAGAGAAAGATAAAGAAATTATGACGGTTTAATGAAGAACTTAAAATAATGAAGCAATAATAATGAAGAAGGAAGAATTGTCCTGCACAGCCTTGCTTTTGTCCGTGCGGTCCAATTCCTCTTTCTTCATTTTTCATTCTTCATTTTAATTTATGAAAGGACTAGTAATAAAAAACACAGGCAGCTGGTATCTTGTCAAAACAGAAGACGGACGTACCATCGAATGCAAGATCAAAGGAAATTTCCGTTTAAAGGGTATTCGGAGTACCAATCCCATTGCTGTAGGAGATTATGTACAAATCATTATCAACAATGAAGGAACCGCCTTCATCAGTGAGATAGAAGACCGCAAGAACTATATCATCCGGCGCGCCTCCAACCTTTCCAAACAATCGCACATACTGGCAGCCAATCTGGATCAATGTATGCTGATTGTTACAATTAATTATCCCGAAACCTCAACTATATTCATTGACCGTTTTCTAGCCACCGCGGAAGCATACCGTGTACCCGTCAAACTGATATTCAATAAGACAGACAGGTATAATGAGGATGATACACGCTATATGGATGCTCTGATAAACCTGTACACATACATCGGTTACCCTTGCTTCAAAGTTTCCGCACTGAACAACATAGGTACAGATGAAGTGAAAAAAGACCTGGAAGGGAAGGTCACTTTGCTTTCCGGCAACTCAGGAGTAGGGAAATCAACATTAATCAACGCCATTTTACCTGAACAAACTTTGAAAACAGGTGAAATATCCGATTACCATAACAAGGGAATGCATACCACAACCTTTTCCGAAATGTTCCCGGTAGACGGCGGCGGATACATCATCGACACTCCGGGTATCAAAGGTTTCGGAACATTCGATATGGAAGAAGAGGAAGTAGGACATTACTTTAAAGAAATATTTGAATATTCCGCTCATTGCAAGTATGGAAACTGCACCCATAGGCACGAGCCCGGATGCGCCGTACGCGATGCAGTGGAGAAACATCTAATCAGCGAGTCACGCTATACTTCTTACCTGAATATGTTGGAAGACAAGGAAGAAGGCAAGTATCGCGCCGCTTACTAAAAACCACAACTTTATGAAAAAACACCTCTTAGCTATTGCACTGTTTGCATTATGCACCACCGGGCTGAATGCCGCTTCTCCTAAAAAAGTAGCTCCTGAAAAAAAAGGAGTAGAAACCATTAACCGTGCCACAGCCGAAGCACATATCGGCTTTTTGGCCTGTGACGAACTGGAAGGACGCGAAGCCGGATGGAAAGGTGGACGCATTGCAGGCAATTATATCATTTCCTGCCTGAAACAGATGGGAATAAAGCCACTGGACGGAGACTATATACAGCCCTTTGACGTGTATCATGCTGAACGGCAAGTGAAAGGGAAACGCTGGCAAGTACATCCCGATTCTATTGCGGAACTGAAAAAAGTGGTACATCAAAAATTGGCATTACGTAATATCTTAGGTAAAATAGAAGGAAAGAATCCAAATGAAATTGTCATTATCGGTGCACATTACGACCACATAGGCTACGATCCGATGCTGGAAGGAGATCAGATTTATAACGGTGCAGATGATAATGCATCAGGCGTTCAAGCCGTATTACAGGTAGCCCGTGCTTTTCTTGCTACCGGCGAGCAGCCGGAACGTACCGTTATCTTCGCCTTTTGGGATGGTGAGGAAAAGGGATTGCTGGGCTCCCGTTATTTCGCCATGAACTATCCGGATATTAAAAAGGTAAAAGGCTATTTGAACTATGACATGATAGGACGTAACAGCCGGGAGGACCAGCCCGATTATTTCGTTTACTTCTATACCGCAGCCCATCAGGCCTTCGGTGACTGGCTGAAAAAAGATATTGAGGATTACCGCTTGCAGTTATCCCCTGACTACCGGGCTTGGGACAATCCGGTGGGAGGCAGCGACAACGGCACGTTCGCCAAACAGGGAATACCTATTATATGGTATCACACTGATGCCCATCCCGATTATCACCTTCCGGGAGATGAAACACAGAAAATCAATTGGCTGAAGATAGTCGATATAACCAAAGCCTCTTTCCTTGCGATGTGGAAACTGGCAAACGAAAAAAAATATTAAAAAAGAACGTGGCGTTTAAACTGAACGCCACGTTTTTTTATCTAATCTTACATTAACGTATTTATTAAACCCATATAGAAAGGCACATGAACAAACGAATCAAATGGGGCATCATTATATTAATCGGAGCCGGCTTGGCCGGACTAGGCATCTATCAATTTACCCCTCACGAAAATAAAGAACTGACAGCCGCCGACGCGTTGCCTAAAGAAAACAAGCAACGCACATTGAAAGTCAATGCACAAGTCATAAAACCACACTTGCTGACAGATGAAATATTGGTGACCGGACGCCTGGTTCCTGACGAAGAAGTGAGTTTGTCTTTTGAAACCTCCGGAAAGATCACCGATATTTTTTTCACAGAAGGCACATTGGTAAAACGAGGAGAATTACTTGCCAAAGTAAACGACCGGCAGTTACAGGCTCAGTTAAAACGTCTGGAAGCACAAATACCTTTAGCCGAAGACCGTGTGTTCCGCCAAAACGCCCTGTTAAAACGAGATGCGGTCAGTAAAGAAGCATACGAACAGGTAAAAACCGAACTTGCCACCCTTAACGCTGATATCGAAAATATCAAAGCCAACATTGACATGACCGAACTCCGCGCACCATTCGACGGTATCATCGGATTGAGGCAGGTCAGTACGGGAGCATACGCCTCCCCCACCACTGTAGTAGCCAGACTGACCAAAGTGACTCCATTGAAAGTAGAGTTCGCTGTACCGGAACGTTATGCCCGGGAAATAAAAAAAGGGACTAATCTGGAGTTCAAAGTAGAAGGAAGGCTGGATACCTATCATGCACAGGTTTATGCAACCGAATCCAGTATAGATATGGAAACCCATTCATTGAACATCCGTGCCATCTACCCCAACCGCAACGGCGAACTGCTGGCAGGCAGATATGCAGATATTCAATTAAAACAAAAAGAAATAGAAGATGCGATAGCGATTCCATCCGAAGCGATTGTCCCCGAAATGGGTAAAAATAAAGTATTTGTTTATCGTAGCGGAGTTGCAGACCCTGTAGATGTTATTATAGGACTCCGTACCGAAGCCGAAGTACAGATTGTACGAGGATTGTCTGTGGGTGATACCATCCTGACATCGGGTACACTGCAATTACGTAAGGGAATGCCTGTGGAACTTCAGGCCATTAACTAACAACTAAAAAAATACTTTTATGAATATTTCCGAACTTAGTATCCGTAGGCCTGTGCTCGCCACCGTGCTTACCATCATCATATTACTTTTCGGACTGATCGGTTACAATACATTGGGAGTCCGCGAATATCCTTCGGTAGATAATCCGATCATCTCTGTTACCTGTAGTTACTCGGGTGCCAATGCCGATGTAATCGAGAATCAGATAACCGAGCCTTTGGAACAAAACATCAACGGTATTCCGGGAATCCGTTCTTTGTCCAGTGTCAGCCAACAAGGGCAATGCCGTATCACAGTGGAATTTGAATTATCCGTCGATTTGGAAACTGCCGCCAATGACGTACGTGACAAAGTGTCCCGCGCACAACGTTACCTGCCACGCGACTGTGACCCTCCTACTGTATCCAAGGCTGATGCCGATGCAACGCCTATCCTGATGGTAGCTATCCAAAGTGACAGCCGCTCTCTGTTGGAACTGAGTGAAATAGCAGACTTGACCGTAAAAGAACAACTGCAAACCATTTCGGATGTAAGCAGCGTATCTATTTGGGGAGAAAAACGTTACTCCATGCGCCTATGGCTCGACCCCACCAAGATGGCAGGATATGGTATTACTCCGGTAGATGTAAAGAACGCGATAACCAATGAAAATATAGAACTCCCCTCGGGCAGCATTGAAGGTAATACCGTAGAATTGACCTTACGCACCATGGGACAAATGCACACCGCTAAAGAATTCAATAACATCATATTAAAAGAAGTAGGCGGAAGAGTGGTCCGTTTCAGCGATATCGGTTACGCCGAACTAGGTCCGGCAGATATCAAGAGTTACATGAAAATGAACGGAGTGCCGATGGTAGGTGTCGTTGTCATTCCACAACCCGGTGCCAACCATATCGAAATCGCCGATGCCGTATACCAGCGTATGGAGCAGATGAAGAAGGACTTGCCCGACGATGTGAAATACAGCTATGGCTTTGACAACACTAAGTTTATCCGCGCTTCCATCGATGAAGTAAAAAGTACGGTGTATGAAGCGTTCGTACTGGTTATCATCATCATTTTCCTGTTCTTGCGCGACTGGCGCGTGACACTGATTCCCTGCATTGTGATTCCGGTTTCATTGATCGGAGCTTTCTTTGTGATGTACATAGCAGGTTTCTCCATCAATGTGCTGACCATGCTGGCGGTTGTATTGTCCGTAGGTTTGGTAGTGGATGACGCCATCGTTATGACAGAGAATATCTATATCCGCATAGAACGAGGTATGCGTCCGTTCGAAGCAGGAATAGAAGGGGCAAAAGAAATTTTCTTCGCTGTTATCTCCACCACTATCACCTTGGTGGCAGTGTTCCTGCCCATCGTATTTATGGAAGGAACCAGCGGACGTCTGTTCCGTGAGTTCAGTTTCGTTGTGGCAGGTTCGGTCATCATTTCTTCCTTTGCCGCATTAACGTTCACCCCTATGCTGGCAACCAAGCTATTGATAAAACGGGAAAAACAGGGATGGTTCTACCAAAAGACAGAGCCTTTCTTTGAAGGTATGAACCGCATATATGCCCGTTCACTGAACGCTTTTCTTAAAAGACGCATATGGGCAATACCTGTTACAGTGATTATGTTGATAGCCATCGGAGTACTTTGGGTCCAGATACCCGCTGAAATGGCTCCGATGGAAGACCGGTCGCAAATAAGTATCAATACCCGTGCAGCCGAAGGGGCCAGCTATGAATACATCCGTGATTATACGGAAGATATCAACAATCTGGTAGATTCTATTATACCTGATACCGAATCTGTAACCGCACGTGTTTCCAGTGGCAGTGGAAATATACGTATCACATTGAAAGATATCAAAGATCGTGATTACACCCAGATGGAAGTTGCCGAACGTATCTCACAGGCCATCCGCAACAAGACGAAAGCACGTGCCTTTGTGCAACAACAGTCTTCTTTCGGCGGACGGAGAGGAAGTATGCCCGTACAATATGTACTACAAGCTGTCAGTATAGAAAAACTGGAGAAAGTATTACCGGCTTTTTTAAGCAAAGTATATGACAACCCTACTTTCCAGATGGCGGACGTGGACCTGAAGTTCAGCAGCCCGGAAATGAGAGTGAATATTAACCGTGATAAGGCAGGTACAATGGGAGCCACCGTGCGTGATATAGCCGAAACACTGCAATACGGTCTCAGCGGACAACGTATGGGCTATTTTTATATGAATGGAAAACAATATGAGATTTTGGGTCAGATAAACCGCCAACAACGTAATACACCGGCCAATATCAAATCTATTTACATACGAAGCGACAAAGGGGAAATGATTCAATTGGACAATCTGGTAGAATTTGTAGAATCCGTAGCTCCTCCTAAATTGTACCACTACAACCGTTTTATTTCCGCTACCGTATCTGCCGGACTGGCAGATGGAAAGACCATCGGACAAGGCTTGGAAGAAATGGATAAAATCGCCGCCCAGACTTTGGACGAAACTTTCCGTACCGCCTTGTCGGGAGACTCCAAAGACTATCGGGAAAGTTCATCCAGCCTGATGTTTGCTTTCATTCTGGCATTGATACTTATCTATCTTATTCTGGCGGCACAGTTCGAAAGTTTCAAGGACCCTTTCATCATCATGCTTACCGTTCCTCTGGCCATTGCAGGAGCACTGATTTTCATGTATGCCGGTGGCATTACCATGAACATATTCAGCCAGATCGGTATTATTATGCTGATTGGTCTGGTAGCAAAGAATGGTATCTTGATTGTGGAATTTGCCAATCAGAAACAAGAATCCGGTGAAAACAAGATGCAGGCCATACGGGATGCCGCTTTGCAACGCTTGCGCCCTATTCTCATGACAAGTGCCTCTACCGTATTAGGCTTGATCCCGCTGGCATTCGCAACAGGAGAAGGCGCCAACCAACGTATCGCCATGGGTACGGCTGTTGTGGGAGGAATGTTAGTATCTACTTTCCTGACCATGTATATCGTACCGGCTATTTATAGTTATATATCTACCAACCGAAACGTTAAAACAGAAACTGTATGAAACGAATCATTATAACTTTATGTATCTGTACTGCATGGGTGGCTTCCACCTATGCGCAATATCCTTATACGCTGAAAAAATGTCTGGAGGAAGGACTTGCAAACAATTATTCCATACGTATCACCCGTAATGAAGAACAGATCAGCCATAACAATGCCACATTAGCAAATGCCGGTTATCTGCCGACTGTTGATTTGTCTGCCGGATATACAGGAACGTTGGACAATACGGATACCAAGAGTAGAAGTACAGGCACTACAGCCAGTGAACGAAACATCTACGACCAAACCTTAAAGGCCGGACTGGATGTAAACTGGACTCTGTTCGACGGATTCAATATCAGCACCACCTACAAAAAACTGAAGGAACTGGAACGCCAGGGAGAAACCAACACGCGTATTACCCTTGAAGACTTCATAGCGGGACTCACTGCCGAATACTATAATTATGTACAACAGGAAATACGTCTGAAGAACTTCCTTTACGCTGTGTCTTTATCCAAAGAACGCCTGCGCATTGTAGAAGAACGATACCATATCGGTAATTTTTCCCGGCTGGATTATCAACAAGCCAAAGTGGACTTCAATGCAGACAGTGCACAATATATGAAACAACAGGAACTGGTGGTTACCTCACGTATCAACCTGAACGAGTTAATGGCCGTACAGGAAGTCAACCGACCGCTACGTGTCAATGACTCCATTATAACAGTGAATGATGCGCTGAATTACGATGAATTATGGGAATCCACCCTCAAGACGAATGCCAACCTGCTGAAAGCTGATCAAAATACAACAATTGCCCAATTGGATTACCGTCAGGTTCTATCCCGTAATTATCCCTATGTGAAATTGAACGCCGGTTATGGCTATACATTCAACAAATATGAAACAAACGCCACCAGCCGGAGAAGCAATTGGGGACTAAACGGAGGAATTACCGTAGGCATTAACCTATGGGATGGTAACCGTCGCCGTGAAAAGCGCAATGCCAGCCTGCAAATACGTAACTCGCAACTGGAAAGAGAACAGCTGGAATTGGGCTTGAAAGCGGATTTAAGCAATCTGTGGCAGGCCTATCGCAATAATTTACGTTTATTAAATTTGGAACGCCAGAATCTGGTTGCCGCCCGTGAAAACCATGAAATAGCCAAAGAACGTTATCTGTTGGGAGATCTCTCCGGTATCGAGATGCGTGAAGCCCAAAAGAGCCTGCTTGATGCGGAAGAACGTATTTTGTCTGCTGAATATAACACCAAAGTCTGTGAAATTTCCCTGCTCCAACTAAGTGGAAGAATAACGAAATATCTCGAATAATCGTTATAGCCTTTACTTATAGCTTGTAATTCAGGGCAGTTATCCGTACCTTTGCACACAATTATCACTAAATATGTTGTAAAAAGATATGGGATTATTTATCAAGAAGCCTTTTGCTGCATTACAAGCCGAAGCCAATGAATCTGGAAACAAGACCCTGAAAAGAGTCTTGGGACCATGGAGCTTGATCGCATTAGGAGTAGGTGTTATCATCGGTGCCGGATTATTCTCCATCACCGGAACAGTAGCCGCAGGATACACAGGGCCTGCCATTACTTTATCTTTCGCCATAGCGGCAATAGGTTGTTGCTTTGCCGGTTTATGTTATGCCGAGTTTGCTTCCATGATACCTGTAGCAGGTAGTGCTTATACATACTCATATGCTACAATGGGCGAACTTATAGCATGGATTATCGGCTGGGATCTAGTATTGGAATATACTGTTGCCGCTACTACCGTCAGTATCAGCTGGAGCAGATATCTCGTTGTTTTTCTGGAAGGAGTGGGGATAAATATCCCCCATGCACTTGCTGCTTGTCCCTGGGACGGAGGTATTGTGAATATACCGGCCGCACTGATTGTAGTGCTGATGAGTATTTTTCTGATTCGTGGAACAGAAGGAAGTTCTATCTTTAACGGCTTCATTGTGTTCCTGAAAGTGGCAGTGATTCTTATTTTCGTTGTATTAGGATGGAAATACATTAATGCAGAGAATTATGTTCCTTATATCCCTGCCAATACTGGTACTTTAGGCGAGTTCGGATTCTCGGGTGTATTGCGTGGAGCAGCGATTGTATTTTTCGCCTTTCTTGGTTTTGATGCCGTAAGTACAGCCGCTCAGGAAACAAAAAATCCGAAACGGGATATGCCCGTCGGCATTCTAGGTTCCCTGCTGATTTGCACCATTCTTTATATGGTGTTTGCTTACGTAATGACGGGAGTTGCCCATTATTCTGACTTTGCAGGACAACAAGGTATCGCACCTGTTGCCGTAGCGATTGACCACATGGGACATGCAGATGCCACAGGAGTAATTCATCCGGATTATCCGTGGTTGAACCGGGCCATCGTACTGGCTATCCTGTTTGGTTACTGCTCGGTTATTATGGTAACTTTGCTAGGACAAAGCCGTGTATTTCTAAGTATGAGCCGCGACGGACTGTTGCCTCCTTTCTTTTCAAAGATTCACGAGAAATACCGGACACCGGCACACAGTAATTTGTTATTCATGGTCATTGTAGGAGGGCTGGCAGCATTTGTTCCGGCACGTGTAGCCGGAGAAATGACCAGTATAGGTACCTTATTCGCCTTCACATTGGTTTGCGCGGCAGTATTGATCGTGCGTAAAAGTATGCCTGACGTACATCGTGCCTTTAAAACTCCTTTTGTTCCCACGGTACCGATTCTGGGCATCCTTACCTGCCTTTGTATGATGTTGTTTCTTCCGGCTGACACTTGGATCCGATTGGTATTATGGATGCTGATAGGTCTGGATGTTTATGCCTGCTATGGAGTAAAACACAGCAAACTGGAACATAACGTAAAACGACGCAAAGGACTCACCATATTGAATATGACAGGAATCGCCCTGTCTGTACTTTCAGTTATTACAGGATTGTGGCATCAACAGACAGTAGGCTGGGAAGAAGACAAGACATTGCTCGCTATTTCGTTCGTCTTTGCGTTCACACATTGCGCATTCTATATGGTACGTATCTGGAAACAGACATCCGAGAAGAAGAAGTAAGCGTTTTCCACACGCTATCTGTTTCCATAACTTTCATTCACCGTAAGGGGGTAAATTCAATCCACCCCCTACCGTGAATAAAGTTATCATAGTTTCATACCCATCGGTTCTGAACCCATAATCAAGCCTTATAACCTATGAAAGTCTTAAGTTATCCATAGTAGAAAGAACATTTAAAAAACTTCTTCAAAAATGTTTTTAGCTACTACCACAGTATTTCCTTCAGGAATTGAGGAATAGAATCCTGTTTCTTTAGTCCATGCTTCTTCCAAGGTATAAAAATCAAGTTCCTCCGGTTGCTTTCCATCCAGGACACAAGCTAAATAATCAAAATAAGCCTTCCATCTCATAAAATAGAAATCTTTCAAAATGCCATTCCATTCTTTATGAGCATAATCACGAAGTCCGCCTTGATCTGCCGCTACACGATTTCCCCATGTAGTAATCTGAACACGTGCATTCCATTCGTATAATGCTTTTTCTTCCTGGGTCTGTCCTGCTGAACGTGCCGCTTCAATCCAAGTTCCAACCTTGAATTCTTTCCGGGTACCCAACAACTGGTCTTGCAATAGAATAAGATGCAGAAAATGCTGTGAAGCCAACTCAAATACTTGCTTGTCTCCTGCCCGAAACGCAGCCGTTACCACTTTTTGCATCAAACGCCCCTTTTCTGCCAATGCCTGCCGGAGCACATCCACCAAATCGAACTCAAAATTATTATTACCCTGATATTTATCAGCCACAGAAACCATCAGTCGGGCAGCCTCTATCACATCCTGCGGATTATAGTATTCTTTCATCTCCGACCAACTGGATACCTGATATACATCCAACCCCGGACGAGCGCAGAATACAGACTCATGCGTTCCCTGTTGTATTTTCTCCTTGGGACTATTATAAATACCGTTACCCAATAAATCCCAAACTTGTTGCAAAGCCTCATCCTCTACCCCATAACGAGCATATACGTATCCTTTCAACCACTCATCACGAGTAAACCGATGTTCACGCCACGGCAATTCCATCACCAGCTCATACATAACCGGATTGTTCTCAATACCTTCCGGAGTCATCCCTACTCCACGCAATGTCCTTCCGGCATGAACATCTGCTTTCGCGTCATAAAAGCCATCAATCAGCGCATCCATTTTACCATGAAGCCCAATGTTACCACCAAAATTCAACAACATGCAGTACACCCACCCATGCTGCCCGTATCCTCCTTTGCGACACCACTCTGACGCCGGGTCTCCCCATTGCGGACGGCATTCGCTATGCAAGTCCAAGACTAACAGGTCTCCTGCTTCCAGATGCTCTATCATCGGAGTACGAGGATTGTCCTGCCATGCCTGAGCCACCCACACAGCATCCGGATTTGTTTTTTTCATGGCTTTCATGATGGCTTTACCGGCTGCATCCAAATTTACTCCTTGAGTACTTCCCCCTTCATGAAACGGATCAATAGCGTAAAAACCAGTTTTTCCATACAGTTTTGTCAGTTCTCTATAATACAAAGCAGAGATTTCTTCAAAGCGTTCATCCTCCGGCTGTAAAAAGGCAGGACGATGATAGCTGCACCAAAATCCGGGATCAGCAACATTCAATCCTAATTTCTCCTTTGCATTATGAGGAACCATGCCACAATATCCCGGCAACACAGGTTCGATGCCATATTCACGCATTCTTTTTACAATCTTCTTCTGAAGTTTTTCCTGACGGGTATACCAACTTTCAGGATTAGGTCCTCCCCACCCTTCCAGATTATTCATCAACCACCAAGCTGTAAAACCCGGTCCGGCTACAAATTCATTAATTTCATCCTTAGTATATCCCAGTTTTAGAAGTACATTTCTCCAAACCGACTCAGTCCCTGTCAATGCCAGGGAAAGATTGATACCGTGAAGCGCCATCCAATCTATCTCCTTTTCCCAACGCTCCCAGTCCCAAAAAGCCATGGAATAAGAGAAAGTACAATAATTCAGATCATAACGATAGGGCAGATCCGTTTCATGCCGTTCCTTTTTAGTCACAGGAGGCAAAACAGCAGGCAGTTTTGCAGTCATTCCATTCCAAGAAAGATGTATGCCTGCATAATATTTCAAATACCAATTCAATCCGGTAGCAATATTTACATAGTCATTACCCCGGATAATTACTTTATCACCTTTCTGATCGAGTTCAAAAAAATCGGTTTCCGATTTCTGACGTTCAATAATAAATTTGGAGGAAGCTCCTTTGTCGATGCGCTCTAATAATCCTGTAACAGGAGAAGAAAATAAGTTGCTTGTCATCCATAACAGCACAAACAACAATCGTAGTTTTTTCATCATATTATTAAGGTAACGGATAACACCAATTAAATAAAAAACAGAACAGCCCCCTCGCCTTTAAAGGGAGGAAGGCTGTATTAGTATTATTACGGAATTATTTAATTATTTACAATTTCCAAGGCAACGCGGCTTCAACTGCTTGAAGAAGTCATTACCTTTATCGTCCACCAAGATGAATGCCGGGAAATCTTCCACTTCAATTTTCCAGATAGCTTCCATACCCAATTCCGGATATTCCACACACTCAATGCTCTTGATATTATTCTGAGCAAGGATAGCAGCCGGACCACCAATAGAGCCCAGATAGAAACCGCCATACTTCTTACAAGCATCCGTTACCTGCTGGCTACGATTACCTTTTGCCAACATTATCATGCTACCGCCATGTGACTGGAACAAATCCACATACGGGTCCATACGTCCTGCTGTAGTGGGACCCATAGAACCACAAGCCATACCTTCCGGAGTCTTTGCCGGACCGGCATAATAGATAGGATGATCTTTGATATACTGCGGCAAATCTTCGCCACGATCCAAACGCTCTTTCAATTTAGCATGAGCGATATCGCGACCTACAATAATGGTTCCGTTCAATGACAGACGGGTAGCTACCGGATACTTGGTCAATTCTTTCAGGATATCCGCCATCGGTTGGTTCAAATCAATCTTAACCACATCGCCTTCACCGGCTTCACGGAGTTCTGCCGGAATCAGCTCACCCGGTTTATCATCCATCTTTTCAATCCAGATACCATCTTTATTGATCTTACATTTTATATTACGGTCAGCAGAACAGGAAACGCCCAGACCGATAGGACAAGAAGCACCGTGACGAGGCAAGCGGATGATGCGGACATCGTGAGCCATATACTTACCACCAAACTGTGCACCCAAGCCAATCTTATAAGCTTCTTCCAATACTTGTTTTTCCAGTTCCACATCGCGGAAAGCACGCCCGTATTCATTACCGGTAGTAGGCAACTCGTCATAATAGTGAGTAGAAGCTAGCTTAACAGTCAGCAAGTTCTTCTCTGCCGATGTACCACCGATTACAAATGCAATATGATAAGGAGGACAAGCAGCCGTACCCAAAGTCTTCATTTTTTCAACAAGGAAAGGAACCAATGTAGCCGGATTCAATACAGCTTTCGTTTCCTGATATAAATAGGTCTTGTTCGCCGAACCACCACCTTTAGTCACACAAAGGAACTTGTATTCCATACCTTCAGTAGCTTCCAAATCAATTTGTGCAGGCAGGTTACATTTGGTGTTCACCTCATCGTACATAGTCAAAGGAGCATTCTGAGAATAACGAAGATTTTCTTCCGTATAAGTCTTATAAACTCCCAAGGAAAGGGCTTCTTCATCACAATAGCCGGTCCATACCTGCTGACCTTTCTCACCATGGACAATAGCAGTACCCGTATCTTGACAAAGAGGTAATTTGCCTTTAGCTGAAACTTCCGCATTACGCAAGAAAGTCAATGCTACATACTTATCGTTATCACTGGCTTCGGGATCACTCAGAATCTTAGCAACCTGTTCATTGTGTGAACGGCGAAGCAAGAAAGAAACATCACGGAAAGCAGCGTTAGCCATAGCAGTCAGACCTTCTTTTTCAATCTTCAAGATAGGTTTTCCTTCAAACTCACTTACTGACACATAATCTTTAGTCAGCAAATAATACTCGGTTTTATCAGGTCCCAACGGGAACATGTGCTGATAATGGAACGGAGGTGTTGCCATATTGATACTTATTTTAGTTAAAAGTTATTAGTGTGACAAAGGTAGTAACTATTATCGAAATTTTTCCTTAATTAGCGTGAAAACTTTCAAGGAATGTACTTACCTTTGCCAACTCATTAAAATAACATCACATTATACATGAAAAGATTAGGCAAATTCTTATTTATTACTTCATTACTGTTATGCTTTCTCATCCCTCGAGGATGGACACAAACCCAAGCAAAAAACCAACCGGACAGTATCGAACTCAAACTGAAGGAAATCTACACGAAACGGGAAGTCATGATTCCCATGCGTGACGGAATCAAGCTTTACACCGCTGTCTACGAACCGAAAGACAACAGCAGGCAGCATCCTATCCTGATGCACCGCAGCCCTTACTCTTGTTCCCCATACGGAGAAGGATTTGACCGTCATTTCAGAACTAATCTGAAAAACTATATAGAGCACCGATATATTATCGTCTTCCAAGATGTACGTGGACGGCATAAGAGTGAAGGAATATTTATCCAAGTACGCCCTCTCAACAAAAACAAAAAGGGTAAGAAAGATAAAAAGAATATAGACGAAGCAACGGACACATACGATACCATAGAATGGTTGATTCACAACACATATAATAACGGAAATGTAGGAACATGGGGAATCAGTTATGATGGTTTCTATGCCACTATGACAGCCTCCTCCAATCATCCGGCTTTGAAAGCTGTTTCTCCGCAAGCTCCCGTCACCGACTGGTTCCGTGGAGATGACCGTCATCACAACGGAGCCTTCACCCTGCTGCAAACCACTAATTTCCTTCCCAGACTGGAAGGACGCCACATGGGAAAAGGAGTGATGAACCAAATTGTAAAGAATGATGTTTACACAGATTTTCTGGCACTCGGTACCTTTAAGAATGTAGACGACCTGGTACGTGATACCACACAGACATTGTGGAATGATATCAAAAACCATCCTGATTTCGATGATTTCTGGAAAGAGCGCGATGCACGCACCTCCTGTTATAACTTGAAGCCAGCCATATTGGTGGTAGGTGGACTGTATGACTCCGAAGACTGTTACGGAGCCTGGAATCTTTATAAAGCCATCAAAGAGCAATCACCGGACACAGATTTATATCTGACATTCGGTCCTTGGTGGCATGGAGCATGGACAGTACGCGGGTTCCAAGGTTTCGGTAATCTGTATTTCGGTAAAAGCACTTCAGCTTATTACATGGACAAAATAGAATATCCTTTTTTCCGATATTTCCTGGAAGGAAAGGGAGAAAAGCCCAAGCATAAAGTAAATATATTCCATACAGGTGAAAACGAATGGAAAACATACGACGAATGGCCTGTACAAAAGACTGCCGGTACACCTTATTATATACATAAAAACGGATCAGTATCCACACAAGCACCGGCAGAACAAGAGTCTTATTCTGAATATATTTCAGATATGTCACGTCCGGTACCCTATACGGCAAACCCTACCACTTACCGGACAAAAGAATTCATGGTAGATGACCAACGCTTTGCTACTTCACGTCCCGATGTCATTACTTTCATGACGGAGCCGCTATGTGATACTTTAACATTGGCCGGTCCTATAGAAGTGGAATTAATGACTGCCATCAGTAGTACTGACGCTGATTTTATGGTGAAAGTAATTGATGTATATCCTGAAAAATTTGAATATTCCAAAACTGCACGCAGTTATTTAAAGAGTGACTACCCAATGAGTGGGTACCAGCTGATGATTCGTGGCGAATTATTCAGAGGACGCTTCCGTAAGGGATTCGACAATCCCCTGCCTTTCAAACCGGAAGAAATAACTCCGGTTAATTACACACTGTATGATGTGGCACACACATTCCTGCCGGGACACAGACTGATGATTCAAATTCAAAGTTCCTGGTTCCCCATTATTGACCGCAATCCACAAAGGTTTATTGATACCTATCATTGTACGGTAGAAGATTTTGTGATGAAACAAAAGATCAAAATTTATCATCAGCAAGGAGCTGCAAGCAGAGTTATACTACCTGTGGTAAAAAAATAAAAAGGAAGTATCCAAACAAGCTCAAATGTCATCCAATAGCAAGAGCCGTATGACTACTCCAGCATTCATACGGCTCTTTTTATATGTAACTACCATCTGTAACTTTTCCGAAGGTTCATCTTAGTCTGGATACTCTCATCAAAAATATCATATAGAAGCAATCCGTTCTATCAACTCGTTACCCAACGCTGTTTTCGCTTCAATATGCTGCAATACCGCTGTCACAAACGGATTACTTTCAAATACCCCACGCACCTGTTCAAAATCCTGCTCCATTTCTTCACGTGATCCATCTGCACCGAACCCCGTCATAGCAGACAAAGAAAATTCCTTTTTCGCATCGGCATAGACCATTTTATCCAATCCGACAACAGCCTCCTGCCACTTCTTCACGATAGCAATAACATCCTTTGCCGTTATTTCATCGGAACGCAGATTATAAAACTCAAGCATCTTCCCATACGCCCATGTCCACTCGTATGTATAATAATTACGATGCATCTCAACAAAACGGTCATGAATCTGATCCACATTAGTCAGGATTCCAGATTCTATATCTGCCATCAACTTCTCTATTTCACTTTTAGGAGCGATCAATCCGGAAATATCCACCCATTCTCCTGTCCCTATCTCTGTATCAGGAATCAACCGGGCACGGATTTCCTCATCACTGCTAAAACGAACCTCCTCCAAACGCTTGATTAATGAATTACCCAAAAATTTATGAATAGCCGTTTCATAAAAACGAATGCCATTATTTAAAGAAGAATTCTTAATTTTCGCACTTTGGTAAGAGTAAGTTTCTGAAGTTTCTCCGGATACTTTACGTAATTCTTTCAGAATACTACGCCCTTTCATCATTTTCTGAATAGTATAGGGACTCAACAGGTTATAATTAATCTGATCCAAACGGTTCGGATCTTTACGTTTGTCACGTTTAGGCCACTTTTGAGCATCCCGAATCGTACCTACACTCCGCAAATTCACCCCTGGCACCAGATAAGTGGTATTTTGCTGCTCTATCAGATAAGAAAAAGGCAGATTAGAAGTATCGGCATGATTCACATGACGCCCCATAACCAAAGAAAATGCACCTACACGTGCGGGCCATAAAATATAAGAATCGGAAGTAGTCTTCGCCCCACGCTCCATAGCCCCCTGATGAATCGGACCTAACTTATACATATGGTTGCTTTGATTAGAGCCGGAACCCGCATTCATAAAAGAGAACATTCCGGCAATCAGCAAAGTAGACTTATGATGAGTCACCGTAAAGGGTCCGGCAAAAATGGCACATGCCTCACCGTTCTCTTCTTGACAATTACTGAAAAACAAAGAATCGGATGCAGAATAGTTATGTCCCAAATGACATGCCTGGCTGATAAAGCAACGGGTCAACATAGTTCCATCTTCCACATTGGAGCCGCTTGATATAATAAAATCATCGCATACCACTCCATAGCCGATATGAATAGGCGCTTGCTCATTACTGTTCAAGCTACCGTTTTTCAATCGTCCCGCCCCTTCTATCTTACAATAATCACCTATTCGTACATTCTTTATATATCCCGCATCAACAATGGTAACATGGTGGCCAATAGTACCTGTATCCGAAGCATTCTCTTCAGCATACCGGTCAATAATGGCTTTCATCCGGCAAATCAATTCAGGACGATGACGGTACAATGCCAGAATATAGGCCTGATGCGCTGACAGACGATCATGAATAGGCACTTCACGTCCACCCGTTTCATTCAATACAGCTACTTCAACGCCATTCCCAAACTTGCTCCGGCCATCTACCAGAATGATATCTACATTCTCTATAAATGCATAGTCCCCTATGATATAGTTGGCTATATAGTTCTTTATATTCTCAATACAACAATTATCGCCCACCGTTACATTATGCAAGGTCGCATGATACAATCCGGAATGTTTACGCATGCCACCTGCCAACGTAAACTCATCTTCAAAGACCCCCAATCTGACCTTTCCGGAAAAACGGGTATGATAAATATAGTCCGTCTTAAAGTTCTCTACTACTTCAATTTCATCCCAATCAACCGCAGTGCATGATCTCTCTTTTAATTGTTGTATTTCTTCTTGTGTAAGTGAACGATAAGTTTTCATCTTCTATATGTATTTATTCTTCATCATAGGTTTGATAAAGAAAATCGTTATAAGGATACTTCTGTACGTGTAGCTCGCGCACCTTATTATATATAATAGTCTTCAATTCATCCATATTTATTTTCTCTCTGGCAGAAATGAAGATACAATTATCATTCAATTTTGCCATCCATGTCTTCATCAGTTCTTCCAATGTAATATTCTCCCTGGTTTTAGGAGTCAAATCATCCTCTGCTTTCTCTATATAGGTATAAGCATCTATCTTGTTAAAAACAATCATGGTAGGCTTTCCACCTGCCCCCAAATCAGCAATCGTTTTATCAACCACAGAAATTTGTTCCTCAAAATCCGGATGAGAAATATCCACCACATGAATCAGTAGATCAGCTTCACGCACTTCGTCCAAGGTTGATTTAAAGGAATCAACCAAATCCGTTGGTAATTTACGGATAAATCCTACGGTATCTGTAAGCAGAAATGGCAGATTCTCAATAATCACTTTGCGTACTGTGGTGTCCAATGTTGCAAAAAGTTTATTTTCAGCAAAGACCTCGCTTTTTGAAAGCAAATTCATTAAAGTAGATTTTCCCACATTGGTATACCCTACCAAAGCTACACGTATCATACGCCCACGGTTTTTACGTTGAGTGGACTTCTGTTTATCAATTTCAGCCAACCGTTCTTTCAACAATGACATACGATTCAAAATGATACGACGGTCCATTTCCAACTGAGTTTCACCCGGCCCACGTAATCCCACAGAGCCTTTACCTCCACCGGCACCGGATCCACCTCCCTGACGCTCCAAGTGAGTCCACAAACGTTGCAGACGAGGCAGCATATACTTATATTGGGCCAACTCCACTTGTGTTTTAGCATTTGCAGTTTGAGCCCGCATGGCAAAAATATCCAGAATCAGCGAAGTACGGTCCAAAATCTTCACTTTCAGTTCAGCTTCTATATTACGTATCTGCTTGGCAGAAAGTTCATCATCAAAAATCACCATTCCGACTTCACGCTCATTTTCCTCTTCCTGATGAATATATTCCTTGATTTCTTCCAGCTTTCCTTTACCGACATAAGTCACGGAATTGGCAGCAGGCAGTTTCTGAGTAAACCTTTTCACCACTGTTGCTCCGGCCGTTTCGGCCAAGAACTCCAACTCATCCAAATACTCCTTGGTCTTACGCTCATCTTGTGTCTGAGTAATCAAACCAACTAAGATGGCAGTTTCAACCTGTGCTTCAGAAATTACAAATTCTTTCATTTATCTATCAATCTAAATAAGTTCGCGACAAATATAACAAAAAAAGAGGATGAACGTTGAACGTCATCCTCTTTTTTATTACAGTTATTCCCTATAGTTGTGGTTGTGGAGCAGCCGGATTGTTATCAGTGTCACTGATTCCGGAATTGGTTTCCATTTCACATTGCGGAATCCGATAGATCAGGATCTGCGCTTCTGCTGCTGAATTATATTGTACAGACGGGTCATAATTCGTATTCTTACGAACCACCGGCTTTTTCAAGCGTAGGATATCGAACAGTGAGAAACCTTCTCCCCAAAGTTCCATACGACGCTGCAACCAAACCTCATCCTGAAAATCCTGTGCTGAATTAGCTTTACTTGTAAAAGAAGGATCCCGATATGTCCGTACAAAATTTTCCAATGTACTCTTTCCGCCACTCAGATTACCACCCATGGCTTCTGCCTCAGCCTTTATCAGATACATTTCTTCAACACGCATCAAAGGCCAGTCTGACGCATTGGTTGTGTTACCAAATATACTTTGATAAGCTCCGAACTTTGTATTTACATACGGAGTCAAACCAAAATATTCAACGATGGAAGTACCCTCAATCTGCTCATTATCAATCAATGAAGATTTATTATCCGGAGACAAGAACCATTGTTTACGGATATCTGTTTCGGGTATTAAATCATATAATGCAGAATTCACCTTTCTATATCCATCAGGCACTCCTGAAGTATAACCGTTCCCGGTAAAAGAGCACAAGTGCGAAGGCCAGTTGATAATACCTGTCTGGACAACATCATTATCAGGCGTAATCATCACTCCCCATAACCATGAACTTGCCGATGCTGAATTAAAGGTAGGAGTAGATACCTGGGCTAAAGTCTGAGGTGTACCGCCAGCAATGGCACGTTCTGCATCTTTAGCTGCATCCGCCCATTTTTGCATTAACAGATTGGCACGAGCACGCAATCCGTAAACTACCGCCTCGTCAATCTGATCTTTGTTTGAGCCATTATCATACCCGGTCAATAAATCAGCAGCCGTATTCAAGTCACTCATAATCTGGTCATACACCTGCTGTACAGTTGCACGCGGATTATTCTGCATATCTTCATCAGTCATTGTTTCTGTAACAATAGGTACTGCCAGACTATTTTCATGACCTGCATAAGTAAACTGATAAATTTGAACCAAGTTCAGATAGTCATAAGCACGAGCAGCTAAAGCTTGGCCACGATAAACCTTCAAAGAAGAATCTTCCGTATCTGCCGCTATCAATTTCAGCACATTGTTTGCAGCTTTCAAGTGATTATAGAACGTTTTCCAAATCAATTCATCGCTTGAACTATCGTATACCCTGTCGCTATAATTTTGAGATGTTCTAAACCAGTTATATCCATTAACCAATGCAACCAAGTCCTGTCCTCCTGATTCCAGTATCATAAACGCGGCAGGAATTCCATAGTCATTATGATAAGTAGTGGCATCATCTGAAATCGTACCAAAAGTATTTAATTTGGCTGCCATGGCGTTCACTTCAGCAGTTATCAAATTGGGTCTGCCATTGATTATATCTTCTTTCTGTTCTTCAGATATGTAATCTCCTTCAGGAAATTTATCCAAATCGCAAGATGCCATTAATAAAGCGACACCTGCAAATGCTATATATTTATTTGACAATTTCATATTCTTAAAAATGGGTTGCTAAATTAGAAATTTAAAGATATACCTCCGGAAATTGTGCGGATAGGTGAATATACATTGTCAGCAGCCACATAACCTTGACGTGGGTCCAACCCTTTGCGAGCTGTCAGCAAAGCCACATTATCTGCAACAAAGAATACACGGACACCGTCAATCTGCATTTTACGTGTCAGACTCTTCGGCAAAGTATAACCCAATGTAATATTCTGCAAGCTTAAATAATCCGAACTAGTCAAGAAACGATCTGTTAATCTGTTCGTATATTGGTCATTAATATTCATACGAGGAACATCCGTATTTTTATTTTCAGGAGTCCATGCTTTTAACATATCTTTATGCAAAGCACTACCCGTGGCTGCCACATCCATTAATCCTTGATAAGTATAGTCCAGAATACGTCCACCAAGCTGATATGCAAACGAAACAGAGAGATCAAAGCCATAGGCTGTGACACTTGTTCCAAAACCACCATAAACTTTAGGTAAAATGTCACCTGATGCGAATCTGTTTTCAGAAGCGACAGAATAAGATTTCGTAACTGTATTACCATTCTCATCCGGAGTCACCAGCGCCCACAGGCTCTCTCCTGTTTCAGAATCCACACCTACATATTTAGGTAAATAAAGCTGGTACATAGACTCATCTTCACGATAAATCCGGGCACCGTCAATCAATTGCCCATTCAGCTCAGGAGATAATTCCAAGACTTTATTCTTGAAATGTGTAAGATTAAAATTTACATTCCAGGAAAGGTTCTTGTTTTCAATTATATTGGAATACAAATCCAATTCAACCCCACGGTTTACCATTGAACCCACATTCTCGGGGAAACGGGAATAACCCATTGAAGCTGCTACCGGTTTGAAATAAAGCATATCGGTTGTTTTACGTGAGAAGTACTCAACAGAACCACCTAACTTACCACCCCAAAAAGCAAAATCAAATCCAGTATTAAAGCTGTGTGAAGTTTCCCAAGTAATTTCCTTATTACCTTTATAATATAGAGAAGTTGAAAAATCACCATTACTGTTTGCCAATGTATACTGGTCTTGATACGGATAGTAGTTACGGTACAAACCACCTTGGAACATCAAGTTATCATTACCTTGCAAACCATAGCTGATTTTAAATTTCAACATATCAATCCAAGACTGGTTTTCCAAGAATTTCTCTTTGCTTAACAACCATCCTGCTCCTACAGACCAGAAGTTACCCCAACGATTATCCGGGTGAAAACAAGAAGAAGCATCACGACGGAAAGAAGCTGAAACAAAATACCGTCCATCATAGTCATATTGCGCACGGAACAGCCATCCTTCTGTTGCATAATTACGAGAATATGAATTATTGCTCTGGTTCATAATACCATTGCCTAATTCAGGAACATTTGGATCATATAATTTCTCACGTTGTCCGTACAAATATTGATATTTATAGTCATAACTTTCATGTCCGGCCAAAATATCCACATTATGAACATCATTAAATGTTTTGTTGTATGTCAACAAATACTGCTGATTTACACTAAATGTACGCTCACTAGCTACACTGATCAAACCTCCGACTCCGCTAGTTTCAGAATACTGTCCGTAGAAGGGGTTAACCATCTCTGTAGCACGCACATTATTTACATCAACACCTATATTCACTTTTGCCTTGATTCCATTCCAAATATCAATATCAGCAGACCATTTTCCACTAACCACATCACCCGAATATTTCATTTTATCCAGCATATAACTTGCCAACGGATTTGCATTAGGAATCGTATTACGGCTACCATTTGAATCTTGTCCTGGCTTTCCATAATCATAACGAAGGAAACCTCGATTATCTACCATAATATTGCCCTGTGCATCACGAACATACATAGGATAAATGGCTCCCATAATATTTGATGCATAAAAGATGTTTGCATTTGATGTACCACCCTCAGTATCCTGTTCACGGCTATCATAATGAGTAAATGATACATTTCCTCCCATCTTCAGCCAAGGCTTCACTTGATAGTCAGCTTTCAAACGTGCAGAATAACGTTGGAAACCAGAGTTAGGAACAATTCCCTTATCATCCAAATAGCCGGCCGACATATAATAATTCATTTTTTCAGTCGCACCGCTGATACTTAAATTATACTCTTGACGCAGGTTATTTTCAAAAATTTCATCCGACCAATTATCCGGAGTATAATAATATGTACCATCAGAATAACCTAATGTCGCATTAGGATTCAATTTGCCATCCATACCGATCAGTTGCTGTCCTTGAGGAATGGAATACACCTGATATCCCAAATATGTAGAAGAAAGCATTGCTTGATTAGCGTACGCATTAGCTTTAGCCAAATCTCCGGCTGCCGCATATCCTTTCAAATCGGCATTATAAATAGAAGAATAGTTTAATTCATAGAATGTAGCCGGATCCGTAATTGTTTCATAATTAGGTACTCCACGTTTATTCACACCCCATTTAGCGTCAAAAGTAACACGGGCTTCCCCACTTTTACCACGCTTGGTAGTAATCAAGATTACACCATTAGCACCACGTGCACCATACAGAGCATTAGAAGCAGCATCTTTCAACACTGTCATTGATTCTATATCAGAAGTACTGATAGCAGAAATTTCACCATCATACGGAACTCCATCTACCACATACAAAGGCTTGTTACTAGCCGATATAGATCCAATACCACGAATACGCACTTCAGCATCTTTGCCCGGCTGACCATTATTACTCGTAGTTTGTACTCCGGCTACTTGACCCGCCAAAGCATTTGTCACATTTGAAGTTTGTCTCGTCGCTATTTTTTCATTTTTTATAGTAGCAGCCGAACCTGTAAATGCAGATTTTTTCGCTGTACCATAAGCCACCACCATTACCTCTTCAAGCTGTTCTGTATCAGACTTTAATACAATATTCAAGTTTGCTTTAACTGGCACTTCTTGTGTAGCCATTCCGATAAAGGAAACTACCAAAGTCTTTGCGGAACTAATAAAATATATAAAGTGTTTATAATCAAAAGATTAAAATTTGTCGATTCTATTTATTAACTCTGCGGGAATTACTTTAAACAAAGTTATGATAACCTTTTTTCTACTTTTGTTCTACCTCAGAATTACTTTATACGATAAAAAAGTCTAATTGCGATAAATCTCATTATGATAATTGTATTGTAATAAGATTATAATCTTTTTGAAAAAAATGCATGAAATAATGAAAGAGGAGATCCAAATTGGAATTTAGAAATGGGAGAGAGCAAAAAACGTCTGTTACTTTGGACGAAATACTTAGCTATCTAGGAAAAGCAGACAAAATCTGCCTAGTGGCGATTGACTAATTTCAAGTTATTGCTCAAGATCCGATTCGAGAAAGAACGTTAAAGCCATTTTGAACATCGATATATAACATTGTACAATGCCCATTTTATATATTTAGGTTCACAATGTCATATGACGGGAGAAATTTTTATAAGTCTTCCGGCTTTTTATCAAAGTACTATGATTTTGGATCAACAATCTATCAGACTGAAAGAATATACAAAATTTGTTACACACCATTTCCAGAAAAGCGGGAAGTACATTAATAAAAATGTTATATCTGAAATATATCAACTGTTTGACGGCATAATATGCTATATCCGGTCTATGATCGTTTTTTTGAGTTTTGGCTGGGAAGAACATTAAAAAACTGATGGAAGATTCCGTGTGTAATCAGAATTTGACTTCCCGTCAGGAATTACAATCAGTTCATAAGGATTGATGGTGGTTTGTTGTGTTCCTTCCAAATATGTAACTAAATATTTAACATATATGTCTTTACAGGCACATTTATATAGTAATCGAATTTGAGTTAACAGATGTTTATCGATAATTTCCAAAGACCGATTTACTATATAGATTTACCCAAGTATACATTAATTTTGTATACTTGGGTAATAATCTATTGGATAATTAAGGAGAAAGCTTCATCTTTTCCTCATATCTTAAATCTAAATTATTTAGCAGGTAGGTAAAGTATTTCTTTAAATTCACCAAAACCACCAACATTGGGTACATCATGCGACAGCTTCACAGTAATAACTCCGTCTTCCAAAGCACCTTTTCCTGAAACAAAAACTTCTCCATAGGATGCGTGCTTCCATGCCGGCTGAGATTCTACAGTGACCTCATTGGCTTCATTAACTTTGAAGACAATGTTATATCCTTTTTCATATAAGTTCATAGCTTTATACCATGATATCTGGTCTGCTTTTTGAACTTCTACTTCCCAAGTTGTAAAATCTTCCCCTTCCTCTGCCATAGCCGCAGATTTAAATGTTCCAGTTCCTAATGAAGAAAAAGTATAATCCCTATAAACAGTTATGACTTTATCCGAAGTCTGGTCTATCGTAACCATTTCCTCCGGCAAAGATATCTTGACTTTATAATTCTGTCCAGGAGTTATATCTCCAACTGTAACATGAATATTGGTCTTAAATTCCCCTGCTGCGAATGAAACCGAGGAAGGTACGGTAATGGAGGCAGGGAGTTCCTGCTCTTTATCACCGACAACTAATGTTGCTGATAAATTAATTGTAGTAGCTTCCGAAGATTTCGCGCGTAAGACTTCCACATCAAAACCCTCATATCCTGTGGAAGGAAAGGAAACCGATTGTGTACCTGTGGCGAATGTCACCCCCATTGTTGTGCCATTGTATATATCTCCTTCATTGTCGGTGTTGCACGATACAAAAAGAGTTGCAGTGGCAACAAACATGCCGATTATATATTTATTTACTTTCATAATTTACTTGCTTACAGATTAATACTATTTATGATCACCTATCGGATTCTGATCTTTGCTAGGATCCATGTTCGGATTACCATCAAATTCCGTTTGAGGAATAGTTAATACCCATGCATACGACTCAGGATCTTCCGTATCTGTACCAGCAATTAAAGCACTGGATGGCCAGCCCATGTCTGCAGTACGTCTGAACCCTTGTTTCAGACGACGTATATCATAGATACGTCCAAATTCTCCCCAAAGTTCAATACGGCGTTGAATTATAATTTCTTCAAGTAAAGAACCGGTTTCATCCGAGGTGAGCTTACCTAATGCCGTTCCTGTTTTTTTGCAAGTGTAATCCTCATCACGTTTTTGCATTAAACTGTTCAACATCAGTCGTGCGCCTTTGTCATCATTTAAACGACAAGATGCTTCTGCTGCGGTTAAGAACATTTCCTCAATACGCATAAAAATATAGTCACCTGTCCATTTCGCATAATCTTTAAACTTGAATTTTTCTTGTTGGTAACCATTCTTTTCATTATTCTCGTCTTGTGGATTCCACCATTTTTTGCGGACATCATTTGTGCCTAGCTTTGCATAAAGCAGTTTGTTTATCTGTTTTCGAGCACTAGCTCCATATTTCCCTTGATCCGCATCCATGTGTGTAAAGAAACCTGCATACATTCCGGACTGGTCGGCTATGATTTCGGCCGCCCACATCACATTATTGGCAGTAGCATCATTCATTCCACCGGTTACCGCAGTTCCAGTGCCGATACTACACCCACTTTTGCTTATTGCGGCATTCGCGGCATCCAAAGCGGTCTGCCAGTCTTCCATCACTAAAGCGACACGAGCCTTTATACCTGAGGCAACAGCCTCATTGATATGGCTGATATGTTTTCTTTTACCTGAGTTGCCTAGCATGGTAATTGCTTTGTCAAGATCCGAAGTGATTTGTTGATATACTTCTTCAACCGTTGCGCGCCCTTTACCTTCTGTTGCAATATCAGTCGGTTCTGTATAGAGTGGTACACAAGGTTCGCTTTCATGTCCTTTATAAGTGCGAGAAAACATTTGCGCCAGCATAAAATAACTGTAAGCACGTACAGCGTAGGCTTGTCCAAGCACATAATTCTTTTCGGTTTCACTTCCAGACATGGTTTCCTCTTCTGCCAAAATGTAATTGACATTAGAAATCCAAGTGTAATAGCCATTCCACATATCATAAGAACGCCATCCGGTAGAGGTATATCTTGATTTTACATTGTAAACGCAATCATACCAAAACCAGCCGCTACCTTGTCCGTTCATAATGCAATCTTCACCCATAACATCTGCCACCAGATTATAAGCTGTGATACCGAAGCATTGATGAGTGTTAGAGCTGTTTGAAACCCCTGCTGTATACATTGCTCGATATACACCATTCAATGATACTAATGCATTAGTTGCTGTTCCTAATAATTCGTTGCCAGAAACAGAAGATGAAGGACTGGTTTCCAAAGCATCCTCACTGCAAGCTACCACAGACATTGCAGCCATCCCGGCAAATATGTATTTAAATATTTTTTTCATACTTTCCTGTATTCTTTTAAATTGTTAGAAATTAATTTCAAAACCTACTGAATAAGTCTTGTTGGGAGCATAAGAATAGTCTGTTTCGCCCTTGAAGTTATACTGTGGGTCCATACCGTCCAAATGAGAAAATAAAGCGAGATTATCTACCGATCCGAATATGCGGACAGACTCTAGCCCGGCCTTCTTTAGCCATTGTTTGGGAATAGTGTAGCCCAAAGTGATATTTTTGATAGCAAAGTATGAAGCATCAACTAAAAAACGGTCTGAAGCTGTGTAGGAACCTCCAATTTGAATACGAGGTACATCTGTGATGTCACCAGGTTGTTGCCAACGTCTCAAAGCATGTTTGTTCCATGTATTGCCTGCATACATAACCTCCATAGAACCAGCGTATAATGAATCATAAACTTTACCTCCTATAGAATATGTACCCAATATTGACAAATCGAAATTCTTGTAAGAGAAATCGGTATTGATACTACCATATAAATCAGGTATACGGCTGCCGGAATAATATTTGCTGTTCGCAGCTTTTTGATAGTCACTGCTGATATATTCGTTAGTGATGTTGCCATTATCATCCTTATCATATACCCAATAGAGTTGCGCTCCTGTTGCAGGATCCACACCGGCAGATTTAGCCATATAATATGTATTAATAGGCATTCCCTCTTTAATACTGAAAACTCCCTTGATAATTTCAGGAGATTCCCCAGTCAGTTTCAGCACTTTATTGGTTACAGTAGAGCCCATCCAAGTTAAGTTCCATATAAAATCAGTGGTTTTGATAAGGGAACCACCTAAGCTAAATTCAAACCCGGTATTACGCATAGAACCGATATTCGCGTTGTATTCAGAGAATCCACTAGAAGTAGCCTTGGGGTATCCCAGCAACATATCCGTTGTTTTGCGGTTATAATATTCAGCACTGACATTCAAGCGTCCGTCAAACATACTTGCCTCAATACCGACATTTAAATTACCGCTTTTTTCCCATGAAAGTTTTTTGTTTTCCAAAGCACCGATCAGGCCTCCTACTTGATTGGCATTCGGATATTCCAATGGATAGAGTCCTTGCCAAGGATAATAATCTGGTACATATCCTCCTTCAAGACTATCATATCTTAACAGATTATCATTACCTTGTTCACCATAACTGATTTTAGCTGATAAATTAGAAATCCAAGTCAAATTCTGCATAAACTTTTCTTGTGAAATTCTCCAGTTGGCACCGACAGACCAGAAAGTACCCCAACGGTTATCTTTTTGGAAGCGTGAAGAACCGTCCGTACGGATAGAGGCTGAAAAATAATATTTTTCATTAAAGTTATAATTGAATCTCCCAAAGAAGGATTCCACACGATAATCTTCCGAATATGAATCCGCATTGTATAGATTTGTACCCGGACGCAATTCAAGAATACCATCTACTAAATTGGTTTTTCCGGCAGACAGAAATTCATATTTGTATGCATAAAATTCATGACCAACCAAAAGATCGATGTTATGAAAGTTAAAAGAACGCCCCCATGTCAGTAACTGGTTAAAAGTATAAGATTGGGTTCTTCTGTTATATTTCATCAACAAACCGCCGGCAGCTGCCTGATTACCATGGTGCATATTCATATATGATTTTTGAGATTTGTTCCGGTAGTCCAGACCAAAGTTCAAAGTCAGCTTAATACCTTTAGCCCATCCGGCATCTTCCGAATCTGAGCCAAATGCCAAAAATGTGCGCAAACCAGCTACATCTGTTTTTATATCAGCCTTGTCATCTACCAAACCGCCTACGGGATTGAAATCACTATACTGTGGGCGTTGTACACTACCGTCACCGTAGTCCAGTTGGCGATTTCCATCGGCATCTAATACATCTTTACCATCTTCTCCCTTTATATACACCGGGTAAATCGGAGCCATAAATTGTGCAGAGTACCATACATTTGAATTAGATGAACCTTCGTAATCACTAAAATTTTGTGTGGAATTGGAAAGTGACACATTCAATCCAGTCTTCATCCATTTATTCACTTCAGTGTTTATGTTTGCACGGGCATTATAACGTTGGAAACCGGTATTAATCAAGATGCCATCTTCATTTAAATATCCCAAAGAGAACATATATTTGGTCTTTTCTGTACCTCCATTAACAGACAACTGGTGTTCATGACGAAATGCATTGTCTCTTTGTATTGCATCCATCCAAGATTCATTCCATGCGGATGTAGCATCATCCTGCACTCTACCTGTTGCAGGATCTATAATTGTTCCCCATGTGTAATTTTTAAATGGATTATATTGTTCTCCACCTAAAACGCCACCTAAATCTGCTGATGCTTGTCTACCGGCAGTTTCCCAGTTATATCCATTGTCAAAGATATATCCATTGCGTAAACCTTCATACGTTAACTGTACAAATTCTTTTTGGTCAACCATGTCATAGGCTTTCAAGGAACGTGAAGACCAACCTGCCGTAGAACGCCAAGATACCTTAGTCTTGCCTTCTTTTCCTTGTTTGGTAGTAATCATAATTACACCATTTGCACCACGGGCTCCATAAAGGGCTCCGGCTGAAGCATCTTTTAAAACTGTCATGCTTTCAATATCGGCAGGATTGATAGAACTCATATCTCCACTAAAAGGTATTCCGTCAACTACATACAAAGGATCTTGTGAGGCATTGATGGAACCGTAACCGCGAATCACGATCTTGGCAGCTTCGCCAGGTTGACCTGAGCCTGAAGTTGTTAACAGACCTGTAGTCTGTCCTTCCAATCCTTTAGTAACATTACTTATAGGACGTAATTCCAGTTTCTTATTATTAATAACGGATGCTGATCCTGTAAAAGATTCCTTTTTTGCAGTACCATATGCAACAACCATCACTTCTCCAAGCACTTTAGTATCAGATTTTAAAATGATGCTAACATTCTGTTTGATAGAAACCTCTTGACTAGCCATTCCGATAAAGGAAACCACCAAAGTCTTTGCGGAACTAAAATATACAAAAAAAACATCTAGTAATCAAATATTTAGCATTCTGCTCTCTTGTAGATATACAATATTACATCTATTATAACAAACTATAAATCAACTATATATTATAACATAAAAAAAATAATTTGATTTTATGTCTACTTTTATTCTACCTTAAACATAAAAAAGATGCCTAGTAATCTAAGCATCTTTTTTATTATAGACCTATTATTAGCTATTCGTTTTTATCAGTAATCTCACTATTGGCATTTAACTCCTTATCAGGGATTTGATAAATGAATAATTTACTACCTGCAGGGACTTCCTTTGGAGCAATCGCACTATGATTAATTGCATGTGTTCTATCCAAACTTTCATTACGACGTTTCATGTCAAATAAACGACGACCTTCACCCCACATTTCAATACGCTTTTGAAGTTCAATTTCTTGTAAAAGTGCATCACTTGTTGCGGATGTTTCATATTTTGGATTACGAGTTTTCATAATCGTAGTCAGCATTGTTTTGGCTTCATTTTCTTTCCCTGCCCTATATAATGCTTCTGCAGCTACAAAATACATTTCACCAGTACGCAAATAAATATAGTCAGAGCAAAAAGTATCACCTGTAGGAGTAAAACCAGGCGCGGTAGAACCTATATCAATAAATTTGCGCTGCACATATTGTCTTACTTTATAATGAGTATTTGTTTCTCCCAAATCAACTCCAAACCATTTTTTACGAATGTCATCATCTGAAATTTTTTCATACAAATCACTGGAAATCATTTTGTAATTTCCTAAATTACCACCATATCCCGGGCCGTAAGGATCAACTTGACTCATGAATGAAGCGTAGAATGTATTTGTTTCACCATTAATATCAGCCCCCCATAACACTTCACTCAAAGAAAGGTCATTAAAGCCGGAAAGTAATTCTTTTTCACTCATCAGTGAGCCACCTTCAATAGCCAATTTTGCGTATTTAGCAACTTCATTCCATTGATCGGGATAATCATTAACAAATGAAAGAATGTTTGCATAAATAGCAGCTGCTGCATATTCATTTAATTCATCTTTCTTGGCTATTCCTTTTCCTTTCAAATAATTATATCCTTTATCTATATCACTTAATATCTGTTCATAGACCTCACTTACAGGAACACGATTCAATTTGGTTTCAGATTCAGTATAAATAGGAATACCTAATTTATCTTTATTCCATTCATAAGGTTGCTGGTACATGTTTATTAACCAAAAATAGCAGTAAGCACGTATGGTGTAACTTTGTCCCAACATCTTCTCAACACTCTCATCACCGCTATCCGCTTGTTCTTTCAGACCGCTGATTACTTCATTTGCACCACTGATTACAGCATATAATTCTTGCCAATAAGTGGTCGTACGACGATAACTTGAAGCACGGTTGTCAAGCAGATAATCATATACGAAGAAGTGTGAAGTCATATATGCCATATCATCTCCCATCAAGTCTGTAGCCAATTCAAATGCCTTTAATCCGAAATCATCATGACTTTGCTGTGCTTCCGGAGAAAACATATTTTTGTAATATCCTGTAATATATGCTTGAATAGCTGTAGGATCTTTATCAAGCAAATCTTTAATTTGGTCTTCTGATGCATTTTCTGAAGGTTCCTTGTCCAAAAAGTCATCGCTACAAGATCCCATCATAAACGCTGCAGCCAATATTGCTAAATATTTTGTATATTTCATAATTCTATTCTTTTAAAAGTTCAAATTAATGCCGAATGATAAAGTAAACGCAGAAAGAAAAAGCAAGGTTGATGATAATACAGCAAAAATGCAGTCTATTAAGTGGTTAGGTGTTTAACTCATAATACTGCATAAGCTGAAAAAGGAGGTCCGATAAAAGCTGCGAAAGACTTCAGTTCCCATATCGTTACTGATATAACAGGAACAAGAAACGGCACAACAGATTCTATTTCAGTAATTTGCACAGTTTTTCATACCTGAGGACAACTCGCTTGATATTAACTTTGTAACGATCAAAAAAGTATGAAAACGAGTATGAGCAGATCGACCTTCAAAATCCTCTTCTACGTGAAGAAGGGCAGCGAGAGAGCCAACGGCTATCTCC
>OHFL01000039.1_pt1 | contig 95839 bp, 95 predicted proteins | sample 1567491 | NCBI WGS metagenome assembly OHFL01 (sample SAMEA3879539, study PRJEB24766) | human gut metagenome | biome: human-associated habitat; feature: feces | place: USA | collected 1985/1987 | reverse complement strand
ACGGCGCAGTGGTGTTAACCCTTAACTCGGCTGTGATACAAAAGAAGCTCACTGAGTACAACGCGTTGGAGGTCAGAAACATTGATGGCAAAGACATTTGGTGGTCAAAGCCTCGCAGATATATGACTCCAATGAAGCCCGAAGATATTCTTGCCCAATACAATGCGGAAACCAGAGGACTTTACAACTACTATTCACTTGCTGCAAACGTGTCCAAAGAATGTGCATCTTTCGCCTTCATTATGAAGATGAGTATGTTCAAGACACTTGGCTGGAAACTGAACACTTCCGCAAGGAAAGTTCGCCAGAAGTATCAGAAGGACAAGGACTTTGTCATTCCGTACAACGATGCCAAGGGAAAGCAGAAATACAGAGTCTTCTACAATGAGGGTTTCAAAAAGAGAAATGCTCAGTTCGATGTTGACTATGACAAACTGCCACAGACCATGTACGTGCCATATCCGAGCCTTGTGGAAAGGTTGAAGGATGGCAGATGTGAACTATGTGGTAAGGAAGGAAAAGTAGTCATGCATCATGTGAGGACTCTCACCAAGCTGAAAGGCAATAATGAGTGGGAGAAACTGATGCTCAAAAGACATCGCAAGACACTGGTTGTCTGTGAGGACTGCAACTCTATGATTCAGAACTATGGTAAAGAGTAATGTTACTAATGGAAAGCCGTATACATGGAGACATGTAAGTACGGTTTGGGGGCGAGTACTCGGAAACCGCCCACCGCAAGGTGGGTATGGCGCTGGGTGCTTAGCCCACACAACGAGGAACAGGACGTGAAGAAGAAAATCATGATGGTCGTGGGCGCATGTATTTTCTTAATCGCTGCCGCACAAGCACTTCCGATGTTCTTCGGTATCGGCGCATAAACCTTCCGCACGATGAAAGGCAAGGACGAACGTTACCCTGACTACCCGCTGTTCAAAGGTCTTCAACGGCCTTTGGAGTTCATGGGCATCCAGGGACGCTATACCTACTGGGCGGCAGGCGTTGCCGGCGGAGCCATCGTCGGCTTTATCATCGCCTACTGTCTCGCAGGGTTCGTGGTCGGACTGGTCGTGCTGGTTGCGGTCGTCTCGACGGGTATCGCCCTTATCATGCTCAAACAGCGGAAAGGGCTGCATACCAAGAAAGACGGGCGCGGGGTGTATATCTACGCCCACTCGAAGAAGCTGTGAGAAGAAAAGAAAAACCATCACGGGCAACGTGTGGTCTTGTTGAATGTTGAACGCGGGCCGGCCGCCTGAAATCCGGGCGGCCCGGCCTTTTTTATCGTATTTTAAGATGACTTTGTACATCATTCTACTTTTTATCGCCTTGTGTGCCGGCATGGCCCTGTCGGTCTATGCGTTCGGTACCGGAGGCAAGCGCAAGCGTATCTTTCAGGACATCTATTTTTCCGTGGAAGAGACGAACGGCGTGGGCGTGCTCTATACCAAGACGGGCGAATATTCTGCTATCCTGAAAATAGAGAACCCCGTGCAAAAATACTGCGCGAACATTGACAGCTACTATGAGTTCACGCACCTTTTCACCGCCCTCGCACAGACGCTCGGCGAAGGATATGCCCTGCACAAACAGGACATCTTCGTCAGGAAACAGTTCGAGAACGAGACGGGCGACAAACACGAGTTCCTCTCGTCGGCCTACTTCCGTTACTTCAAGGGGCGCAACTACACGGACAGCGTGTGTTACCTGACTATCACACAGGAGGCGAAGAAGAGCCGACTGTTCTCGTTCGACAACAAGAAGTGGCGCGATTTTCTGGTCAAGATCCGCAAAGTGCATGACCAGCTGCACGATGCCGGGGTACAGGCCAAGTTCCTGAACAAAGCCGAGGCGAGCGAATACGTGGACCGCTATTTCGCCATGAACTTCAAGGACCGGATCGTGTCGATGACCAACTTCAAGGCAGACGACGAGACAGTCTCGATGGGCGACAAACGCTGCAAGGTATATAGTCTTGTCGATGTGGACTGCGCCGCACTGCCTTCACTGATAAGACCTTATACCAATATAGAGGTCAATAACACGGATATGCCCGTGGACCTGCTGGCTGCCATTGACAGCATTCCGAGTGCGGAGGCTGTCATCTATAACCAGATTGTCTTCCTGCCCAATCAGAAAAGGGAACTGGCCCTGCTGGACAAAAAGAAGAACCGGCACGCCAGTATTCCCAATCCGAGCAACCAGATGGCCGTGGAGGACATCAAGCGGGTACAGGAGGTCATCGCGCGGGAAAGCAAGCAGCTCGTGTACACTCATTTCAACCTGATTGTCGCCGTACCGACTGGTACGGACCTGCAAAAATGCACGAACCATTTGGAGAATGCTTTCGGACGTATGGGTATCCATATTTCCAAAAGGGCGTACAACCAGCTGGAACTGTTCGTAAACTCGTTTCCGGGTAACTGCTACGGCATGAACGAGGACTATGACCGCTTCCTGACGCTGGGTGACGCGGCGGTGTGCCTGATGTATAAGGAGCACATACAGCACAGCGAAGAAACACCGCTGAAAATTTACTACACGGACCGCCAAGGCGTGCCGGTAGCTATCGACATCACGGGAAAGGAAGGGAAAAACAAACTGACGGACAACTCGAATTTCTTTTGTTTAGGGCCTTCGGGCAGCGGCAAGAGCTTCCACATGAACTCTGTCGTGCGCCAGTTGTACGAGCAGGGCACAGACGTGGTGATGGTCGATACGGGTAACAGCTACGAGGGCCTTTGCGAATACCTCGGCGGCAAGTACATTTCCTATACCGAGGAAAGACCGATTACCATGAACCCGTTCCGCATCAACCGGGTTGAAATGAATGTGGAGAAAACGGGCTTCCTGAAAAACCTCGTACTGCTCATCTGGAAAGGCTCGCAGGGTACGGTCACGAAGACGGAGGACCGCCTGATAGAACAGGTCATCACGGAGTATTACGACACCTATTTCAACGGTTTCGACGGCTTCACGCCCCTGCAACGGGAGGATTTGCGTAAGGGGCTGCTCATCGACGACCGTAACCGTACCGAGAAGCGGGACGAGGACGAAGGAGAGCGGGCCGGGCGTATCGAGCGCATGATCGACGAGATGGAACGCCGCCGTAAGGAGCTAAAAGTGGAAGAGCTGTCGTTCAACTCGTTCTATGAGTTTTCCGTGCAGCGCATCCCCGACATCTGTACCGAGAACCACATTTCGGGCATCGACATCTCGACGTACCGTTACATGATGAAGGACTTCTACCGGGGAGGCAATCATGAAAAGACGCTGAACGAGAACATGGACAGTTCACTGTTTGATGAGACGTTCATCGTCTTCGAAATCGACAGTATAAAAGATGATCCTCTCCTGTTCCCTCTTGTCACGCTGATTATCATGGACGTATTCTTACAGAAGATGCGTATCAAGAAGAACCGCAAAGTCTTGGTCATAGAGGAAGCGTGGAAGGCGATTGCCAGCCCGCTCATGGCCGAATACATCAAGTTTATGTACAAGACGGCCCGTAAGTTCTGGGCTTCGGTCGGCGTGGTGACACAGGAGATACAGGACATCATCGGCAGCCCTATCGTCAAGGAAGCCATCATCAACAACTCGGACGTGGTGATGCTGCTCGACCAGAGCAAGTTCCGTGAGCGGTTCGATGAAATCAAGGCTATCCTCGGCCTTACTGACGTGGACTGCAAGAAGATATTCACCATCAACCGGCTGGAAAACAAGGAAGGGCGCAGTTTCTTCCGCGAGGTGTTCATCCGCCGGGGAACGACCAGCGGCGTGTACGGTGTAGAAGAACCAAGAGAATGTTACATGACCTACACCACGGAGCGGGCGGAGAAAGAAGCCTTGAAACTCTATAAACGGGAACTGCGGTGCAGTCATCAGGAAGCTATTGAGGCGTACTGCCGGGACTGGAACGCCAGCGGTATCGGGAAGTCCCTGCCGTTCGCCCAAAAGGTCAACGAGGCCGGGCAGGTATTGAACCTTCATGTAAAACAATAACAATCAAATCATTAATTACAAAAATGGAAAAGATAGACATTAGCCAAAGTGTAAAGACACTTGAGTTCGGGAGCAAATATGAAGCCCGTATCCAGCGGATATTCCGTGAGTTCGACATCAAGACCATCCGGGATTTGTGCCAATGGCCCGGAAAGGACTTGGTAAGGGTACGCGACATGGGAAGAAAAAGCATTGAGGAAATAGAGGATGTTCTGGAAAGATACAATCTCCGGTTGGGGATGCTCGGTAAGGAACTGGACGAATACGCCGGCATAGAAAATTCCGTACAGGACGAGGAAGAAGAGGCGAAGTGGGAACAACGCAGGTACGAGATCGCCAAGGAGGTATTCATACATCACCGTCTGGTGGCAAATTCCGCCGTATATGAGGCCGACGGACTGATACGTGCACTAAGAGGCATGACGCACCGTTGACGGATATCTGTTTTTAACCGGAGAGGAATCCATGATGAAACGGCTGTCACTTATCCTTATACTCCTGTCGCTCGCCGTTGTGCAGCAGGTCCACGCGCAGTATTACAGCGTGAACTACGACGCACGCACGGTGGCGGCAATGGCTACCGCTTTCGGTACGGAAGCCGTGGCGGAAAGCTATTACCGGGAGCAGGTCGATGACATTCTCAAGCACTACAATGCGGCGGAAGTGGCTACGGCGGGGATTTTTGCCTCCAAGTTCTTGGAGCATAAAGCCTTTTCCGACCTCGGTATCTGGAATAGCAGTACAGAAAATTACTACTACCGCCGCATTTACCGCATGGTCTCGGAGAAAATCATGCCGAAGATATGGGTGGTGGCGAAACTGATGCTCCGCTCGCCTCAAACGGCTATCTACTGGGGCAGCTACCTGATGAAAATCTGCGACGAGACGAAAAGTCTGTGTATGCAGTTCGAGAGTGTGGTGACGAACAGCACGCTGGGCTTTTCGGACATCGTGTTTCTGGAAATCAACCGAAACATCGCCCCTCTGCTGAAACTCTCGGAAGTGGGCGACATCGACTGGCAACGTATGTTGGACGATCTCGCCAGCGTGCCGGGTAACTTTACGAAAGAGAACCTGCAACACGACATCGACAACCTCTACAACATGGGTGTCGGTCTCGCCTCGGCTGGTATCGGAAATATCGGTGACGTCCTGCTGCAGACCAGTTCTTTCCATGATCTGATGGGCGGCAGGGTCAGCAAGGTCATCGACCTGTATGACCATTACGGTGCGCTCTTCGAGCAGGCGGAACATGACCTCGGAGGTCTGCTGATTGATATGGTGGGCGGAGAGGACAACGTGGCGGGACTGTTCGATTTCAGCAACTACGACCTTACCTCGTGGATGACAGATTATCTGGACAAGACAGCGGGAAACTACTACACGCAACGGTGGTATATCGCCCGTCGCGAGCAAGGGAGTATCGCCCTGTGCGATTACTACCCGCCGACGGACGACAACAGCATATTGAACGGCGGAGAGTGGACACGTTTCGAGACGACCGATCCCGGCTTCTATCCCAATGCCTCGCAACGGGAGCAGGTTCTCGCCAATTCGGAACGGTACGCCGGTTGGTCGAGAAGCCGGGTTCAGCTGCTCAACAGTCAGAACGACGGCTATACCTACACCATCGACTACTGGCAGAACGGTTACATCATCAGTCGGGGCGGCAAACAGACGAAGAAAGCCTATGCCTATGAAATCCATGTGAAGAAAAGCTGGAACCGGGAGGAAATCATTTACGAGGAGGTGTTCGATTCCTATTCGATGGACCTGAACACGTTCAAGGCGCAACTCAATGCCCGCCTCTTGGAGTTCAACGACAACGAGGAGGGTTATACTTACTATATCGCATCCGATGCGCGGAACTACTATCAGGCGACGGACGCTGCGAAGTTGCAGGGCTGCGAGAGCGTGACCATCAGCGTAACCTGCTCGGACGGGGCTACGCTTGGTCAGGGCACGACGCAGTACAAGTGCAGAAAGTGCGGCAAATCCCTGAACGCCCATTCAAAGGAGTGTGCCATGCAGACCACGGTTACGGAGAACGAATTGGACTTGTCCGAGTTGGACGCCATGCTGCAGGAGGCGGAGAACCAGGTGGCCGCCCTTCAGTCGCAAATCAATGCGTTGGAGAATGAGAATGCCGACCTGCTGAAAAAAATCGCCGAGGCGAGCGTGGAAGATGCGGCGGTGTACCGACAGCAGTACAATGCGAACAAAACACAGATAGACCGCCTGAAAAGCGAGCTGTCCGAATGGCAGAAGAAACAACGGGAATACACCGACGCAAAAGCCGAGGCGGCGGGCGATAACGATGTGGCAACGGACGACTATTACCGCATACCGGCCATCATGCAGGACTGTAAGACGGCTTACAGCCTGTCATGGCAGGACGGCGGGGCGTGGAACGGCTACACCTATGTCCGTAAGGCGACCATGCCGAACATCAACGGGGTCATCACGTTCAAGGCGACGGTCTCGATAGCCCGCAAACCGAAATATTTCCTCGGTATCAAGATACACCGTGCCATCGTGCAGATCAGTTGGGAACTGACCACGGAATATACCGACACGTATGTAGCCGACGTGCTGACACTCGACCCGAACCTGTCGGACGCGGAGAAAACGAAACTGGTGAACGACCGTATTGCGGAGATTGCACGGGAACACCCTTCGTGCAAGATCACGACGGAATACGCCCGTACCCCGCCATTGGAAGAGACTCCGACCGGGGAGGTGTACCATCTGCTGTGGTCGAGCGACCGGCTCGAAATCGCACGGGAAGTGGATTCCCGGATTACAAAAATATATGCAGACCTCGTGTCGCTGGAAAAGATGATGCACTATAAGCGGAGCATCATCGACGTGCTGAAGGATGTGCTGCCCGAACTGGACATGGACGAGGGACGCAGGCTGACGCTCGTGGAGGAATGCCACGAACGTTGGGTGGAGAATGCGCGAAACCTGCGGAACGGAAACGGCAAAGACAGCGGAAAGGAGGTGCGGCCATGAAACGTGCCCTGCTGATGACAGTCGTGCTGCTGGTTCTCCTGCCCGGCATCGCCAAGGCGCAATGGACCTTCGACATCGTGTCAGTGGAAGCCTACATCAACGACCACAAGAAACAGCGGAGCCTGCTGCTGGCCCGCAGTACGCTGGAATACAGCAACAAGCTGCTGCACGAATACAGCCGCAAGGAGATCGGCGAGTACAAGGAACTGAATGTGGACTTGGATCGCTACACCCGTGCCTTCGATGTCATCGACGTGATGTACCAGTCCTTGCGGACGGTACTGAACGTGAAAAGCACTTATACGGCGGTCAGCGACCGTATCGGCGATTACAAGAAACTGTTGGAGGACTTCAACGAGAGAATCGTGAAACGGGGACGCATCGACCCCGGCGATGCCGTGATACTGGCCATCAACGAAAAGGCAATACGGGACATCGCCAATGACGGGGAGCAGCTCTACAAGTCGGTGAGCGACCTTGTGCTGTATGCCACCGGGGCGGCGGCCTGCTCGACCTCCGACCTGCTGCTGGTACTGGAAGCGGTGAACACGTCGCTGGACGACATCGAGCGACACCTGAACCGGGCGTATATCGAGACATGGCGGTACATACAGGTGCGTATCGGTTACTGGAAAGCGAAGATTTACCGTCCCAAGGTCAAGGAGATTATCGACGGAGCTTTCGGACGATGGCGCAAAGCGGGACGGCTGGATTATTAATGAACGATGAAAGGGAAAGAAGACAGACTATCTACAGGTTGGAGTTTGACTTCCATGCCATCGACATCGGGAAATAAAAACAGAGAAAGAATTTTTAGTACGAACAAGCCTATTGGGATTATAACCAAGGGATAAAGAGACATTTAGATTGATGCAATGGAAAAGATTGTTTTTGCAAAAGACATTACGTTATATAAAGCCGACTGTCTTGAAGTAATGCCTTTTCTTCCGGAATCAAGTATCGACTTGGTTTTATGTGATCCCCCCTTTGGAATCACAGCTTCACAGTGGGATAAAATAATACCATTCCCGGAAATGTGGAAAGAGATCAGGAGAGTCAGGAAAGAAAATGCACCTACGGTCTTATTTGGCAGCGAACCGTTCAGCAGCCTTCTACGCTGCGGTAATTTAGAGGAATTTAAATATGACTGGGTTTGGGAAAAGTCAAAAGCAAGCAATTTTCTTCTCGCTAAAAAACAACCTCTAAAAGCACATGAGCTAATAAGTGTCTTTGGTAAAGGTAGAATCCCTTATTATCCCATCATGGAGGAAGGTGAGCCTTACGGGAATCGCACGAAGAGAGGAAGCAATTGGACAGGAATAAACAATGTCCCCAATCCTACATTCAGAAATGAAAACAAAGGGACAAGGTATCCACGAAGTGTGATATACTTCAAAACAGCGGAATCGGAAGGCAAAACGATTCATGTCAACCAAAAGCCGATTGCATTATTGCAGTATCTGATAAGAACATACACAAAGGAAGGAGATACTGTCCTTGATTTTGCATCGGGGAGCATGAGCACCGCAATTGCCTGTATCTATACGCATAGAAAATGTATTTGCATTGAAAAAGACGAGACGCATTTCTCGCAGGGAGAGAAACGAGTCAGGAATGAGTACCAATATTTACGGCTTTGAAGCAGGCCCTCAAAGTATGACTATACGATATAAATAACTGTAAAATAATGAATAACCGGAAATTAATATGAACAGAACTCTCTTACTCATGGCGGTTGCAGCAGTTGCAACGAGCGGTGTCAAGGCGCAGTCGGTTACTTACAACCATGACTCGCCGAAACAGAACCAGATTACGGTCATGGAAACCGGTACGGGCGCTCTGTCGCCCGAACTTTACTACACGCTGCTGCATAACAAGTACAAGAAGTCGGCGGCAAGCAAGAACAAACTGTCGTTCCGCACGCTGGCGGGTGTCAATCTCTACAATCAGACAGATGAAGCGGAAGCCATTGACTCGGCTCTGGTCAAACGTGCCGAAATCGAGGCGCTGAACGTGGCCGACCGGCAGATTGACCTCGCATGGCTGGCCGAGGGCGATAAGATAAACGCTCAAATGGAGCGGTTTCAGCGCAACATAGACCGGATTCTCCTTGCCGGGGGCACGACGGACGACAAGGAGCGGTGGACGGAATACTATCATGTGTACCAGTGTGCCATCGACGCAACGAAGGACGCTTATATGCCCAATGCGCAACGAAAGAAAGAATACCTGCGGATCTACGAAGACGTGGTACGGCAGAACGAGATTCTGGTCGGCTACCTTGCCCGAAGACAGAACGCCACGGCCACGGACGGATTGCTGAACGTAACCGCCGACCGAACCTTGGACAAAAGCAGCGTCGTCAGAAACGCCATGAGCCGCTGGAACGAATCGCGCCTTGCGGTGCGAGGTTCACAGTCGGACGGCGGCATTGGAACGGGTGACGGAGACGAGACGGTAAACAGAGGGAACTAAAAGCATATAACCTATGGCAGACGGAAATATTCTTTCGGATTTCGGTATCGACCTCTTGGAAGAGGAGATCGACGACGTGATTTTTCAGACCAACGAGTTCCTGACCGACGCGACCTTTACCGGCTCGCAAGGTCCATTTTGGTGGATATTGCAGATGTGCATGGCGCTGGCCGCCCTGTTCGCTATCGTCATGGCGGCAGGCATGGCGTACAAAATGATGGTCAAGCACGAGCCTTTGGACGTGATGAAGCTCTTCAGACCGCTGGCCGTGTCGCTCATTCTCTGCTGGTGGTATCCTCCGGCAGACACGGGCATGGCAAACAGCGGGAGCAACTGGTGCTTTTTAGATTTCCTCTCCTATATCCCGAACTGCGTCGGTTCGTACACACATGACCTGTACGAGGCCGAAGCCTCGCAAATCTCGGACAAGTTCGAGAAAGTGCAGGAGTTGATTTACGTGCGCGACACGATGTACACTGCCCTGCAGGCACAAGCCGATGTCGCCCACACGGGTACGTCCGATCCCAACCTTATCGAGGCAACGATGGAACAAACTGGCGTGGACGAGGTTACGAACATGGAGAAGGATGCAGCGAAGCTGTGGTTCACGTCGCTGACATCGGGTGTCATCGTGGGAATAGACAAAATCATCATACTTATCGCCTTGGTGGTGTTCCGTATCGGTTGGTGGGCGACGATTTACTGCCAGCAAATTCTTTTGGGAATGCTCACCATTTTCGGACCTATCCAGTGGGCGTTTTCGCTCCTGCCCAAATGGGAAGGCGCATGGGCGAAGTGGCTCACGAGGTATCTGACGGTGCATTTCTACGGGGCGATGCTCTACTTCGTGGGCTTCTACGTACTGCTGCTGTTCGACATCGTGCTCTGCATACAGGTGGAGAACCTGACGGCGATAACGACAAGCGAGCAGACGATGGCAGCTTACCTGCAAAACTCCTTCTTCTCGGCGGGCTATCTGATGGCGGCAAGCATCGTGGCCCTAAAATGCCTGAACCTCGTCCCCGACCTTGCGGCATGGATGATACCGGAGGGTGACACGGCGTTCTCAACCCGAAACTTCGGCGAGGGCGTGGCGCAGCAGGCTAAAATGACGGCAACAGGCGCAATGGGTACGGTAATGAGATAACAAAGTAACGATAAATATTCAAACAAAATGGTCATCAAGAATTTAGAGAACAAAATCAAACTGGTCGGAATTATTTGCACCGCCTTTCTTGTGGGCTGCGTCATCATCAGCGTGTCGAGTATCTGGACGGCCCGCACGATGGTTACGGACGCTCAAAAGAAAGTGTATGTGCTGGACGGCAACGTGCCCATACTGGTACGCCGCACGACAATGGAGGAAACGCTCGACGTGGAAGCCAAGAGCCATGTCGAAATGTTCCACCACTACTTCTTTACCCTTGCTCCCGACGACAAGTACATCCGCTACACGATGGAGAAAGCGATGTACTTAGTGGACGAAACGGGCTTGGCGCAGTACAATACGCTCAAGGAGAAAGGCTTCTATTCCAACATCTTGGGAACGAGTGCCGTCTTTTCGATTTTCTGCGACAGTATCACCTTCAACAAGGAGAAGATGGAGTTCACTTACTACGGGCGGCAGCGTATCGAACGGCGCAGCAATATCCTGATGCGCGAACTGGTTACGGCGGGACAGCTCAAGCGTGTACCCCGGACGGAGAACAACCCGCACGGGCTGCTCATCGTGAACTGGCGCACGCTGCTGAACAAGGACATCGAGCAAAAGACAAAAAGCAACTATTAACTCTACCAGCCCTATGAATATCAAAGGATTCAGACGTATGCTGTTCGGCGAGAAGATGCCGGACAAAAACGACCCGAAATACAAGGAGCGCTACGAACGCGACGTGGATGCCGGGCGACGCTTCGCCAAAGCGACACGTATCGACAAGGCAGTGGCCAAAGTACAGGGTTTCGCCAACGCCCACCGGACGCTGTTTCTCGTCATCGTATTCGGCTTCGCCATCTGCGGGCTGACATGGAATATTTACCGCCTGACGGTGGTGTACTGCCATCATCCAGTCCGCCGAACGGCCACGGAAATGCAGGATTCCGTGCTCCGGGAACGGCATAAGATGCTTTCCGTACCGCATGTACGAAGATTCGATACGAAGGAAAGCGGTACGGAAAGGCCGGAATAGAACGGCAGGCTTATGAATATGCCGTTTGAGAGAACTATAAGCAAGTATGTGCAACTCAATTAAAGGGAAACAATGAACAATATCTTCAAGAGAATCAATTTCAGGCAGCCGAAGTATATGCTTCCGGCTATCCTCTATATCCCCCTTCTCGGCACGTCGTACTTCATTTTCGACCTGTTCCATACCGAGAAGGCCGAGGTACAGGACAAGACACTCCAGACGACCGAGTTCCTGAATCCCGAATTGCCGGACGCCCAAATCAAGGGCGGCGACGGTATCGGCAGCAAGTATGAGAACATGGCCAAATCATGGGGCAAGATACAAGATTATTCCGCTGTGGACAACATCGAGCGGGACGAACCGGACGATAACCAAGAGGAATATGAATCGCAATACACCGAAGAGGATATCGCCCTGCTTGACCGGCAGGAAAAGGAGAAAGATCTGGCAGCGGAAGCGGCCGATGCCAAGAGGCGGGAGCAGGAAGCTCTCGCAGAACTGGAAAAAGCACTCGCCGAAGCGAGGTTGAGAGGACAACGGGAGGTCATGCCGTCCGCAACGGACAGCACCGCAACGGTGGCTCCGCCGGACACGATGACGCAGACCAAGGGAACCATCGACGAGGAAAGCCGTTCGGTCAAAGCTCCTGCGGAGACGGACAAGGCAAGCGAGGTGGTGAAGAAGGTAAAGACGACTTCGGACTACTTCAACACACTGGCGAAAGATGCACGGGAACCGAAACTCATCAAGGCGATCATCGACGAAAACATCAAGGCCGTGGACGGCTCGCGTGTGCGGCTGCGCCTGCTGGACGACATCGAAATCAACGAGAGCGTGGTCAGGCGTGGTACTTACCTGTATGCCACAGTCAGCGGTTTCTCTTCCGGACGTGTAAAAGGAAGCATCAACAGCATATTGGTGGAGGACGAACTGGTCAAGGTCAGCTTGTCAATCTACGATACGGACGGGCTGGAAGGACTTTACGTACCCATCAGCCAATTCCGCGAGACAAGCAAGGACGTGGCGAGCAGTGCCATGTCGGGCAGCATGAACATGAATACCAGCGGATACGGTAACAGCCTCGCCCAATGGGGTATGCAGGCGGTGAACAATGCCTACCAGAAAACGAGTAACGCCATCAGCAAGGCCATCAAGAAAAACAAGGTGAAGCTGAAATACGGGACGTTTGTGTATCTGGTGAACGGACGGGAAAACAGGAACTAAAAGGTCAGTGACAATGGAAACAGATATATCAAAACTTCATAAGGGAACGGACGGCTTCTATTACGAAGACTACATCGCTCCCGATAAGCCCGAAACATTCGTTGGGAAGCTCGTAAGTACCGAATGGTGGCACAAAGGGGTACGATTCGCCCTGATATGCAACTTTCAGGCAGTGGACGGGCGGAGGATTGCCTTATTCGCCTTCCAGAAGCATACCGGTTTTTACGGGCCGAGAGACGGTGCGGTCAATTTCAAACATGTGGAGAAGAATACCCTCTGGGAGTGTGAAATCCGGAAAACCCGGACGGAACGCTGTACCTGGATGAGCGCCCGGCAAATTGTAGAACCGAAAACAGACGCAATATGATAGAGACGGATCGCATTTACCTTATGGACTGCATGGAGGGCATGAAACAGATAGCGGATGGTAGCGTGGACGCCATAATCGCCGACCTACCTTACGGGGTGTTAAATCGCAGCAATCCGTCGGTGAACTGGGACCGCCAGATACCGTTAGCAGCCTTGTGGGAGCAATACCGGCGGATTACCAAGCCGGACAGCCCCATTATCCTGTTCGGGCAGGGGCTTTTCTCCGCATGGCTCATGCTGTCGCAACCCCGGCTATGGCGGTACAACCTCGTGTGGCAGAAAGATCGGGTGACGGGACATCTCAATGCCAAACGTATGCCGCTCCGGCAGCACGAGGATATTCTGGTATTCTATAAAAAACAGCCGGCCTATCATCCGCAGATGACACCGTGTCCTCCGGAACGGAGAAATCACGGGAGGCGTAAAACGGAGGGATTTACCAACCGTTGTTACGGAACGATGAAACTCTCACCGGTACGCATAGCCGATGACAAATATCCGACCTCGGTCATCTTCATGCCGAAGGAACACAAGAAAGGCGCGTTCTACCACCCGACACAAAAGCCCGTGGCGTTGATGGAGTACCTGATACGGACCTACACCGACGAAGGCGATGTTGTACTGGATAACTGTATCGGGTCAGGCACAACCGCCGTGGCCGCTATCCGCACGGGACGGCACTACATCGGATTTGAAATCGAACAGGCGTACTGCGAGATTGCCGAGCGGCAGATTCAGGAGGAACTGGAATGCAGGAACAAGGTACAAGAGGAAAAAGAGATAAGGGAAGAAAAACAAAATCAATAAATCAATGACATGGACAAAAAAGGAATCGTAACGGCATTTCTTCTGGCGGCAGGGCTGCTGGGAACGCCGAATGTACAGGCACAACGAACCTACGAGGAGATGGAACAACTTACGGTAAATGAACAGGTAACGACGGTCATCACGGCCTCGGAACCGGTACGCTTCGTGGACATCTCCACAGATAAGATTGTCGGCGACCAACCGATAGACAATATCGTCCGCCTGAAACCGAAAGAGGGCGGACACGAGGACGGCGAGGTGCTGGCCATCGTGACTATCGTAACGGAACGCTACCGCACGCAGTATGCGCTGCTCTACACCACACGGGTGCGGGAGGCGGTAACTGACAAGGAAATCCAGTTGCAGGAACGGAACGCCTATCACAACCCGGCGGTCTCGATGTCCACCGTGGATATGACACGCTTCGCCCGGCGTATCTGGAACTCGCCCGCGAAGATCCGCAACGTCGCCACCAAGGCACATCGCATGACCATGCGGCTGAACAACATCTACTCCGTGGGTGAGTATTTCTTCATCGACTTCTCGATAGAGAACCGGACGAACATCCGCTTCGACATCGACGAGATACGGGTGAAGCTGGCAGACAAGAAACTGACCAAGGCGACCAACGCACAGGTCATCGAACTGACCCCGGCACTGGTGCTGGAGGCGGGCAAGACGTTCCGGCACGGCTACCGGAATGTGGTCGTGGTCAAGAAAATGACGTTCCCGAACGACAAGGTGCTGACCATCGAGATGACGGAGAAACAAATCAGCGGGCGTAACATCAGCCTGAATATCGACTATGAGGACGTGCTGTCAGCCGATTCGTTCAGCGCGGCATTGCTGGAGGAGGAATGACGATGAAAAAGACGATTATCCTGACGATTGCCTGCATGTGCCTCGCCGTAGGAGCGTATGCACAGCGAGGCAGCGGCCGCCTCTCACTCGGTGCGGGGCTGCTGTACAAGAACGGGCTGGACGTGACGCTGGCCTACGAACACGAGATGAACTACCGCCATGCGTGGGAGTTCTTTGCCAACGGCTACCTGCAATGGGCAGAGTGCGAATCCTGCAAACATGTATGCCCGAAATCTTTCTGGCGGAACTACCGCACCTACAGCTTCGGCGTGGCTTACAAACCCTGCGTCACGAGGGGACGCAACCATTACGGAAGCCTCCGAATCGGGGCTTCGGGCGGAAGCGACACGAAGAAGTTCCTTGCAGGACTGCATTTCGGCTACGAGCACAACTATGTGTTGCGGGCGGGCTGGACGCTATACTGGCAAGTCAAGGGAGACGTAATGATAAAGGGGGCCGACGTGCTGCGTACAGGGGTTGCCCTCGGCATTAAACTACCTATAAAATAAGGGAAAGATGAAACAGAACATTATCAGAAAAACGTGCCAGGTAGTGCCGGTTCTCCTCATAACCGGGGCGTTGGCTGCCTGCGACGCACATATAGAAGAATCCGAAGAAACAAAATATCCCGTACACGTCCTCTGTGTGGACGGGACAGTAATACCGTACAGTGAGTACGAACAATCCAAGGAACAGGCGATTGCCGTCGTCTTCCATATCGGCTCCGACGGGGAAACGGAAGGAAACGGCTATGCCGTCTATCTGTGGGATATGACGCCGAAAGCTTTTGCCGACAGCCTTGGTGTCGAGCAGGGTACGTCAGCAGACATCACGGCATACGACGGGAATGAGAACACGTTCGCCTTGTATGAAACAGAAGAGACAGCCTCGCCGATGGCTGAAGCCGTTTTTGCCCTGTGGAAATACGGGCAGAGCGCCTATGTTCCCTCGGTGGCTCAGATGCGCCTGCTGTATGCGGCACGTGGCATTATCAATCCGGTCATCGAGAAATGCGGCGGAGACCCGCTTCCGACCGAAGCCGACGAGTGCTGGTACTGGACATCGACGGAGGTGGAAGGACAGCAGACGGTCAAAGCATGGCTCTACTCGACAGCCAGCGGAGCCATGCAGGAAACGCCCAAGACGCAGGCGCATAAAGTGCGTCCCATTATAACCATCAACAACTGAATTTATGATTATGAACGGAATTAAAGATTTCAATGCACCACAATATGTGGATATAGTACATCCGGACAAAGGATTTTTCGGGTATCTGTTGAGATGCAAATGTCCTAAGCAAGAGGACGTTTCCGGTAATTACATATTCCTCGATGATGGAATAGACTGCTACGAGAGGTTTCCTTCCGCAAAGAACCGCAGGGAAGAAATCCGGACGGAATGGAACGGCCGTATCAGCCGTTACCATGATATTTTCCAAGGGCAGCTCTACTATGTCAATGAAGAATTGATTGAAGGTTTCATTGATTTCATGACTTGTGGCTCTAACGATGCTGTCCGGATTTTCCTTGAGAAGTTTACAGCGGAAGTACGGGCTTCTGCAATATATGACGCTTTAAGGCTTAAACCTCTATATGCAGTTTCCCATGTCTGCCAGCTTACTGCTGATAACCGTATGCAATGGCCTCATATCCATGTTCTCTGGGGCATTAAAAAGAATTGACATAGCAATGGAAGAGAGCAAGGAATTACAGGGATTTTACCGGATATTCCGTGCGGTGGTATATGTCTCCGTACTGATGGAGTTTTTCGAGTATGCCATCGACCCGGCTATGCTGGACCACTGGGGCGGCATACTCTGCGACATTCACGGACGTATCAAGCAGTGGACCATCTATAACGACGGAAACCTCGTGTACAGTAAGGTCGCCACGGTGCTACTCATCTGCATTACATGTATAGGCACCAGAGCCAAGAAACATTTGGAGTTCAACGCCCGGCGGCAGGTCTTGTACCCACTCATAAGCGGTTTTGTTCTGTTAGTGCTGTCCGTATGGCTGTTCGGTTATCCGATGGAGGCACGACTTTATACGCTGCCGCTGAATATTATCTTCTATATGACAACTTCCCTCGTGGGGGTTATCCTCGTGCATGTCGCACTGGACAACATCTCCAAGTTCCTCAAGGAGGGACTGATGAAGGACCGCTTCAACTTCGAGAACGAGAGTTTCGAGCAGTGCGAGGAACTGATAGAGACCCCGTACAGCGTGAATATCCCTATGCGATATTACTACAAGGGCAAATTTCGTAAAGGCTGGACCAACATAACCAACTGTTTCCGTGGAACGTGGGTAGTCGGAACACCGGGGTCGGGTAAGACATTCAGTATCATCGAGCCGTTTATCCGGCAGCACTCGGCCAAGGGATTCGCAATGGTGGTCTATGACTATAAGTTCCCGACTCTGGCTACGAAGCTGTACTACCACTACAAGAAAAACCAGAAACTCGGCAAGCTGCCCCAAGGCTGCCAGTTCAACATGATTAATTTCGTGGACGTGGAGTACAGCCGCCGGGTAAATCCCATTCAGGCGAAATACATCAACAACCTCGCTGCGGCCAGCGAGACGGCGGAGACGCTGTTGGAGAGCCTGCAAAAAGGCAAGAAAGAGGGAGGCGGTGGCAGCGACCAGTTCTTCCAGACCTCGGCTGTGAACTTCCTCGCCGCCTGCATCTATTTCTTCGTGAACTACGAGCGCGAGCCTTATGATGTCAAAGGAAACAAACTGTACGCAGAGAAACGGCAAGACCCTGAAACGAAATTCTGGAAGCCAACGGGTGTGGTGCGGGACAAAGAGGGCGGAGAAATCGTTGAACCTGCCTACTGGCTGGGAAAATACTCGGACATGCCGCATATCCTGTCGTTCCTGAATGAGAGTTACCAAACCATTTTCGAGGTACTGGAGACCGACAACGAGGTAGCCCCATTGCTCGGTCCGTTCCAGACGGCTTTCAAAAACAAGGCAATGGAGCAGCTGGAAGGTATGATAGGTACGCTGCGTGTCTATACCTCGCGCTTGGCGACCAAAGAGAGTTACTGGATATTCCATCGTGACGGCGACGACTTCGACCTGAAGGTGAGCGACCCGAAGAATCCGAGTTACCTGCTGATAGCGAACGACCCGGAGATGGAGAGCATTATCGGGGCACTGAACGCCCTTATTTTGAACCGTCTCGTTACCCGCGTAAATACCGGGCAGGGCAAGAACATCCCCGTGAGCATTATCGTGGACGAGCTGCCGACACTTTATTTCCACAAGATAGACCGCCTGATCGGTACGGCACGAAGCAACAAGGTGAGCGTGACGCTCGGTTTCCAAGAGCTGCCGCAGCTCGAAGCGGATTACGGAAAGGTGGGTATGCAAAAAATCATCACGACGGTGGGCAATGTGGTGAGCGGTTCAGCCCGTGCCAAGGAGACGCTGGAATGGCTGTCAAGCGACATATTCGGCAAGGTGGTGCAAATCAAAAAGGGTGTCACGATAGACCGGGACAAAACTTCCATCAACCTGAATGAAAACATGGACAGCCTCGTACCCGCCTCGAAAATCTCGGATATGCCGACGGGCTGGATATGCGGTCAGACGGCACGGGACTTCATCCAAACAAAAACCGGTATAGGAGGTTCGATGAACGTACAGGAATCGGAGGAGTTCAAGACCTCGAAGTTCTTCTGCAAAACGGATTTCGACATGAAGGAAATCAAGAAGGAGGAAGCTGCGTATGTACCACTGCCGAAGTTCTACACGTTCAAGTCGAGGGAGGAACGGGAACGCATTCTTTACCGGAATTTCGTGAATGTGGGAATAGAGGTGAAAGAAATGATAAAGGACGTGCTGAACAAAAGGGGTGCGAAATAGAAAGTCGGCTTCCGTTATGGAAAGAAGCAAAACGCCTGCAATGATTCCGTGATTATTGCAGGCGTTTCGGTGTTTCCTATCTATTTTTCACACTTCCGAGGACTGTTCCCGACATTCGTCCATCAAGAACTGTTCTAATTGCTGACGGTTTGGCAACTGTAACTGGTATGTCGAAACAAAAAGATGATTATCCATACTGCCAAGGGCGTATTCCACCATCTTCTTTCCTTTGTGTGTACAAAGCAAAATACCGACCGGAGGATTGTCGCCCGGCTGCATTTCATTCTCGGCATAATAGCTGACATAGGCATTCAGCTGTCCTATGTGTTCATGGCGGAACTCGTCATTTTTTAATTCCACAATGACATTGCAATGAAGCAACCGGTTGTAGAAAACGAGATCCGCAAAATAATATTCTCCGTCTATGATGATGCGTTTCTGACGCGCCTCGAAACAGAAGCCTTTCCCAAGTTCCAGCAAGAACTCCTGCAAGTGTCCGAGCAGGGCTTCTTCAATATCGCTTTCCGTAACGACATCTTTGGCTTGGAGACCGAGAAACTCAAACGTATAGGGGTCGCGTATCTGCAAAAGCGGGGTGTGTCGCTCTGCCTTGCTGTCTGCAAGCATCATCGCTTTCATCTTATCCTCCGACAGTCCGATGCGAATGTGAAGGTTGGAAACAATCTGACGGCGTAATTCACGCACACTCCATGTTCCCCGAATACATTCCGTTTCATAGAAAAAACGTACCAACGGGTCTTCTATCGTAAGCAACTCCCTGATATGCGAAAAGGAAAGTGCAGAAACCAAATTCTCAGGGGGTGTATTGAACTGTTCAGAAAGCTTGCCTGCATTTTTCTTATTAACAGCGAAAGAGTCAATTTCCGGCAATTTGTGCGACACTGTCGCATAAATTTCTGATAACGGCAATTTATGCAACGCCGTCGCATGATTTGCGGAAACCAGTGTACCGATATGCGGATAATCTCTATAAAACAATCGTGAAAGTTGGAAAAGGGTGACATTCAGGCCCTTTTGCCCGATACGTTTTTCCAGACTTTTCAGCAGATTGTCCCCGTACTTGGCCCGGTCGCTGCCATTTTGTTCGTATTCAACAATATAACATCCGATTATCCAATTGCGTAACGTGGTTGCCTGATTGATGGTTTTAACCGCCACCCCACGCATTGAATCATCGACGGTTATAATCTTTTGAGCCAACTGCTCAAAGGATATGCTTTGTATTGAATTTGCTAATTGTTCCATATCTGACTGTAAATCGGAAACAAATATAGGAAAAATACAGGAGACACCGGTCGTTTGTTGCTGTTGAATTGATAATAACGGCATTAAAATGTATAGAGGGAGGGTGCACGAACCCGACGCTTGCACTCTGACCGATGGTGATTACCTGAAACGAGTCAAATCAAGTCATGGGATAATATTTGCCGCCTATCATAGACAGCAGCTGCTTGCGTTGTTTACCCTCCGAGTTCTTATACCCGATGTGCATCCACGACGGTACTCCCTGACTGTTTTCTTTCTCGGAAATCAACTGGTCAAACTCTCTTACTCTAAGAAAACCACGACAGAAACTCTTGAATTCCATCATATTGCCGTTTACGGGAATCAGGTCGAAGGCATAGCCGGAGTAATGCCCCCGTTATTACTTTGTGAACCTGCATCGCAAATATAAAGGGAGCAGGCAGTCACAGACAATCCGTTTTATGAACGACTGAAATCATTTACAAACGGCAGATTTTTATTCTTTTCTGCATTATATACAGAAAAGCCGTACCCTGTTCGTTTACCGACAAGGCACGGCTCTCGTCCCCCAAAAAGAGGAATCAGACAGTGACAACAGTTACATATAAATTCTGTCGCTCCTGTTCACAGAATTTATCATACTTGGCTTTGTCCGTACCGCTTTCGATAGCCCTGTCGATGACACCGCCCAGTTCATCGAAACAAACCTCGTTGTTCACACATTCCACGTCCATTCCCTTCACAAGATAAACCTCGTAATAGTCCGAACCATTGAGCACGACGATGACATATCCCGCGTGCAGTCGTCCGTTTACCTTGATTCGGAGTGCCGGCAAATCCCTGTATAGAGTGGCGGCAAATTCTTCGATACTCCATGACATGAGGACGGTCATGGGGGTTAACGCTACTAACTGTTCCTTAATGATCTGTGCAACCTGCATTACATATTCTTTTTCCATAACTCTAAGTTTGTAAGTTTATAAATTATTATTCCATGATTCACTCGAACCAGTCCGGGTTATCCTTTTTGAGTTCGGCTACCAGCTCGTTTTCGGGCAGTTGAAGGGTTCTCTCATCGGTAAAGAAGAAAACTTCGTCATAAATGCTTTCGGCTTCTTTACTGGCGAAACCTTCGTTTTCGTCATTGAAACTACCGGGCTGCAGAGCATCCAGCAGGGTGGTCGGGGCAATCAGCAGTTCTTCGCCATCGTTGGCTTCCACAATACGGCATACATAGCTCTTGCCGCCAAATTGAATTTCATTTGTTTTCATATTATCCTCCTTATTTTAATGGTATATTACGTCCGTGTTCATTGAGGTACTCCATGATGCGCTTCGCTTCCTCGTGCGAGGCTTGGTTTCGTTCGTCATAGTGCCGCGTTTCGTCCGCCATGACCTTGATACACGCCTTAATCAGGCGATACAGGCTTTGCTGAAGCGTGGGGTGCATGTCGGGGATTGCCGCTGCGAACCGTTCGGGGTTGAAACTGAAACTGTTTACCGCCATTTCCCAGTCTTTGGCGAGGCGATATTCTTTGCTTTCTTTAATGTCCATATTCTTGAATTTTAATAGTTCTCGTTGCATATTTTGTCAAGTTCCCTAATTATGGGTGTCACCTCTTTGCCTGTAAGCCTTTCTATGTCATACAGCAAATGCTCCAAGCGGTCATACGCCTTTTCTCCCGCTTTTGTAAATTCTCCGGTGCTGTCGAATGCGTTACCTTCACACCCCAGTTCTTGCAATAATTCTTCTAATGTCTTCATTTGTTGAATTTTTAATGATTGTTTTTCTTTCCCTCTGCTCGGCTTCCTTGTTACCGGAGCCGCTTCGGGTTTTATGGTGCTTTCCGGGGCTGGCGAAAAAGCCCTTTCCGACGTTTTTTCTTGCCAATTACGCTTCGTAGAAGGAAGAATTTGCAAGAAATGCAATTCAAAACGACGGAATCAGGCGCGACAGCCCATATTTGCACCGATAAAAACCGATGCGGTGACGGACAGGAAAGCCAGACGGAAGAGAATACGGAGACCTGAAAGTGGTAGAAAAGGACGGCTGGAAACTAAAAAAGAAAATTATATATCTATATATGGATAATTGTTGCTATATTTGCATATAAATAGTGATATATTGATATTATGGGAGCAACGAACTATACCACAAACAGCGATATGCTGACGCTTCTGGCGTTGCGTGTCAAGGAGTACCGTCTGGCAGCTCGCATGAGCCAGAAGGAGCTGGCCGAACAGTCGGGCGTGAGCCAGACGACAATCAGCCATTTTGAACAAGGGGTCAGCCGTAACCTAACCTTGGCCAATTTCATCTCCCTGCTGCGTGCGCTCGGTCAGGAACAGCGGCTCGCGGAAATCCTGCCGGAACTGCCCATGCCGCCGATGGCACTTCGGGAAATTGAGAAACTGATACCTAAACGAGTTAGGAGGGGCAAGAAATGATAGAAAGTCTCGATGTAATCCTATGGGATAAAAAGGTCGGCACGCTTGTCGCCAACCGGGAAGGACACCGCAGCAAAGCCTGTTTCTACTTCGACAGCGATTATGTCCGCAACGGCTATGATATCGCCCCGCTCCGTGCGCCGGTAAAAGGGGTTGCCGCACAGCGCGGCCTGCCGGTCTATCCCGATGAAGAGCGGCTTTTCGGCGGCCTGCCGTCGTTCATAGCCGATTCACTGCCCGACCATTGGGGAAACACCGTGTTCAACGAATGGGCCAAAGTGCATCATATCCGTATGAGGGACTTGTCCGCCCTCGACCGTCTCGCCTATATCGGACGGCGTGGCATGGGGGCATTGGAGTTCGTCCCGCCCACTGCCGAGGAACTGGAGACACCGTTCAAGGTCGAGATCGCCGATCTCTACCAACTGGCCCGGCAGGCTTTCGAGGAAGCCGGACGGTTCAACGTCCCGGTATCGGGCAACCTGATGGTCGAAAGCCTGTTCAAGGTGGGTACGTCCGCAGGAGGGCGACGGCCCAAGGCAGTGGTCAACGTCAATTTCGAGGAGGGACAATGTTACTCCGGACAGGTGGCGACCCCTTATCCGGGCTACACGCCGATGATCGTCAAGTTCGACGAACACCAGAAGATGCCGACGACACGGATAGAATACAGCTATTACCTGATGGCTGTGGATGCCGAGCTTCAGATGATGCCGAGCCGCCTGCTTGAAGGCGAGCAGACAGCGCACTTCCTGACCGAGCGTTTCGACCGCCAGAACGGCAAGAAGGTGCATATCCAGACATTGGCTGCCATGAACCCCTCGGCGGATTCTTACGAAGCACTGTTCGAGGCAGCTTGCCGTATCGGCGTGCCGCCGGGGGAACTCCGGCAACTGTTCCGCTCGATGGTGCTGAACGTTCTGGGCGGGAACGTCGATGACCATAACAAGAATTTCAGCTTCCTGATGGACGACGACGGGCATTGGCACGTTGCTCCGGCCTATGACTACACGTTCTCGGTCGATCCGGACGCACCGTATTACGTCAACCGCCACAGCATGACAGTCAACAACAAGACGGAGGGCATTACTGCGGAGGATTTGCTGGAAGTAGCCCGCCGGTATGGTATAAAGGCCGCAGAGCCGTTCATAGAAAAGGCCATAGGTATCGTCTCGCATTACCCGGAATACGGCCGGGAGGCCGGTGTCGGAGAGGAATGGATAGGAACGATAGAAAAGGAAATCGCCGCACGAATAGAGTGCGTGAGCGACAACCGGGCAGACCGATTAAAATAGAGCGTGGGATTTCATGTAGGGGAAATGAGGGGGTGTGTCAAAACTAAAATGTCCCCTCCGAAAAGTTATAGATTGTAACTATGACATTTTAAAACGGTCGTATTAAGCTCTGTATTGAGTAATGATACGACCCTTTTTTAGCCTTTGAGGGTACTCAAATTTCAAATTCTAAGTTCATAGCTTCAAAAATTGAGTTTTGACACACTCTCTTGTCATTGTCATTCCGCCCCTTTCTTGCTTAGGAGGGTCAACTGGTCGGGACGGTCGGGAAACCAATAGGCGTCGCTGTCAAGATACACACATCTGTCACCGTTCCAAGGCTTCCTGAAAGCTAATACCTCTTGGGGGCCGAATACTACTCCATAATCGTTTGTAAATGCCACTATGTCGCCTACAGCCAAATCGTCCTCCGTATCCATGACTTCGGAAAGGCGATTGTAAAACTCCATGCCTTCGGCTTCACGTTCCGCTTTCCAGCGCAAAAAATCCTCTTTGTGACTTCTGCCCGTACTTATCGGTGATAATTCCGAAGGCAAAACCTCCGCTTCCGAAGTACCGGACGAAATCAGAATAATGCTGTCGTCTTCCATGTTTTCCGGTGCAGAAATCACTCGGTAAGCCCCGTCGGACAAACCGTTGTCCGGGTCATGCCAATAAAGCAGATTCCCGGTCTTGATAAAATCGTATTTTCCCATTGTCTTGTGAGTTATTGATTATTTATTTTCCTTTTTTCGATTCCTTTCCTTCGGAATCGCTTCGAGGTTTTACAGATGCAATGCACGGTCGTCGGCACGGCTTCATACGACGGCTCTTCTTGCCAATTACGCTTCACTTGGGAAGGAAGAATTTGCAAGAAGTGCACTTCAAGCCGGCGAATCAAGCGCGACGTCCGACTTTCGCATCGGATAAAACCCGTGCGGTGAGGGCCGGAAAAGTCGGATGGGAAGAACAGGCGGTTCATACCGCTACAAAAGGGAAAGAATGCAATTATAAGAGGAAATGGGCGGTGGCGGGGTATCCGGGAGGCTGACTATAAAAGGACGAAGGCGGGCGATAAAGACAAAGGAGACAGCGCACTGACTGTATTATCGGTACGCTATCTTGTACATTCAATTTTCGGAACCCGATGCTTTTCTATTCGTGGAACAATCCTTTTTCAAAAACATTCTTCTCCGAATAGCTCGATGTTCGCTTTTTGGAAAATTTGCGGGTTATGCTGATAAAGAAGCGGCAGGTTCAACATAGCCATAGGGTATTCCACGAAGCCGCTCCTGCGCTTATACTCGGAATCGGTCGCCAGTCCGTTTTTCACCAAGAACTCCATTGCTTCGGGGTAATGATTGACGTCGATAAATGTACGGTCCGGCAGACCGAGTGCGTCCATTTCCTCCAAATTAACGGAAAGCACGATATATTCGTCTTCATCTTCCACCATTACCAAGGTGAGAGCCAACCAACCATTGCGGTAAAACTCTGGTACGAGGTAATACTGTTCGCCTCTGAACTCGTATTCTTTCTGCCTGAAAGAGCTGTCCGGCTCTACGATTTCAAATTCATCTTCACCTGCGGCAAAAGCAATCATAGGGTTACTGGCATCTACATACGCTTCACCTGCTTTGTAGCACAAATACTCTCTGTTTTCGGAACGCACGATAGCAAATTGAATTTCCATAAAATTTTAACATTAATCAGTTGAACAATCTGTTTATTTTTTCCCTCCTTTCGGAAGCCTTCAGGCTTCTCCCGTCGGGATTTGATTTTTACGTGCATCAAAGATTGCCTTTCAGGGAGAAACAGGCAAGGAATTTGGGCAGAATTTTATAGTTGCGGTATTGAGCGTCCGCGAAATATGGACGATTGAAAATCGGGAAAGCTGCTGAAAAATTGTGTTCAAATAGCGTAGCGGTACTTGAATGTTCCTCCAAGGCAATACCTTTGCACCGGAAAAAGCATGTCCCGACGGGCAGAGCCGTCGGCGAAGGGATTTCCATACAAAAGGAAAACGAAGGGGTAAAAAGGGAGATCTGCCGGCGGCAGTGCTAAAAAAGACAGCCACTCCTGCGGCTATCTCCCTGTAGCGTTGCGCTATTTTTTTCCGGCCTTGCTATCCGGCTTGTCTTTCCGTTTCTTCGGAGAAAACAATCCGTTGAAACAAACCGTCGTGGCAAAGGTACGTGCCTGTGTCGCATTGCACAATCCTGCTCCGGGCATTGTTGCACCGTTGTAATGTTTGCAGTCCTTACATTTCATCATTACCTCTTTTTAGAAACCAGCAGGGCGGATTTCTCCGTCCTGCTATTGAATTATGGTCAAGCAGCAACCTCTTCGGTTTGCGTATGTTCTTCGGGTTGTACCTCTGCCGTGGGTTGTGTATTTTCCGCCTCGGCGGTTTCTTCGGGCTTTGTCTGCCGTTCCTTTGCCAACAAGGCGGCTTTGCGTTCCTCGATACGTTTATGGCGTTTCTCATACACCTCATTATATCCACTTTCAATTTCGGCGAGCGTGTCGGGCATGTGCTTACGGGCAAAATCGAGCAAGAGGGTGGCAGTAGCGTTATTGCCGTATGCGCCTTTGAAGTTGTCTATCAAGAAATCCCTGCGGATAACGGCTTTCTGCTTGGCCGTTAGGTTGGCGATGATGTTCATCTTTTCTTCGTCCTCAAGGTGTTGGTAGGCTTTTTTCTCCCCGATACCGAATACCCCGAAGTGTTCCCTGCGGAGAGACGACAGCAGGAAGAAATATATCATCTTTTCCTCGTCCTGCGTGAATTTGCTTTCGGACATATCGACGTCCAAAATCTGTTTCTTAGCGTCTGCAACGGTTTTCTCGACGGCTATTTCCTTGTTACGTTTGTCCTGCTTCTCCAGTTTTTCCACCGGGGAGAGTTGTTTTTCGGTAGCCATGTCCGCATTGGCGGCAGCACTTGCCATATAACACAGCGTAATTTCTTTCTGTCCGATACTAATATAAAACGTGAGTTCGCCCGTGTCAATTCGTTCATGGATTGACTTGCATTTTTCCATATAGTTGCTGAAATCCTGCTCGTACTCCTTGTATGCCTCCTCGTATTCCTCGATAGTGTCGTATTCTTCCTTTTCGGGAGCTACCGGCGTTTCGGGGTATGGCGTGGCATAGGTATTTAGGTGCTCGACCTCGTACCCCATAGCGGTAAGGCGTTCCACCGCAATCATGTTGTTGTTGAAATCTTGGTAGCATAGCGATACGGAGGGGTATTGTTCCACGAACTGCACGGCTTTCTCCACGAGATAGGAAGCGTTCATTTCGGCCAGACAACTCCGGTTGGCGCAATTTCCGCAACCACCCTCGCAGAACAACATCATGTTGTTGGTATTGTGGGGGCATGAGGCGCACAAGGTCTTGTCGAATGCGTAACGGCTAAGGTCTGTCGTGAAATCCCGTTCGATAAACTTTGCCACCTCGGCGGCTTTCAGTCCTCGCCAACAGTCGTACAACATGCTGTCGCTGTCTTTCAAATGTTTGTAGTACACCTCTTTTTGAATATCCGTACCGTATCGGCAAATCTCACTCGCCACGCTGATTGTAATTTCGTCCTTTTCCAAAAGTTCGGCTATTTCGGGTATCAGTGAGACGAATTTCAGACGGGTACGGATATAGTTCTCGTTCTTGCCGAACTGCTCGGCCAATGACTGCACATCATAGCGACCGCTCTCCATAAGTTTTTGGTAGGCGTTGGCTTCCTCTATGGGGGTAACGTCCTTGCGCTGCAGATTCTCCGTCACGGCCATTTCGGCGGCGGTCTCGTCCGAAACATGCAAGATGACGGCTGAAATCTCGGTCAGTTCTGCCATAAGGGCGGCACGATACCTGCGCTCTCCGAAAACAATCTCGAAGCGGTCGGTGTCCGCAATGGGGCGCACGCCGATAGGTTGCAACACTCCCTGCTGACGAATACTCTCGGCCAGTTCGGCAAGGCTCACCTCGTCAAAGTGCTTGCGTGGGTTATAACTGCTCGGCTGAATATTCATCAATGCAACCGATACGATGTTGTTCTCTACTACTGATTGAATGTTTGCTGTTTCCATAATTCATAAATTTTAATTTGTTATTACATTAGATTGTTTGATTACTATTGTCTTTATTGTGCGGTGTCAAACTCGTACTCCTGCGGATTGTCGTACCCGTCGAACACTACCCGAAAAGTGTCAAAGTCCTTTCTGCCCGCCAGTCTGACGGTATCTCTTTTCCCGATGAAATAGGGTTCATTCATTGTCCGAAACGGTGCGCCGAGCGTTATCCTATCCACCAACGTACAAACTTTGTCGGGTTGTTCGGGCATGATATAACCCAGTGCGTACTCGTTATAAACTACCAATTTGATTTTATCCATATCGCTGTCAATTTTACGTTGTTTTTTCTTTCCCTCCTTTCGGTTCCTTTCTCTGCCTGAACCGCTTTGAGGTTTTACGGATGCGGTGCACGGCTGTCGGTACAGCTTCATACGACGGCTTTTCCTGCCAATTACTCTTTCGTAGAAAGGAAGAATTTGCAGGAAATGCACTTCAAGCCGCCGTATCAAGCGCGACAGCGGACCTTTGCATCTGATAAAACACAACGGTGACGGCAGAGAATGAAGCCGGGACAGCGGTAAAGGAATCGGTAAAAAAGGGATATGCCCGTCAGGGTTAGAATAGGGATAAAACGGGCAATGTGCCTGTACTTGCGGGCAGGTAAAAAGAAAAAGATGGTAAGACTATAAAGGTGGAATGCGCCCTATGGAAAACAGCGGGCGGATAAAAAAGGACGCATGGCTACCGTCTCCGGGGTGGGCAGATGCGGCAGCCATGCCTGTTTACTGTTCGTTCTTTTCCAGATATTCTTTCATTGCCTCGTTCACGATGTCTTTCAGCGACATGTTCTTCTTGATGGCGAGGAATTTCATACGGGTATGAATGCTTTTGTTGATGACGAAGTTGCAATGAACCGCCGTTTCTTTCTCCGTGGGGGCTGCTACCGGCTGTTTTCCGCCGGTAGATTTTTTCGTGGACGACAGCAACCCGTCCAGTCCGCCCTTCATACTGTCTTTCAGTAAATCGCTCTTGCTCATATCGGGGTTATTTTAATTTCAGTACCTCTTGCGCCAGAGCCATGTAGTCCTTAGCCCCGTTGCTGTTCTTGCTGTACTCGAAGATGTTCTTGCCCTTTATGGGCGCTTCGGCCAAAGATACATTGTCCCGTATAACGGTCTTGAACACCTTGTCGCAGAATGAATCCTTGACGAGTTCGGCCACGCTCTTGTTCAGCGTCTTGCGTTTGTCAAACTGCGTAATGACGATACCGCCAATGGCGAGTTTCGGGTTCAAGCGTTCCTGGACGGTGGCAATCACGTTCATGATTTTGGCCATGCCGCGCATGGCGAGGAACTGTGCCTGTACCGGGATAATCAGGTAGTCTGCCGCAGTAAGGGCGTTCAGTGTAAGCAATCCCAGCGAGGGTGGACAGTCGATAAGGATATAATCGAATTTCCGGTGATCGAGCGATTTGGCTATTAGCCCGCTCAATATCAGTTCCCGTCCCGGCTCGTTGATGAGTTCGGCCTCGGCAGCCGAGAGATCGAGACAGGACGGTACGACGGTAACACCTCCTGCCGTTTCAACTAACGGCAAGGGGTATTTGCCTTTCATCGCCCCGTACACGGTCTGTTCCTCCTCAATGGAGAGGCCGAAGGATTCCGTGAGATTTGCCTGACCATCCATGTCGATAGCCAGCACGCGCTTTTTCTTCTGCTGCAAGGCCGCAGCCAGATTGATGGTGGTGGTCGTCTTTCCGACCCCGCCTTTATGGTTTAGAACCGCAATTATTTTTGTCATAACATATTGCCTTTAAATTCAATACAAAGATAATACTATTTTTAGTAATTACTAATTTTAGTATATACTAATTTACTACAATATATAATTTTAGTATATTAGTATTATAGTATTTACTATTATACTAAATATAGTATATACTATACAGTAAGGCAGATTTGCTCTGTACTACAGTACTTTTTAAATGCAAGAATTAAGTGTATTCTTCAGAAAAAATCCTTCGAGTACACTTTACAGATGAGTACAAAAAAACAAGAGAATCCATAGCAATTATTGTAGCAATAGATTCTCTTGTCTAATAAGGCTTGGTTTATTTATCAGCAAATTTCAAATGAGAAAGGGTCAGAAAGTAAATCAATAGAGATTTTACAAATTTACCAATACTCGATGGTTCGTTTCTCTGTATATTCTTCTGGAGCAGTATATTCATCGCCGACATAGTTCCCATTGTCATCATACTTATCGTATTCGGTGGTGTAGCTTACCTTCCGCTCTATCCAATTCTTGTGCTTGTCGAACTTGGTATAGCGATAAGTGGTGTTACCTTCTTCCGGGTGCTCCTGTATCATCGTGGCCGGGTATTTGCTGTCACCTTCATAGCTGTATTTCCAAGTGACGTATGCCATGTGCGAAGTAAACTGATGACTGATGATACGATTGCGCTTATCAAACATATAGGTCTGGTCAAGTTCCGTGTTGGTATCAGCATCCGGACAAATATCCGTCCGCATACCATCTTTTGATTCGATGTTCACCACATAATCTCCCCATCCTTCCACTTTGTAGGAAGTAGCTGTGACATATTGATAGGCCGCTTCGTCTCCGAACTTGTTCTGCATGGCAATCAGATTGCCCGCCTGGTCAAATTTGAGTGATTCCTCATTGCCGTTTACCGACTTGACTTTACCGGACAACCCATAAATATCCGTTCCTTTGTAGCGTAAACTACCCATTAGGACAGGTTGACCGTTTTCTTTTGCAGCTTTCATGGAAGCAATCGTTTCATCGTCCCAGTAATCAATGCTGCGGACAACTGTCAGGCTGGGAGTCTCACCCGCTTTGACAGCAGAAGAACGATCCCGATTCGATGTAAATCCGTCTCTGAAAGCCTTATAGTAGGTACGCAATGCAGGTATCTCATCGATGTTAGCCGGGAATGTAACGGTAGCTTGTGTCCAGTTTCCTTTTTCATCATATACATAATCGTAGGAGACGGTAAACGTCATGTCATCCACCCGCCAGTTGTTGCCTTTACTTTTATATACACCTCCGCTATACGTCCAAGTAGCCAAGTCTCCGTGTGAGTTATACGCAAAGCTGCTGGTACAAGTCAGTGTTTCGTTCCCCCCGTCAAATTCAACGGGAATCTTCTCTACGGCTTGTGTACACAGATGGCCTGTATAGACATAGGTTGTCACCGATTGTCCTGTCTTGTAACTGTCGATGTCTTTCAAGAACATGTTCGTGGTCTTCGGTGTTTCAAAAGACTTCAAGTGAGCGAGCGAGTCAAACTGCATCTCATGAAGCGTCACGCCCGATTCATTGACCGTGCCATTCTTTTTTTCGGGCAGGATGGATTGCAATACCCCATTACCGTGATAGGCATACAGAAAAGTGGTTGTGTCATAATGTCCCCGCCCGTTCTTGTCGCGACGTATCAACCGACCTGCACTGTCGTATGTGAAGCCGTCATCTTTTTTCCGGCGTTTGTAACGTCCGTCATCTACCGATTTGATTTGGGTCAGATTGGAATTGCCGTTATATTCATACGAAATGACATCAAATCCGGTTGCACCCACATTGAAAGAAGTGCGCCGCTGTTCGGATAAACGGCCGTTAGGCAAGAACTCGTATTGCGAGGTGCTTGTCACCCCCCATTGTGCATTGTGGTATTCGTAGGTGACCAGCTTCGGATAGTTGCGCAATCCCATCTTTGCCCAATCCGTAGGATAGTTTACGAAATAAGGCATCAGATGTTCCGCATTCATATCCACTCTTACCGGATCAAAATACACCTGAAGCGGTGTATAAGGCTGGTTGCTTTCTTCACTGCCACAGCTTGCTGCTCCTATCGACAGCAAGCAAGAAAGAGCGACAGCTTGTATGGTCTGTAATGCTTTCATGTTCCGTTATTTTTGATTTGTTGGATGATTTTCCTTGCAGGGGACCTGCTTGGTGACAGGATGATAAGAGATATTCCAGACGGGATAAGCTCCGACCTTATCTACACAGCACGAATGCAGATAACAGTTCCCGTGTATCGAGCTTTCCGAACCCAGCAATCCGGAGATGTATTTGCATCCTTTTCCCGACACAATGATTTTGCCTTCATTCACCACCTGATGGAAAGAGGAACCTCCGAAACTGCCGATTACTCCTCCGATGGCGGAAAATTCAGCCAGCAGGTCATGCTTGATTTCGATGTTGCCTGCATTGTACAGATCCAACGGATAGATTCGTTCGTAGTTGTGAGGTGTCAGTTCGCCACATACCCCTCCGATATTAAATGTAGCAGATGTATTCTGTGTGTCCAAGCGGATGTTTCCCCAATTATGGAGATGCTCTATATCAGTTTCATTGGTTTTGAAAAGTCCGACAACACCACCGATGTAGCTATGATCAGGTTGGGCATCGGCCTTCCACTGCACGGTCAAATCGCCTTTATTCTCGACGCAGACATTCTCTTTGATAAAGATTTTACCATAATTGGTGGCCCTCCCGATGACTCCACCTATGTAGGCATCACTGCACGGATTAACGGTGAGGTTGCCCTCATTGATTATCTTGCCACGCAAAGCCACTTCCACTTCGGAGCCGTAGCTATCCAGGTCTCCGACAAGTCCACCCAGACAGAGTGTACAGATACCCTTATTGTCAGCGAATGAGATATCCACCTTGCTGGTACAATTCTCGATACATCCATTCTTGAACTCTCCCGCCAGAGAACCGGCAAGCAGGCTATAACCGTCTTCTCTCTTTTGAGCGTCGATGGTCATGTCACCTGCCAATGTCAGATCCTTGACCACAGCTTCTTTTTCACCACCCATTTCTTCAAACAGACCGACATCAAATACTCCTTTGGAGCTCTCTTCAATGACCACCCGTATTCCGTCGAAGGTAATGGTATGTCCGTTGCCGTCGAACTCCCTAACCGGGAATTTAATCGGTGTCCATTCACCGCTGATTTCGATGTCCTTCACCAGTTTAATCCGCACTTCATCTGCTGGAATCTCCTTGCCTGCATCGGTGAGCAGCGTTTGTGCTTCCATGTTTTTATCCTTGATTTCGAACGTTTCGTTCAGGAAACGCAGTTCACTCTCTTTTCCGATTTCAAATACCTGTTCCGCCTCGTTGAAATGCAAGGCGGTGACTTTCTCTTCACACGATGTCAGCCAAAAAGGCAGGCAAGCGACAAGGTAAACCATTCTTTTCATGCTGCTGCTCTTTTTACATATCTGCTGCATAATTCTCGCCCTCCATGATAAACATTCCCGACTCTTTCCAGTAATACACCACATAAGGCTCTACTTTCGACATTTCATTGATGTCCTGCGTGGGCATTCCACTAAAATAGGTAAAGACCAGTGCGTTACCCTCTATTTTTCCGGCATACGACTCCACGCTTGACATAGGAATGCTTTCACCTTGTGGAGGATACATGGTCGTTTTGACCATAAAAACTTGTTCTCCTTTCTTTTCCAGTGTGAACGATGTCAGAGCATTGGCATAACTTTTTGAAAAAGCATGTTCTGGGATGGTGTTATCTTTCAAGTAAAAAGCATACTTCGGAGAAATATATCCGATACGTTTGTCTTGGGCAGAAAGCTCTACCTTGAACCATCCCTTTTCTTTCCCCAAGAATCTGAAGCTTTGTCCACGGTTGGCTTTCATTAAAGAACTACCCGATACAGGGGTGGAACGGACATTGATTTTATCTCCTCCACTGATGAATACGTAGTTACATTTATCTTTCTGCTTAAACACTACCGGCTCTGAACCGGGTGGCAAGAAGGACAGTTCCTTCGTGGTGGGATTGTACTTGAACTCCGCTTTTTGTTTTCCCATACTGCTTTCTACGGCAACCGAAGCCTCTGTATTATCAATGTGATAGACGTCTACAATACTATAGGTAAGCCCATAGCCTCCTTCAAACACATTGTAAGCACCGTAACTGCCATCTGTCGGTGTGTTGTAAAGGTCTATTTCCAACTGAATTTGGCTGTTGCCTTCCCAATATTCCCATTTGCCCACAAAGGGTTTTGTGTCATCTGCTTGTATAGACGCGTGTACACTCAAGAAGCCACAAACAAGGCTTATCAAACTTAGGCATATCAATTTTTTCATTATGCTGTTGCTTTATATGGTTAAAATTAAAGACTAAAAGTGACATATACGGCAGACTGTACCCGTACAGGCTGTCCGTCTTTGATTCCGGGTGTCCATTCCTTTAAGGACTTGACCACTCTTACGGCTTCGGTATTGAGATTGGCATGAACCTTTTTCACAGCCGTAACATCAGATACCGAACCGTCTTTCTCCACTATAAAGGAAACAAGCACATCGCCCTGAATCTTCTGCTGTTTGCAGATCATGGGATAACGTATGCTTCGGGCAATATCCGCCAGCAATGCTTGGTTTCCACCGGGGTATTCCGGCTCCTTATCCACCTCGCTGCCTTTGTACACCTTATTGGGGCTTACCTTGGATTGTGCCGGTTCTCGTCTATCTTCCTTCGGAGTGGTTGGCATACCAAATCTTCTTTCGGGAGTATCTTTGTCTGTTTCTTTTTGCTCTTCCAATTCCTGTTGTAATGTTCTTTGCAACACTTCACTGGAGATAAGAAAACCGTTGAACTTAGAAGGAGCGTACCCGGAGAATGCCGATACCACTTCGAAACTGAATGTTTTTCCCTCCTCGATACGTGGAAAATAATAAGTACCCGCTGTTTTTATCCGATTGCCCGGCATCAGGTAGAACAAGTCTATGGGCAAACTGCGGCTTGTCTTCTGTGCCACTCCCTTTATCTGAAATTTATAGCCGCCATTAGCGCGTCCCGTACAAGTAACGCTGGTAACATGCCAATAACGATCCACTCCGGCATCGCATTTGAACGGCACATTTACCGGATAACTCTTGGGAGGAATGGAAAAACTTGTTTGCGCAAAAGTCGCATGACTCATGAAGAATGCCCCTAAGACAATGAGGCATAGTAAAATAGATAATCGCTTCATACGTATATCGTTTTATAGTTTTTAGATTCATCAGAGTTTAAACGTGATAGGCAGAGTGTATTCCACATTTACCGGTTTGCCATCCTGTGTACCGGGAATCCAACGAGGCATGGACTTCACTACGCGGACAGCTTCCTTATCCAAATAAGGATCTACAGACTTGGTAACACGAATATTTGAGATAGAGCCATCGCTCTTGACTGTAAATTTCACCAACACTTTGCCTTGTATTTTCTGTTCCTTGCAAACTGTCGGAAACTTTAGATTCTTTGATAAAAATTGTACCAATGCGGTGATACCACCGGGAAATTCCGGAGACACCTCTCTCTTGTTCTGGGAAACTTTTGCCATCGAAGGCAAATCATTGATAGTTCTTGCCTCATTTGCAGCCTGTGTATCCAAACAGTTGCCAATCAGCAGTGCGGATAGTAAACTGCTCAAAATAATTTGTTTTTTCATACAGTTTTATTGTTTAATTATCAATACGTTACATTATTCATTTATTTGCGATAAAATCCGGAACTGTCGCGTCCCCATTTGCCGCCAAATTGGTCGGTGTAATCACACTCGCTATAGGGAGAATCTTGTGTAAGATGATATAATGTTCCAGAATCAGTAAAACTTGCTGTTTTCAAACCACTTGAACTGCTTGATGATGAACCGCTCCAAGACTCCGTCGCTCCCTTATGCAAGTCTTTAAAACCGAGAATACCCATAATAAGACCTATCCCGTTGCCTATACTGAATCCCCATTGGGCCATATCCCACATGGTACCAGAGTCTATCCAACCCAGCCAATCAAGAATAAAACCTACTGCCAATCCAATCGCTCCAACAATCAAACCTACAACCAGCATCAATGCGAAGAATTGTAACACAATCTTAATAATGTAGATGGCTATGCCTAAAAACAGTATCCACTTTATCGCTGTGAACCAAGCCGATTCTCCTTCGGAATCAAACAACCAAGAGGTTAAGTCCCATGACTCTTCTTTGGTGGAAGTACCCGCTTCGTCTGTTTCTGTTACGGCTTCCAGATACGATGCGCTGACATAACCCTGCCAGCCATTATAATTGATATTAGCCCATCCGTTTTCTATAGATACAACATCAATCACGTTATCCTTAGACAATTGTCCTAATAGTTTTCCGTTTTTATTGGCTGAAGCTCGTACATTAAGACCGTTGGGAGCGGTCACTCGATAATGATCTGCAAAAGATTGCGTACATAGGGAAAAATTAAGGATTAGAAACAAAACCCATTTAATAATGTTTCTGCTAACGAACATATTCTTCAGCATACAAATACTTTGCTGGCTATATCTGTTCATCATAAATTAAGACTCTTGCAGTCCCGTAGAGTCTGCTTGATTAAACCACGAAGCGTGGAACTGCAAATGCCACGTTCTAAGTCGGAGGTCGTAGGAATAACCTTTATTCAGAGTATGGTAATAGCAGCCCACGCTATAGCGTGAGAAACCAATTACGCTTTTCCCTCTGTTTCCTACGTTCCCGACTTCGAGATAAGCATAACGCTTCTTTCTTTTCTAATATGTCTTGGAAAGAGTTTCCTCAATCCGGCACAAAGGTAGTGAAATTTCATGAAACAGGACCTTATATACCGTGATTTTCTTAAAGTTATGAGTGGATTTTAAGTCTATTGTTCTAAAACCAATATTAAATAAACTGCAAGAAAGACAAATCTATTAAATAATGGGCTAACATTTTCTGAAAAACTCTGTAAGGATAGAAAAAATGTTTGAGATGTATGAACTCTTAAGAAAGGACGAAACTAAAAAACAAAAATATAGTATCTACTAATTTTAACAAGAATAGGTTTACTAATTTCCTATTTTACTATGATTAGTAAATACTATATTTAGTATCTGCTTATTTTCAGATAGTTATTATCTTATCAGAAGGGCAAATCCTCCTTTTCGTCCTGCGGAAAATCGGCGGGAGGAACGGGTACGCTGTCTGCACCGTTTACATCGTTGTCCGCTCCGGCTGCCGCATCCTCGCGTTTTCCGGTATTGATAAAGGCAATGCTTTCTGCCGTGATGGAGAGCTGTATCTGGCTCTCGCCGTTCTTGTCTTTCCACAGGGAAGATGACAGTGTACCGTCAACGAGTATGAGTCTTCCTTTCGTCAGATATTCGGACAAATGGATATGGTTGTCCTTGTTGCTGCGTACCCTTATCCAAGTGGTAGTGTTTTGTCCTCTTGAATAATCGTCAACGGCTATGTCCATAGCCATGAATGAGCCGTGTACTCCTGAAATAACCTGGCAGTCTTTGCCGATGCGTCCGATAGTGTGAACATGTAACATAATAGAAAATTGTTTGTGGCAAGGTGGTTGGTCCTGCGTTACCTAAACTGTTTATTTTTTCCCTTCTTTCGGTTCCTTTCTCTGCCTGAACCGTTCCGGGATTTTATAGATGCGGTACATGGCTGCCGGTAGAGCTTCATGCGACGGCTTTTCTTGCCAATTACTCTTCGTAGAAGGAAGAATTTGCAAGAAATGCACTTCAAGCCGCCGGATCAAGCGCGGCAGCCGACCTTTGCATCTGAAAAACCGGACGGCGACGGCAGAGAGGAGACCGTAGAGATTATACCTATAACTGATATAAAAGGAAGAGGGCTTCGCCAAAGTATAAGAGCAGAGGGAAAGAGAGAGGTATAAAAGGAAGCCGACAACGGAGTTGCGGTATTTATAAACGGATATCGTGCCCTCCGCCAATGGTGTTGCCATAGGCACGATTCCCGTTTATAGCCAGTTTTGACCGGGCCGGTATCTTAAAGAGAGGAAGGCAGCAAATCCCCCATCCTCTGTTCCGGCATAGTGCAAAATCCACGAACGATAGTATCTTCGTTTACACCTTCAAGTCTGGCGAACATTTGCAACGCGTCAAATCCACAGTCGAACTGTTCCATGCTGACAGCGGGGGCAAAATGAACAATACCGTGGGGATAGCTTTTCGAGACACCTATCCACCCACGCAAATAATCATCGAAGCGTCCTTCCGCTTGTGACGCATGGAACTCTTGAGCATGGGAGCTGCAAATGCTTTTGCCGTACATTTCATCTCCTAAAATTAAAGTTCCCGTTTGCGGATTGTACATAAAACGCCGATTGGTTATCTGAAGAATATCTATGATTTCCCGTTTGACGTCGATAACCATCAGGATTTTTTCAACCTGCCGTTTTGTGCGTTTGCCTGTTTTACAGTTTTTCTTGTCCATCTCTTGTCTTTTATGTGAAACATCTGTTTTTTACCCTTTTTTCGGTTCTTTTCTCTGCCTGAACCGTTCCGGGATTTTACAGATGCGGTACACGACTGCCGGCAGGGCTTCATACGGCGGTTTTCCCGGCCAATTACTCTTTCGCAGAAAGGAAGAATTTGCAGGGAATGCACTTCAAGCCGCCGGATCAAGCGCGGCAGCCGACCTTTGCAGCTGGAAAACCGGACGGCGATGGCGGAGAGGAAACCGGAACAGGCCGGTAAATATGATGGTAAAAAGGGGGGTACGGCCTTGCCGGATATAAATGCAGGAGAAAATGAAATAGAAAAGAATGCGGCTTGGGCGGGTCAAGCAAGGGTCTGCCGGGGCAAACACGAACGGGATTCTCCTTATCCGCTCCACGCCTGAATTTCGACCGGGCGGAATGAAAGCGCGGGGCGGATAAGAAGTATCGCTGTTTGCCCTTGACGTGGCAGGTCACAAGGGAAAGATACGGAACAGGAGGCGGAAAGTCCGAAACCAGCGGCATAAAGACCGGTCGGGCTGTGGAATACCGTGTTGTTTCGACAGGTCGAAGCTCCGGCATGGAACGGCACGATCCGGGCTGCCGCCGGTTTGGAACGGCCTCCCGTCCCTTTCCTTGACGACTTGTTACGGCACAGACTTCCAACTGTTTACGGGGTTGGGAAAGCCGACGTATAACAGGGAAAACAGCCTGAAGGTAAAAAAGGAGATAATCGTGCTATAAAAGGTATCGGTTGCCCTGCAATCTGTCCGAAAGGCATTCGCCCTTCGGACAGACCACAGAGGTTACAGGCTTATAGTTTGGGCTTGTTCTTCGGGAGAATGGGACAAGAGAGTATTATTCTGTAAAATGACCCCAGCTCGGTCTTTACCGGGTCTTTCGATACCAAGAATGTCGCGCTCTCCTTGACTTTCGCTATATCCAAAATGGTCTTACAGATGTACTTATTCCTCAAGCGTGTTCCTCCCCTGTTGAACTGCAGCGGGAAACCTTGTTTGTCGGCGGTCTTGTGCAGAAACCATTCTTTGGGATTGTTCTCGTCATGGGCAAACTCCAGACGGTCATTCATCGTGATATTCATTTCTTTTGCCAGTTTGGTGGATAGACCCGCATTTCATGTTCAATAACTTCAGCATTCTGTCCGAACTGATAGTGGAAAACCGTACATTGGCGGAACGCTTCCTTGAGAATCTGTCGAGCGTTTACCGTTACGTCATCCAAAACTTGAAGCGCGACACCGTGCCGGTAAGCGAAGAGTTGGATTTCCTGCGTTCCTACCTCTACTTGATAGGGATGCGCTACGAGAATGCCATAAGCGTCGATGTGGATGAACAACTGGAGCGGACAGACGGCCGGATTCCCCCCGTCTGCCTCCAGCTGCTGGTAGAAAACGCCATCAAACACAACCGCTTGTCGGTACACCAACCGCTGCATATTCACGTCTTTCGGGAAGGAAACCACATTGTGGTGAAAAACGACCTTTGCCCCGTGTCGTCCGACCTGTCATCTACCGGTATCGGACAACGGAACATCATCGAGCGTTACTTCCTGTTGTGCGAGGAAAAGCCTGTCATCAAGAAAAGCGAACATTCATATATAGTCAAATTACCTATTATACCCGACGATTATGCACATCCTGATCATAGAAGATGAAAAACGGAACTTCAACCGGCTGAAAAGGCTGTTGGAAGAAATCGACGGCACATTCCGCATCGACGGGCCGTTGGCAAGCATTGTGGAGGCGGTGGAATGGCTACAGGCACATCCTGCCCCGGAGCTTATATTCGCTGACATCCGCCTGTCCGACGGCCTGAGTTTCGACGTGCTGCGCCGGACGGCAGTGCCCTCGCCTGTCATCTTCACCACCGCTTACGACGAGTATGCCATCCAGGCCTTCAAATACAACAGTTTCGATTATCTGCTGAAACCCGTCAAGGCCGACGAGCTTGCCGCCGCCATGGAAAAAGTGCGCCGCGCAAGTTCCCCGCAGACAAACGGCGAAGAGGTGCGCCAGCTATTGGAATATATGCGGCAAAGCAATTACCGTTATCGCGAGCGTTTTCTTCTGCCTTACCGCGACGGCTATATTTCCGTGCAGGTGAAAGATATCAGCCACATCGCTTTGGACGAACGCAATACGCTCCTTTGCCTGAACAACGGCACGTCCGAGACCGTGCCTTATTCTCTCGACGAGCTGGAATCCCAGCTCAACCCCGATGTCTTTTTCCGCGCCAACCGCCAGTACCTCATCCATATAGACAGTATCTTGAGTATCAATAACTGGTTCAACTCCCGACTGAAGATTCGTTTGAAGAAGTATCCCGATGTGGAAATCATCGTAAGCCGGGAAAGGGCGGCGGAGCTGAAAGGATGGTTAGACAGATAAGCTTATGAATACACCTATATTGGAAACCTCCCGCCTGATACTGCGGAAGTTCACGGAAAGAGACATGGAAGCCCTCTTCCTGATACTCAAAGACGAAGAAGCCAATAAATTCCTGCCTTGGTATCCGGTGAAAGACCTCGAAGAAACCCGGCGGTTTTATCAGGAAAGGTATGCGGCGAAATACGGACAGCCGCAAGCCTACGCCTATGCCATCTGCCTGAAAACGGACAATTTCCCGATAGGCTACGTGAAAGTCGATATGGAGGAACACCACGATTTCGGCTACGGGCTCCGCAAGGAGTTCTGGCATCGGGGGATTGCCACTGAAGCGGGCGGAGCCGTCATCGCCCAAGTGAGGAAAGACGGTCTGCCCTACATCACCGCCACGCACGACAGGAACAACCCGAGAAGCGGAAACGTGATGCGGAAGCTCGGCATGACGTACCGTTACTCATACGAAGAACTGTGGCAACCCAAGAACTTCCCCGTGATATTCAGAATGTACCAGTTAAACCTGAATGGCGACAACGAGTTCGTGTACAGGAAATATTGGGACGAGGCAACCAATCATTTCGTAGAAGACTTGTAGCCGGACACGAAGCCTGTTGTTCCGGCGGGACAAGCCATTGCTTTTTGTATGTTTATTCTGTATAACAAGGGGGCTGGCATCCAATCCACACCAACCCCACTCTTTTTTATCTATCGCCGCATAGGCATAAAGCGAAATATTGCTCCTGTTTCCGCTCAGATTAAATGATGTCCAGCTTCATACCGACGGGTCATACTGGGTTGCTCGCCTCACGGGAAACACCGTCAGGCTTGCCCGTAGCAGTCCCAACAACAAAACAAGATGAACAGTCCGACCGTGCAGAGAGAAACGGAGATAATGACGTGAAATATCAGTAGTTTGTTCAATATTGAGATATGCCGCCGAGAACAGCGTTTCGGAAGCGAAAATATTTTGATTCATACCGTGCGAAAATTTTATTTTTTTGATTATTCAATATATTCACCACGAACAGCTACACCTCGCTTTTCAGCCAAGTGTAGACATCAGTATAAACCATGAAAAACAAACTGCTAAATCAGAATCCGTCTCATCCCGAAAATATAATGCTCGCAGGCATTGTCCCAGTTCGGGCTACGGGAAGAGTCATGCACGAGGGTACAACAATAGGTCAGGTTGTTCATGCGGCAAATGAGATACCGCTGTAAAGTTCGGAGAAGATGGGCCGTTTCCACGGATATGTACCGAAGATGCACCCCATTTACCTATGCGCCGGCACGGCAAGCCACATCGGGGATTTCTCCGACTATGCCTGTTATGTCGCTGTCCTTTTTTTGCCGGATAGAGTTTCTGTCATGAAATTGCAGAAAAGAGGCGTTGTCCGTATTTCGGACACAACATTCCTGCGCAGCCGCCACACCGGCCGCCGGAACATGCTGCGCACCGGAACTGCATACCAAAGCCGTCAGTACCAACGATAGAACAACAACGGACCCTTTTATGCTTTAATTTTACTTTCCATAGGGTAAGCATAGCCCCCCTTTCTTACCATTTCCATAAAATAATTAACAAAAATAAACGAGAATTATCTGTATTTTTCATCTGCAAGACTTAATGAGGAAGTTTCTCTGGATTCGGCCAGTGCCGCCACGCACTCTTCGCGTATGGACTTGATGTAATCCAGTACCATTAACGGATCGACACTTTTGCCGTCGAGCTTGCAGGAAATATGCAGGTGTTCACCGGTGCTGCGTCCTGTAGAACCGGTAATGCCGACGACATCCCTCGGCCCGATAGCAGCCCCTTTCCGGGTAAGGATACGCGACAGGTGGCAATAGCTGACCGTGTAGTTTCCATGCCGGAGGGTTACATACTTGCCGGAGGATTTGTCCTGCCCGACTTTCACTACCACTCCCGCCATCATGGCCATTACCTCGTCGCCCCGCGCATGGAGGTCGATTCCGTTGTGAAACTTTCTTTTTCCGGTAAAAGGGTCTTTCCGATACCCATAAAGCGAGTTGATTTTCATCCGGCGCAGCGGATAGCTTACGCTAAGATAGCGTTCTATCCATACGTGCTTGCAGGTGTCGGCAGACAATGCCGGGGCAGCGTCTCCTGACGGTGGTAAGGTGTCTTGGACGGAAAGCGTGTATCCGGGCAAGGTTACCGCATTATCCCTACCGGCAGAAACGACTTCAACCCTGTATCGGAACGGCACGGTCGAAACCGTATTGAATTGTGCTTGAACGGGGCCTGCGACACTTGCAGCACCCGCCATCAAAAACAGTAGTTTCTTTCTCATGCGGCAAATATAACCAGCTCTGCCCAAGATGTCCCGTTTCCACGACCTTTTTCGACCAAAGTACAACAAAAAAAGCATTCAGAGTATGAATTTATGTGTAAAATCATACTTTGAACATAAAAATAAACACTCTTAATACACTAATATTATTCTATTATATACAGCGAAATGAAAAGAATCTATCTTTGCAAAGTATAATTCAAAATACAAAATCAATTATGAATACAGTACGATTTGAACTAATTGAATTGCCCTATCCGACACTGGCCCGATTCGGGCTTACACAGGAGATGATCGAGGACTTGCCGATGCGTGTCCTTGATGAGATTTGCGACGGTCGACACTCTCCCGTGCTTCCGGTGCGTGTCCGTGACGAGAAAGGAGAACTGATAGAGAGCCGCAGCCGCTTCGCCCTTGTCCGCAGGGACGACGGCCGACCGGACGTGGTGTTCTATCCCGTTCTGGAATCCTCGCCGCTGGAACGCTATGACGAGGCGCAACAGAAACAGCTTCTTGACGGCAAAGCCATCATTGCGGACGTGGGGACGGCGGACGGGCGGCACAGCAAGGCATTCGTGCAGATAGACGAGGGAACGAAGCAAGTGATGTATGTTCCCACGCCGATTATCGGGCGCAACCTGCAAGTGCTGGCCGAAATAATGCATCTCGGTCCGGTAGAGGTAAACGGAATGCAGAACGGCGAACCGCTGACGCTGGTCGTAGACGACGAACCCGTCACAGTGGGTATCGACCTGCACGACAAGACCGGCATCCGCTTCTGTTCGGGCGACAGCCAAAAATGGAAAGAACAACCCAAACGCGAGTGGGACAAATACACTTTCGGCGTGTACGGCTGCTGGGTGATGGACGACGACGGCAATCTCGACTACGTTCCCGAAGAGGAATATACCGAGGAACTGTGGAACGAACAGAAGAAAAGCGCCGAGCGTAACCGTGCGGCGGGACTTCACAAATAACATCTTAACATTCATCAAATATGGCAGAACACCAATATTATCCCGAAGAGGTACTTATCGAGAAGATGGAGCGCGGCCAGTACGGCTGGCTTGACTATGTGAATCATTTCTCACCCGAATGGCAGGAGGAATATACCCGCTATTGCAAGGAGCACGGTCTCATGGTGGGCAATGAATCGGCCGCCGAGTTCGTCCACTACAAGGACGAACAACTGGAAGCGGCGATGGAGAGCGGAGACGCATAACGGAAACCTTTTTAACAACGGATTATGGCGATACGAAAGAATACCAACCCCCGAATGATGGACCTGCAACCCGAAATGCAGGACATATTGAGGCGTAACGGTATGCAGGCCCACGTGGTCAGTGACGGCACGGGCTACCGGCTCGTGGTACAGGGCCACGACTCGCCGCTGCTGACCTACGACCTTACCGAGCGTCAGATGTTGGCCCTGACGGACTGGGGGACAAACTCGGCCAACAAGAAAGCCTACAACGTGTTCACGAGCATTGTAGGGAAAGACTTTTATATGCCCAAGAACTTCGTCCATACCCGTAACGCCAACGGCCGTGTCGCTATGGGATTGCACGGCTACCGTATCGGTATGGGCGAATACGGACGTGTGGGACGGCTGGGTATGCCGCCTCCGTTCCTCGGTTGGACGCCACGCCACCAGTGGGGTTTCCATCTGCGGCGGGTCGGCGGACAGCTGTTCTATCCGGGACCACCCATTGTCCCTGAACGGTGGGACGGGCGCATGAAGCCGGGCGAATTGCAATCGGGCGGCTACGGATTTTATTACAAGTACAAGGACGGGCAGCCTATACAGTCCGCACGACAGACCGATGTCCTGCAGGACTTGCAAACGGTCATCACGCCGATAGTCAGCCGTCCGCGCAGTACAGAACCGGCCCGTACCTACAAGGAGTTGATTGCTTCTCCGGTCTATTTTTCCAACGAGAAATGGCAGGAGTGTCTTGCCTCCCACGGTCTTATCGTCGATAAGGAGGCACGGACCCTGACCGTACAGTCCGAAAAGGTGGCCGCCGATATGGTCTATGACCTGACGAAAGAAGAAACGGCCGTCCTGACCTCCAACTCCATCGAGGAACAACCTGTCGAGAAACGACTGGAAGTCCTGAACGGGGTAATCAGGGCGGATTTCGCCGACAAGGTAACAATGGCGGATCTCGACAGCGAGCGGCGTATCGCCCTCGGCTTGCACCCCGAAGTGCAGGAGGAACTGACGCAACGCCAGCAACAGGAGCAGGAAATCCTCTCCCCTCTGGAAAACCAGCTCCGGCAGGAGATGCCGTATGGCGCAACCGCTTCCGTCGATGGACGGGATATTTCCGTGCTCGACGAGCGCAAGGGCTGGTATCGGGAAGAACGGCACGGCAGGGAGGTCGAGGTCGGCGAAATAGCCGTACATCCATCCCCCATAGAGGGCAAGTACAAGATGACGGCCGTCATCGACGGGCAAGTCATCACTCACGAGATCAGCCAGAAGGATTACGATAAATTCCTTGCGGTCGATGACTACCATCGCATGAAAATCTTTTCGAAGATATTCAGCGAGGTGGACATGAAGATGCGGCCGGAAGCGCAGCGCAGTCTCGGCGTGAAAATTTTCGCCGCCCTCACAGCGGGAACGGTCATCACGGCGGGCGTCGTCCACGGCTTGCGGCATCATCATCACGGTCCGGAGTTCTACGGCGAGCGTTTCGGTGGCCCGCCACACCCGTATTTCAAACCCGGTGTCGATACGCCGAGAGACGTGGCCATACGCAATTTCGAGGCACAGATGAATCAGGATATTAACGATATGAGAAGAGGGAGATAAAGACAACTATGAGAGAAGGAGACCTTACCTACGACGACTTCCTGCAAAGGCTGAACATTCAGGACGTGCTGATTGACGCGGGCTACCACCTGAACCGGCGCGACGGCCTGCGCTATCCCTCGTATGTTCGTATAGACAGCGAGGGACGGCGTATCCGCGGCGACAAGTTCATCGTGACGCAACAGGGAAAATGCTGCTTCCAAGCCCAGCAGCAGAAAGTCTATAACATCATCTCGTTCATCAAGGAGCACCCGCAGTTCTTCACGGAATACCGTGTGGGCATGTCCCCCGACCGACTGGTGAACCTCGTGTGCAACCGGCTGCTGAACCATCCTATCGAGGACCGGACAACGCGGATTATACAGCCCAAGCGGGACATCCGCCCGTTCGACATCGCAAACTACGACCTGCACAAGTTCAACCCGCAGGACCGGGAGACACAGAAGAAGTTCTATCCTTATTTCAAGAGCCGGGGTATCGACCTCTACACGCAATATGCCTTCCACCGCCACTTCTGTCTGGCGACGAAACATCGTGAGGACGGTGCGGCATACACCAATCTCGCTTTTCCGCTGACCTTGCCCAAAGGCGACGGTACGGTCGTGGGCTTCGAAGAACGGGGACGTGCAAGAATGGACGGAAGCGGCAGCTACAAAGGCAAGGCCGAGGGCAGCAATTCGAGCGAGGGGCTGTGGATTGCCAGCCCTGCCAAGACCCCACTTGCGGAAGCCAAGCGTATCTATTGGTTCGAGAGTGCCTACGACGCAATGGCTTATTACCAGCTTAACCAGAAATGGGACAAGGAACTTAGAAAGGGAGTGTTCGTCTCTACTGGCGGAGCACCGAGCCAGCAACAGTTCAAAGCCATGATAGAGGCCACTCCACACGCTTACCACCATCTCTGCTTCGACGGGGACCGTGCCGGGCAGATCTTCGCCATCAACTTCGCGCTCACCCATGCGGGCAAGACATTCACCAGTAACGTGACGAAAGACGACAAACTGCTGGTCCGTATCAGTGGCGAGGAGAACCAAAACTACGAAGTAAAACTCGAACCCTTCGACTTTCACAGGATAGTCGGCACGCTTTTACGTCCCAAAGAAATCTATCGGGAAGATGGTACGCTTGACTATCGGACAATCGGCGACGGATATTTGCAGGAGATGAGCATGGTGTGCCAAGATGAGTACGAGATGGCTCTTGCCGAGGGTTCGGCCAGTGAGGAAACGCTGGAGGGCATGAGACAAAATATCATGGCCATAGAGGATGCGATCCGTAATCTTCCCGCTCCCGGCGAGGACAGCACCGACCTTATCGTGTACGAGCCCGCTGACAAAGGCTATAAGGACTGGAACGAACAGCTCTTGGCAAAAGCCAAGCTGCAAGAATCAGTTCACGAAGAGCCGGCCAGAAGAGAAGAACCCGAACAGGAACGGCAAGCACGTTTCCACCGATGACAATGCGGCACACCCCACATGAAACAACAAAAGAGAAGACAATGAATGACAAAGAACTGACACATGACGATTTTTTGCAAAGGCTCGACATCCGGGATGTACTGCTCGATGCCGGTTATCGCCAGAACCGACGCTTCGGTTTGCGTCTCTCTTCGTTTATCCGCACGGACAGTGAGGGAAAGCGTATCCGGGGCGACAAGTTCGTCATCACACAGCATGGGAAGTGCTGTTGCCAGCCACCCCGGCAGAAGGAATACAACGTCGTTTCGTTCATCAAGGAACACCCGCATCTTTTTGCAGAATACCATGAGGGCATAAATCCGGATCGGCTGGTGGAACTCGTATGCTACCGCCTTCTGCATTACCCTATTCCCGAACAGGAAACCCGCACAGGACAACCCCAGCGGGACACCCGACCGTTCGACATTGCGGACTACAACATTCAGAAGTTCGATCCGCAGGACAGGGGTACGCAGGAGAAGTTTGCACCCTATTTCGAGAAAAGGGGTATCGACCTCTGTACGCAGCAAACCTTTCACCGGGACTTCTGTCTGGCGACCCGACACAGCGAGGACGGTCAGAGGCGCACTTGCCTCGCCTTTCCGATGACGTTACCCGAAGATGCGGATAAGATCGTAGGATTCGAGAAGCGAGGACACGCCTACACGGACGGTAACTCCAGCTACGACGACATGACCGAGGGCAACCATTCGGGGGAAGGTGTATGGATTGCCAGTCCTGCCCGGACAGCTCTTTCGGAAGCCAAGCATATCTACTGGTTCGAGAGTGCCAGCGAGGCAATGGCCTACTACCAGCTTCATCAGGCGAAAAACCAAGAGCTACGAAAGGCGGTCTTCGTCTCAACGGGCGGCGAACCTACCGAGAAACAGATGCGAGGCGTGCTTGAGCTTACGATCCCGGCCCGGCAGCATATCTGTTTCGACACCGGTCGGGAGGGGTGGAAGTTTGCCCAAACCCTGCAAAAGGAAATCTGCCGCACGATACGCTCCACCATCGAGGAGACACCGGAGCGGAAACCATATCTCGATTCCATACCGGACGGCAATGATCTGGACGAAGGAGAATTTTATCTGTTGCCCAAAGGCGGCTTGCAAGAGAGCTGCATACGATTCGATGCCGAACGGGAAGAAGCCATATCAATGAGTTCGAGCAGGTTGTGTGCCCCGGAAGATGTGCAGGACCAAATAGATACCATGAGGAAGTGTTACCGTGAGTTCCGTGAGAAATTACAGGATTTTCTCGGTATCGACAAGGAGCATGATGTCGCCATTTCCCGTGAAATGCCGGACTGTCGCTATACAGGCTGGAATGAACAATTGCTGGCAGAGCAACAGCAAGAATCGGTCCGTGAAGAGTCGGTCAGAGAGGAAGAACCTGAACAAGAACGACAAACACATTTTCGCCGATGACTATGCAGCATTCCATACAAGACGAGCGGAATATCCTTCTGCGGCCGCATACCGGGCAATTCGTCATCGACGAACTGCCGCTGATGTTCGTGTGCATGGCGGGGCTGGTGTACGGCGGCATGGAAGGTCTGCCGTTGAGCAGTATGGCGAGAATCGTTTCCTTATTTCTGCTCCTCGTGTTGCTGTATCGCTTCATCTACCTGCGTCGGATACGTTACAGGGTCGGCGAAGAACAGCTTGTCAGCGAACACGGCATTTTCATACGCAGGGTGGACTACATGGAACTGTACCGTATCGTGGACTTTCAAGAACACCAGAGCCTCCTGCAACAGATTTGCGGGTTAAAGACGGTTCGCATTCTCTCGATGGACCGGAACACGCCAAGGCTCGACCTTATCGGCGTCCGATGCGGAAACGACATCGTGGCGATTATCCGTGAACGTGTGGAAATCAATAAACGAAAAAAGGGAATCTATGAGATTACGAATCATTAGTATATGGGCGGTCTTGATACTTGCCGGTCTGCTTCCGCAACTGGCCAAGGCGCAGATTGCCGCCTCAAACCCGCTGGAATGGGCGGCGTTGGCCGAGGGCAATGAATTGATTAACGGCCAGATAGACAAACAAATCAAAGGACAGACGCAGACCGCCTTGATGCAAAACAGTATCGCAGCAGAGTTCAATCGCATACACGAGTGGGAGAAACAGTACAACAGCTACCTCAAGACGGCGAGCGGCTATGCCTCGTCGCTGAAAGCCTGCACGCACCTCTATAATGACGGTGTACGGATTTTCCTCACACTGGAAAAATTGGGCAAAGCGATACGGAACAACCCGCAGGGTATCGTCGCCAGCATGAACATGAACAACCTCTATATCGAGACAGCGACGGAACTGGTCTCCGTGTTCACGCTGCTGAACGATGCCGTGGCCAAAGGCGGCATGGAAAACATGCTCACGGGGGCGGAACGGAGCAAAACCCTGTGGGCTTTGAACGACCAGCTCGCGGCATTCAGCCGGAAACTGCATCTGCTCTATTTGAGCCTGCGCTATTATACCCTGAACGACGTGTGGAACAACATAACGGCGGGTATGATAGACCGCAGCAACGGCGAAGTGGCCCGTCTGGCCATGTCCCGCTGGCGCAGGGCGGCAGCCACCGCCCGTTGAAAAAAGGACAATAAAAAACGAAGAACGATGAAGCGGATAATCTCGATATGGATTCTGTTGCTGTGCGCCGGTATCTCGAAGGTACAGGCGCAGAACGATGCGACCCTTGCGGGAATGATTCTGGTTTATACCAACAAGGCCGAGAAGGAACTGAAAAACCAAGAGAAGGTCATGCTGATGCAAACCACAGGGCATGTGTGGACAAAAGAAGAAGTGGAAGGTACGACGGACTTGCAACGGGAGTTCAACAATTACCTGAACTCGTTCCGTTCGATTGTCTGCTATGCGGCGCAGATTTACGGTTTCTACCATGAAATATCGCAGCTTACGGACAACATGGGCGACTTCACCAAACAATTGAGCAGACATTCGACGGGTGCATTGGCTGTCGCCCTCTCCACGCGGCGCAACCAGATTTACCGGGAGATGATATTGAACAGCGTGGAGATTGTGAACGACATCCGCACGGCCTGCCTGTCGGACAACAAGATGACGGAAAGGGAACGTATGGAGATCGTGTTCGGCATACGTCCGAAACTCCGGTCGATGAACCGGACGCTGCAACGGCTGACTAAAGCCGTGAAATATACCAGGATGGGCGACATCTGGCGGGAAATCGACGAGGGTGCACGCCCTGTTGCGGACAAGTACGACATCGTGAAAGCCGCCCAAAGACGATGGCGGCAAAATGGAAGAAATGTTAGACCCTAAAAAAGAATAAAAATATGGGAGCTTGGGATACGATATTGAAATACGGCGGAAAGGCCATGAAAGGCATGGGCAAGGCCGCCAATGCGACGGGAAAAAGTGCCGGTCATGCGGTACTGCATCCCTCGCAGACCCTTCGGGGAGCCGGGCAGGCGGTCAAAATGGCCACTACCGGAGCTGCCGTCGGCTATGTGGGCTGGGAAAAACTGACCACCGACAAAAGTGTCGCACGGATCGTCAGTGAGGCCGTAGTCGGCAAATCCGCCACGGATGCCCTTGCAGGTACGACCGAAGACATGAAGGAACTGAAAGACAAAGCCGGAGAGACGGTCTCTGCCATAGGCGAGGCTGTGGGAGGCGCGGACTCGAAACTGAACGGGGTGTCGAACTTCCTGCGGGAAGCCTCCGGCGGTGGGTTGTTCAACATGCTCAGCGGCTTTTTGCGAAACCTCGGAGGAGGCAATGTGTCGGGGTTGAACATTGCAGGACTGATTGCGGCGGCGTACCTCGTGTTCGGACGTTCCGGCTGGCTGGGTAAAATCGCCGGTCTGTTCCTGGGCATGATGCTTATCGGCAACAATGCGGGCGTTGTCCGCACGGTTCCCTCGGAAACGGTATCGAGGACACAGACGCCGACACTCTCTCCGGAGGAACAAGCGCAAAGCGGAGGAATGAGAAGGTAGGAACACATAAAAAATATATATCACAATGAAATATACGGAAGAAATGATCCTGCACTCGGACAGCGGTTACTGTATGCCGTTCGAAGAGCCGCGGGGAAAAGACGTGGAACTGTCGCTCGGTTACGGCGAGCAGGTACACCCGACAACGGGAGAAAAGTTCTTTCATCACGGGATAGACTTCAAAGCGCGGTACTACATACTGTCGGCTGTGGCCAGTGGCATCGTGTCGGGCGTGGGAAACGACCCGGTACACGGCATTTGCCAGACAGTCCGTTACGGCGGGTACGAGGTGACATACGGTCTTCTGTCGAATGTGTTCGCACAATTCGGACAACGGGTGAAAGCCGGACAAACGGTGGCTTTGAGCGGTGAACGGCTGCATATAGAAGTCAAATTCAAGGGCGAGGAGCTGAACCCGATAGAGTTCCTGACCATGTTGTACGGCAACATCAAGGCTTTGCAGGAAACCGACGGCAACGGCCCTGCAGGTTTTTACGATGCGGAAACGGGAGTAAAAAACGACTACGAGAAGGACCAAAGGGAAATAGAAGAGCTGATGCTCCGCTTTCTGCCGCTTTACATGGAGGATTTGCAGCGGGGAGCGTACACGGTGCCCGCACATACGGAACAGTCGCTCCGCCACATCTTCACGATGGGAGCGATGAAAGAGTATTTCTACGAGCAGATGCCGAGCATAGCCAATCCCCTCGGACTGGGGCGCAAAGCCATGCCGCTTGCCTGCAAAGTTCAGAACCTGCTGATAGCGGATTTCCTGAACTACCTTGCCCTGCGGCATGAGGTGTACCTCTCCACAATGGGCGGCGAGGTAAAAAAAAACTTCATGACGAAGCTGTAGCGGGCTGCGGACTCATCGACCCGCTGGCGGAGTTGGACATCGACATCCAGAGTTTCGACATATCGAGGATTGTCTCCGTCTATCCCGACCGCGCCGGAGTCCGCTGGTGGACAAAAGCATGGTTCAACAACAGGGAAGAAGGGGAAGCCTCGGTGGAAATCGAACGGGAACAGGCGGTACGCTTCATTCAAGACCGTATCGAAAAAGATGCATGGCTCGAAGAGTTTTTCCCCAAGCAAATGGAAGTGTACCACAACGCCATCGAACAAACGAAGGAACAACTGCTGAAACAGATAAACATGATATAGAAAGATATTGATTATATGGACGAAATCAAACATAGCAGGAGGTTTGCGGAAATAGAGACCCTCATGGGCAGTTATTTCCGCCATCATCTCGTCCCCGTCATGACGCAGACGCAAACCTACCTGACCGAGAAGCAGGGCGAGGAAATGAAGGAGTATTCGACTTCCATAAGCGGCATACTCGGCATGATGGCGTCGGCGGGCCAACCGCTCTCCGACCCGTACCAAACACTCAAGGTAACGGGAGAATGGAACTCCAAAACGACAGAGGACTACATCGAGATGTGCAATAAACGGATTCTCTCGTCGGAAGAAATACAGCACGATCTCGCCTACATGGCCGGAGAGTGGCGCGATACCGTCGTGCAGGAAGTCGGACGCGAGCGTTACGACGAACTGTCGCAGGAATTGGGCTGTGACCTCGCCTACGTTTTCGTGGACTACCGCGTGGAGCAACTGATGATAGACCATCTGGTGAAGGAACGTATGCCCAAGTCCTCGGCGGACTACATCATCCGCAAAGCGGCTGAATCAAGCCTGTTGGGGTTGCCTCAGGCGTTGAGCCGCTCGCCGCTGGCCGAAGAGATAGAGAAACGCGGAGAGGCCGCCTATCGTCCGAGCAAGTTGGAAAAAGGAGCAGGTTGGGTGTTGGGGGCTTCAGCCGATACCGTCATGCTGGGCGGTGCAGGTTCGTGGGCGAGCTTCGCACGGTTCATCGGAGCGGATACAGCCATCTCGGCCGTTGCCGATCACTTCGGGGCAGAAGAGACACAGACGCTCTCTGCAGAGGAGTGTATCAGCAAGGGTGTGTTCGGCAGCGAAAGCAATGTGTTCGAGGGATTCCGTAAGGAAGCAGCGGCGATTCCACCCAAAGAGAACACACTCTTGGCCGAAGCCAACGGAGAGTTACAGAAAAAGATACCGATTATAACATTCGATTTTATGGATTGGTGGAAAACAGACAGTATAAATATGCCGTGGCGGGAAGAAACTGCCGGGGAAGAACGGAAGCGGGCGGAACGGTATAAAGATGTGCCGATGGTGGTCGCTCCCGGACAGGAGGAAGCCTATCTGCAAGACTTGGAAAGAGGGAATACCGAAACGGAACAAGCCGGTCAGGAATCCGAACAGAGGGAAAAAGAGGCGAAAGAAGTGCAGGTTTCCACAGTCTCCACCGAGAAAACGATACGGGAAGAGCCGTCCGGGCAAGAACCGCAGACCATACAGACCAACGAGAACGGTTGGGATGGACTGACCCGTTTCCTCGGACTGGAAGGTTTCAGCGAAGTCATGAGTAATCCGGGCAGTGTGTTGGCCATGCTGCCAGACATGCTATTGGGTATATTCACAGGCAAGACGCAATCACTGGGACTGAAAGAAAACCTGCTGCCGATAGCGAGTATCGTGGCGGGCATATTCGTCAAGAATCCGATGCTAAAGATGTTGCTTATCGGCTTGGGTGGTGCGAACCTGCTGAACAAGGCGGGGCACGAGGCACTGGGAAAAGAAAGGACGGAGAGAAACGGAAATGTGGCCACGACCGACAAAAAGGTGCAGTACAGACGCTATCCCGATGAGCCGCTCAATCCACGTATTGTGAATCCGGTACTGCAAGGCAATACCCTTATTGCCACGATAGACCACGTGCCCTGCACGGTGCAGCTTAATTCCACGGTGGCGGACGCCTACCGTGCCGGTGCCTTGCCGCTGAACACGCTGGCCAATGCCGTGCTCGTCCAAAGCGACCGACTTCGCCAGATGGCTTCGCAGAACTATGACAACGGACAACAGGAGACCATCGTGCGGACACGGGGCATTCAGTAATATCATTTCGTAACCGACAAAAATTTTGGAATATGAAAGAGAAATCGCAGATAGAAAAGAATGCCGAGGAGCGACAGATAGAGTTGCTCTCCACGGCTTTGAACGAAGCATCGAACGCTGGAGGCCACTGGCTCAACGCCGCTGGCAAAGGTTTTCCAAAATTCTACCCGCGCGGTGTCGCCGTCAGCCCGTTCAACGGGTTGTTTATGGCATTGCATTCGGACCGGAACGGGTGCAAGACCAACCTGTTTACCCTTTACAGCGATGCCAAGGCTCGCGGCACATCTGTCCGTGAGCACGAGCAGGGAGTCCCGTTCCTGTTCTATAACTGGAATAAGTACGTCCATCGCAACAATCCGGAGGACATCATCAGCCGAGACGCCTATCTGAAACTGGACGAGGAGGTGCAGAAACAGTACAAGGGCATACATAACCGGGAGATCCGCACACTTTTCAATATCGACCAAACGACACTGCCTTACGTGGATAAGGAGGAATACGATATGGTATTGCTGAAAGACGGCAGTGCCGTGGAACGGGGATATTCCGAGGCCGACGAACGGCGATTGCATATCCGTTTCAACGACTTCCTGCTGAAAATGCGGGACAATCTCGTGCCCGTGCGTTCGGACGGAAGCGGAATGCCCCATTACGAGACAGACCGCGATGCGGTCTATATGCCGCGCCAACGGGATTTCGGACACTACAACGATTATGTACAGGAGGCACTGCGGCAAATCGTAAGTGCCACGGGACACCAGCAACGGCTGGCCCGTGAAGGCATGGTGATGAAAAACGGTATGGGTCCCTCGGAAGATGCCCTCAAACAGGAACGGCTAATCGTGGAGGTGGCTTCGGGAATCAAAATGCTGGAATTGGGACTGCCCGCCCGTCTGTCCGACAAAAGCCTTGAACTGGTGGACTACTGGAACCGGGAACTCAAGGAGAACCCCAACCTGGTGGACGCCCTCGAAAGCGACGTGAACAACGCCCTCGAAGTAATCCATAAGGCAGAACGGGGCGAGAAAATCGAATATGCCACGATGCGCAACCGCCGGCAGACCTCGGACATGCAGGAGCAGTTACCCAAGCATTTCTATGTAGCTGACGAGATCCGGAAACACCCGAACAAGGAGGACAAGACCATTGTCATTGTCATCGACCCGTCCTCGAAATCGGCGGATGTGATACTCCCTGCCGGTGCGTCGCCGGAAGTGGACAATGAAGTGCCGGGCATGAACAAGGCCCGTATCGGCAGGGCTTTGCGAAGGGAAGGGATCGAAAACGTGCGTTTCTTCAATCCTGACGGCGCATGGGGGTATAGGCCCGATGATACTTATTTCGCCCAAAAACAGGTGTCACTGGCCCGGCTGAAGAACTGGGCGCTGGAGATGCTCTCCACATTGGACGTAACGCCTGCGGTCAAACGGGCGGACGAAATCGGCTTCGACCAAGTACAGATGATTCAGGACGACAAGAACCGCTGGGCACTGTATCTGAAGCCCGAACATCAGAGCGGGTACAGTATCTATCCCGACAAGGACGACCTGAACCGCTTCTTCTCCACCCTCAAACAGTCGATGGACAATATCGAAAATGTACGCATGGAGCTGGCGCACAAGTATTATGCGCTGGCGGAAACACAACCCGACCTGAAAGTGGACCTGTTCAGCAGCGGGGCGCAGGACATTGACCTGAACCGGATTCAGCGGGTGTCCGTGTTCAAGACCAAACAAGAAGGGACTCTGTGCGTGGCGACCATTGACGGAAAGAAATTACAACCCCGAAGCGTCACCCGGCAACAATGGCAACGCATGTGGGTGGCGGAGGACCGTGCCAAATACAAATGCCATCTGGCGGCCACGCTTTTCGCCGACGTACTGCGCAAAGGACAGACGCAGGAAGAGAGTGCCGGAAAGAAACAAGGAGAAGAGGATACCCAGCAGCAGGATAAAGACAAGAATCCTAAACAAACCGCCGGGGAAGCCCAGAAAGCCGGTTCATCCCTAAAAGAGTTGTCCATAAAAGATATGCCGGAACAACTGTATGGCAAGTATGAGCAAATCAAAGAAGAACAACCGGAAGCGGTCGTCCTTTTCAAACATGGGAACAACTATTATGCTTCCATGTATGATGCGGAGACCATTGCGAACGAACTGAACCTGCCTCCGAGCAAAGAACGCGTTCCGTATGATGCAAACAAAATCATATTGGTATTCGAGCATGACAATGAGGAAACAAGGCAGCAAATTCATGCGCTACGGGCATACGTGATGGATTGTGACGGTATGTCCAAGGCACAGCAAAACGGGCCTGCAGAAACAACCGACGAAGAGAACGAACAACGTCCAACCATGAGGAGGTAGAAATATGGCAAACAAGAATCAAGAATATACGGAACAATATGCAGACTATGCGATGGAACAGATGCGGCGGTACGGCATTCCGGCCTCCGTGACGCTGGCACAGGGCATACTGGAAAGTTCCAACGGACAGAGCCGTTTGGCGCAGAATGAGAACAACCACTTCGGTATCAAGGCCACGCCCGAATGGATTGCCGAGGGTGGCCGGTACAGCCTGTATTCCGATGACAAGCCGAACGAGAAGTTCTGCAGTTACGACAGTGTGGGCGATTCGTATGAGCATCACTCACGCTTCCTGAAAGAGAACAACCGCTATGCCCGTTGTTTCTCGCTCTCTCCCGACGACTACAAAGGCTGGACGCTGGGGCTCGAAAAGGCGGGCTATGCCACGGGCGGGCATTATGCCGACAGTCTGCAACGTATCATCGAGCAGAACGGGCTGCAAAAGTACGACCGTCAGGTCATGCAGGAGATGGAAGCGCAGGGAAAGCGGTTCGGTGTGGAAGAGAACCCGCTCCGGGAAGCCGGAAATGCAGTGGACTATTCGTTTCCGGTGGAACGGAAAGAGTTTCTTTTCGTCACCTCACCGTTCGGTATGCGGCAAGACACCAAGGACGGGACAAAACGAATGCACACAGGCATGGACATCCGATGTAACAACGGCGATGCAGTGCTGGCGACGGAACAAGGCGGCAAGGTCGTCGCTGTCGGAAACAAATCGCTCACGGTGGAATACCCCCGTGCGGACGGCTGCAAAATACAGTGTACCTACAAAAACCTCGGCGAGGTATTCGTGAGAACCGATGATACAGTACAGGCCGGAAATCGGCTCGGTAAATCGGGCAAGAGCGGGGAACACCTGCATTTCAGTGTCCGGCAAATTCATGCGGACGGTACGCAACGGGACGTCGATCCGGCAGCGTATCTGGCTGAAATCGCACAAAAGGGCAACATCAAACAACAAGTGTTGCATAACGGCAACGACCTGTTCGCCAAATATAAAAGTCCGGAGAATGCCAAGGAAAACCTTTCACCCGATGCATGGATGAAAAAACTGCTCTCCTCGGAGGACAGCGGCGTGGGACTGTCAGGGTGTAGCGACCCTATCGTGGAGATGGCCATGACCGCTTTTACCTCCCTGATGTTGCTGGCGACGCAAATCGACAGCAAAAACGAGGAAGAACAAAAGGCGGCCATTTCCGAGGCGATGGACCGCCGGGAAATCGACCTGACATCGCTGTTGCCCGGCATGAAAAGTTGCGACCTCGTGATCGGGGAAAACGGGCGGGCTGTCCTGCAAGCGGACAACGGAAGCGTCCAGGTATCGCGGGAACTGACCTCTGCCGAGTTAAGCCGCCTGTCGGTGACGCTTAACGACGGTTCTCTTTCGGAAGAAGCCAAACGACTGCGTGTGACTGGACTGTTGAACACGGTCATCCTCTCGGAGGCAGCCTCGCTGAATTTCGAGCAGGGAATGGCCGAGCAACGGGGACAGACGGAAATCCTGAAACGATAAAATCCGAAAGCCATGATAAAACGCGTGATGATACGGTTATGCGGGTATCTATTCGGACTATCCGTCTGCGTCCTGCACATTCTGCTCTGTTACCTGCTGCTGGGCTGGGTGACAACGCTCGTCGTCATGGGGGTGCAGTTGCTGATTGCAGCAGGATTCATCTACATAAGGATACGTGCTCCTGATTAGGGCCGCCACCAGTCTGTTCAACTTCAATTCATAGGACCCTGTTTGTCAGATGGTATATGTGTATCATTAAAAGACAAAAGCAAAATGATTAAATGTAATGTTACGGTATGCGGCACGATAGGCCGCAATGCTTCGGCGAGAACAAACAAGGAAGGAAATTCGTTTCTGTCTTTTCCGCTACGTGTCACGATTCCGGACCGAGACGGTCAAAACGAAGTTATCGAAATCAGTGTCAGCAAAGACGGCTCCCAAGAGGAGGCATCAGGTTATCGGAACGGTTCGCACGTGGAGATTACAGGAACGCTGTTTCTGAAACGCAGGGGTGACAAACTCTATTTCAACCTTTTTGCAGACCGTATCGATCCGGTTGCCTCAGACACGGCGGATTTTCTCAAAGGAGATATGGCATTTCGCGGTAAAGTGGGCAAAAATATCGAGGAACGGAAAGACAGGAACGACAAACCCTACACGATGTTCTCGGCATTCAGCATCAAGAAGGTCGATGAGAATTTCGAGTACCAGTGGGTGCGCTTCTTCTGCTTCGACAGGCAACGCGAAGAGTGGTTGCAACCGGGTGTCAAGGTAGAGGCCAAGGGCGAACTGACGGTCTCGGTACATAACGGGAAGCCGGACATCTCCTGCCGAGTGGAAGAATTGATGCAATATGTTCCCGAATCGGATAACTCCAATCAGTAGCAGTCATGGCCGGTTATAGAAAGCGAAATACAGAGGGACCGAACAGCGAGGATAAGGCGCTGGACCTCTTTGCCGAGATGATGATCGAGAAAATCGAAAGCATCCAGAAAGATTGGCACAAGCCGTGGTTTACCGAGGGTGTACTGCAATGGCCGCGTAACCTGTCGGGGCGCGAGTACAACGGTATGAACGCCCTGATGCTGCTCCTGCATTGTGAGAACGAAGGGTACAAGATTCCCCGTTTCTGTACGTTCGACTGCGTGCAGCGGCTCAACAAACCCGGTAAGGACGGACAAGAACTGCCAAGGGTATCTGTGCTGAAAGGCGAGAAATCCTTTCCCGTGATGCTGACCACATTCACCTGCATACACAAGGAGACAAAGGAAAAAATCAAGTATGACGATTACAAGAAGCTCTCCGACGAGGAGAAGGCGCAATACAACGTCTATCCCAAAATGCAGGTGTTCCGGGTGTTCAATGTCGCCCAGACCAACTTGCGGGAGGCACGACCGGAGTTGTGGGAGCAGTTGGAGGTAGAGAACGGGAAAAGGATCGAAAACGGCGAACATTTCAGTTTCGCGCCCGTCGATACGATGATTCGGGATAACCTTTGGATTTGTCCTATCAAACCGAGACATCAGGACGAAGCATACTACTCGATTACGAGAAACGAGATAATCGTGCCCGAAAAAGAACAGTTCCAGTCCGGAGAAGCCTTTTACGGAACGCTGTTTCATGAAATGGTCCACTCCACCGGCGCCGAGGGTGTTCTCGACCGCCTCCAGCCGACATCTTTCGGCTCGAAAGAGTATGCCCGCGAGGAACTGGTGGCCGAACTCGGCAGTGCACTGATCGCACAACGCTATGGCATGACCAAGCATATCAAGGAAGACAGTTGCGCATACCTCAAAGGGTGGCTCGATGAATTGAAGGAATCGCCACAGTTTATCAAGACGACGCTTCTGGACGTGAAAAGGGCTTCGTCAATCGTTACTCAAAAGGTGGATAAGATTGCACAGGAGTTGGAACAAAATGTTACTGAAGAGCAAGAGAACAAACACTCGACCAAGGAACGTATCTTTTACGCATCGGTGGCTTATCTCCAATCCACCGATGACACGACGCAACTGGACGAATTGAAGGACAAAGGCGACTACAAGGGATTGCTGGCACTCGCCAAGGAGTATTACGACGGCAACGGTATGGACGAGCAGCATACATTCGCTTCTCCCCTCCAGAACCGGGGAGATGATCTGCTAATCGAGGATAAAGACTTTGCCGTAGTGTACAACGGAAGTGTCGGGGGCACTTACGACATCATGCTGAAGTACACGGAACAGGAGGTGCGAGACCATATCCGGCGTTACGGAACCGACCGCGCCAGCGATGATGTGAAAGAGGTGGCCAAGGATATGGCGGCGGAAGAGTTTGATGTCCTGAAACATCAGAAACTCCCGATGTTCGAGATGCCGAACGGAAAACATCTGTTCGTCTGGTATAACAGGGAAACCGACACGCTCAATGCCGGACCGTTTACCGGTACGGATATACCCGACAGACACCGCTTCGCTTACAACCATTGTCTGTCGATGGAAGCCAACCTGCAAAGCGTGAACGAGAAACTGGAGGGTATGGAAGAATACCAGGCCGAAGTGCAAGAGGAAAGCTACATCAGCGGTCTGCACCGATAACGGAAACGAGTGTGAGGTGGCGTTGAAGTGAAGCCACCTCACATTCTTATACATTACATTAAGACAACAGTTTGTCAATCATTGACTGTAGCTGTGACATATCGCAATATTGATTGATACCACCAGTATAATCCTTTACGTGCCGGGCAGTCCGTATCAGGAACGAATCAAGTTCTATCTTTACCCCACCGTCCATCCGCGCATCCGAAGAATGGCTTATGTACACGAATTTACCGTTACGCTCAATAAAGCAACTTGTAAGGTAATGCCCCTTGCTCTCGGCTACAACTGCCGCATCCACGGCTTTTGCATATTTGGATATTTCACTCAACAACGCCGTTTGGAAGTTATTGTATTCCTTTGATACATAATTCCCTGCATCTGCAAGGACAGAAGATTGCCATTTGGTATAAAAAGTCTGTGTCATATTCTTTCAATTCTAATTCTGTAAATAAATTAGGCACATAGCAATAAAAGCATTGAATTTATAGTATTCAATTAACGACATTTAAGCAATTACCATGATGTTTTCAGAGACCAAAGTTACGGAGATTTATCGTATAGCAGATGATTTTTGCAAAGAAATTGCTCAATTTCAGGGAAAATATATGGTTGAATGAATATTCCATGCCCCGCTCCTTTAATACAACTTTATTTCCAACTCCCTTTCTACCATAACAACATACTGTTTTTTGAAAGAAGCCCGCCATTGATGTATGTTTTTCAAAGACGGGCAACTGGCTATATTTGAATTATACTCACGTTAAATAGCTTTCCCAGTTCTCTTTGTCGATAGTTAATTTGTTCATTTCCCAATCGTATTCCACTTCCGGCATATCAGCATAAGGGAAATACACGGTATAGCCTATCTGTCCGTAGGAGCAATGTAATGGTATGACGCAAATATCCTGACCACAGTAAGGTTGTGGCGTACAATATTTCTTCCAATCAAAACGGCCTGCAATTATATTGCAGCAGAGTAATTTTAGAGCCATTATACCTTTCCAACTCTGAAAATCCGTCTTACAACTTGTCCTTTCCATAATGAATATCATTTAATGTGCTATGTTATAATAAATTTCGGGTTCGCTCGATACATTGTAGATGTAATTGCCACAACGTACCAAAAGGGCGTTTTTGCCATAATACAGTTCTTTCATTCCGGTGATGCTTCCTGTCTTGTGGAAATTTGGAAAGCGGCTTATTCCTGTCCTTTCCGCATCTTTTGTGTAAAGTGTTTTCATTCTCATGCTATTGCTTTTTTTAATGTTTCATACAGGGTTTCTATCATTTTCTCGGCTTCTTCCATATCGGTTACGATGTCTTTGATGTGGTAGGGCGCACCGTTTTTGCCGTGCCCGTCATTGCCTATCCACAGGTAGGTTTCATAGTCGGGGTCGAAGCCTTCGTAGAAATTTTCCAATTCACACAGAAACCTGTCGAAATCCCCGTCTTTCATTTCAACAGAGACGTTGAAATCCTGCCCTTTGGGCGTATATTGCTGAAAATCGAACACCACTCTATTTTCGTACTTCGTTGTCGATGCTTGCCAGCCCAATCCTGTGGCTACTGCGATAATTTGTTCTGTTGTTGTCATCGTTTCGTTTTTTTATTTCCCTTTGTTCCGAGCTTTTCAGCCCGCCGCAGGGTCGGTTTTTATGTGCGATACCCGACGGCGGAAGCAAGAACCGCAAACAAGGAACCGCCGATGAAATTTTATGAAATACCGGGATCTGTGATTTCGGAAAGTTTTCGTCAAATTTCAGCAAGGTAGCTCTGCGATACTTGGTCAGCCGTTCGTCCGCCGTACCTTTGCACGGTAAAAACAGCCTGTGGCGGTGACGGGCTTCGAGGAAATGATAATCCGACGGTATAAAAGGGAGAAGCAAACTATAAACGTCCTGCCTGCTCATGGCATATAAATGGCTGATTGGGCTATTCAAGTGAAGATAGCTGCCTACAAAAGTATGCGGCAACGGCCGGAATATAAACAACCACCTGTCCCGATTGGCAGGTGGTTGACCGACAGCAGCCGGTATCAGGCGGTCATACGTTTTCGGACAAGTGCGATGTTCTTATGCACAAGGTTCATAATCCGTTTATGGTATTTCGTATTTTTGTTACACAGCCCTCTCGACTGCAGCACCTTGAATGTTTCGAGGCTCAACTCTACGGTCTCGACCCTCTTGTTTTCTATCCGTGCGGAGAATACCAGCGTATTCGGCTTGAGGTAATACTCGCACTGTCCTACGCAGTGATGCAACGCATTGCCCTCGTCGTAGTAGGCTTCCACGCTGTCCAGCACACGGACGACTATCGTCCCGTCCGTGAACTCCAGACCGAAGAACTTGCCTTTCAACTCCCTGAAACGTGCCTCGTTTTCCCTTGCCCGTTTCATCTGCTCCATGCGTTTTTTCTGCTCTTGGAGAATACGCACCTTGTTCTGGTACTTGTCGTGTTCGGCTTTCAAATCGGCAGGGCAAACATAGTGGGCGTTGTGCAAGTCTTTGCCGCACCTGTCGAGCATACGGAGATAATCTGTCCATATTCCCATGTCTTTTATCCGATACTTCTGGCGTAACACGATTTTGTAGGACGGCCAACAGAAATCCAAATCCTGCGGGTGGTCTATAAAATACTTGAGGTCGCGTTTGCGTCCGCTTTTGAGTATCGTTTCCACACGGCTGTCAGACAGCAGAGCTTTCATCAGTTTTTGCGGGGCGATGTCGGCGAACGAACCTTTCAAACCATTGCGTCGTAATTTCGGAATAGATGTATATCTCGGATAAACGTAACAATCCGCAATATATTTATAAACATAGTTGTCGTTCCGCAGTTCCAATCCCGACCCGTACAGAAAACAATCCAAGTAACGTCCCATTGCCCGTTGTAAGGCCGTCAGAGCAGTTTTACCGTTCTCGTCCAACCAATACCTGGCCACTTCGCACACGTCCGTCCGAGCTTTCCGGCTCTTGTGATAATAAACGGTCATTCTGAAAATCCGCTGTACCTGAAATCCGTCCTGTGTGGTGATGACGGAAAAATAACTTTTCTCGTCCGTCTTGCGGCAAAGCGTGTCTTTGAGCGTCAGTTTGGCATGGCAGTTCGGACAATGGCAATGTTTAGTTTTCGTCTCGTTCCACCGATACCCGCAATCGAGGCAGGTCGTTTGTCCGCTGGGCGTGCGAAAAGCGTAATGTCCGACGGTATGACGGAACGCCCATTCTGTTTGCTTCTCCGTGATAGGCAGTAACCGCCTGTTGGCGGCTACTACCTTATGTTGGAATTTCGTTCGTGCTTTCATGGTCAGAAATCGAAAAGTGAAAGTTCTGTTTGGTTGCTCTGTGCGGCTTTGGCAGTCGGCTTCGGCTTGCTGTGGCGTTGCTGTATCTTGCGCATTTCTTCCTCCTGATAGGCTTTCAGCGCCTCCTTTCGTGCCTGTGCCTTTTCTTCTTCGGTCAGTTCTACTTTGTGGTTGACCACGACACCGCAGCTAATGGGGTTTCCTACGTCGATGTTGTCTTCATCATAGTAATGAATGGCGAGCGACCACACCTCGTCGTCAGTCATTCCGCAACAGCCGCTTGCCTTTACTTGATTGAGAATAAACGTGATACAATCGTCCAAGTTCTTGTTTTCTTTGGCATAGGAGACAGCAAAAAGTTCGTCTGTCTGCGCCCTGCCGTCCAAGTATTCCTTGATAGTCTGTTTGAAATGTTCCGTACCTTTCATCGTTTTGCATTTTGAGGTTAAAAATGATAGTCGATAACACCGCCGATATAGAGTAGCGTGCCGGGTTCAAATTCGCATACCTGCCGCAGGAACTCGTAGGATTGCTCGGCGTGGGATTGCAATCCCTCTTCGTCCATGTAGAACCAGTAGGCGGTATCGAGCGGGTTTTTCAGAAATTTTTCAAGCTGATAGACCGGGCCAATCCATTCCTGTACGCTTTCGGGGGTAATGGCTTCCGCCCTGCTTCGAATGTCTGCGACAAACTCTTCTCTCCATTGTGCCGCACCGCCATTGTAGCGTATGGTATCGTCGGAAACAAGTTCGAACATGCCTTTGGGCAGAATGTTGTTTACCAAGTTGTCGATATGGTACTGGCGTTCTTCGTCGTCAATCTCGGCACAATAATCGAAAAAGCTGTCATCGCCTTGCATGAGGGTGTCCTCGTTCATGTAGTCGTCCTTGTCCACTCGTGTTCGAGTAATTTGAAAAATCTTGCTGTGCATAACCTTGAATTTTAATTTGTTGAACTTGCTTTTCTTTTCCCTCCCTTCGGAAGCCTTTCGGCTTTCCTTGCCGGGAGAGATTTTACATGCAAGCCAGACAGCGGGGAAAGGACGGAAAGGCAAGCAAACGGCCGGGAATTTCACGGAATACCCAACCCGACAGGCACGGCATGTCGGGGAACTGAAAGGCCATCTTTGATTTGCGGAAGGCTGCCGGGCAAATTCAAGAGCCGTTAGCACAGTGGTGCTTGACGCCGGACGACCGCTGTACCTTTGCATGGGAAAATCTAACCGGCGAGGGAGCGACGACAGGATAGTAAGAGGAATGTAATATGGTTAGAATAACCACATAAAAAAGTGGCAAATTGTTTGTGAATTGATATAACCCTGTTATTGTTAAATTCTGCGTACCATTTTGTTGTATGGTAATAAAGTAGTATTTGCATAAAATTAATGATTATGGTTATAACGATTAAGAATATTCCGGTTTTGGAAGGTGCTACGGCAGAAGATTTCGTGCGTAATGCAGAAAAGAATGCCGTAAAGGTAACTCCACAGTTGTCCGTGGCGGCCAAGAAACGGCTACAAAAGGTATTGGAGAAATCCCGTTCATTCCGATTCAACTAACAATGGACGGGATTTCTTTATACGATGATTGCGTCATGCCTGCCTATATAGGGAAGTGCGGGAAAAGTGTCTCCCTTTCACTTGCGGCGAGGATGATCTTGATGATTTTTTCCTTCATGATGCCGATTTATATGCGGATGAACTTTTAGGGAAAACTTATTGTTGGGTGACGACTGAATTTCCGCACCGTATTGTAGCGTTGTTTACCTTGGCTAATGACAGCATCAAGACCAAATTAATCTCTTCCAATGACAAAAATCGTTTGTAACGTAATATCGTAAACCCAAAACGTGGGCGTAGCTACCCGGCTGTACTGATAGGAAGACTGGGGGTAAACCGGGAATATCAGGGCACACCGAGCCATGTAGGACAGCAACTGATGACCTTTATAAAAGACTGGTTCCGTCACGAGGACAATAAAACGGGATGCCGCTTTATCGTAGTGGATGCGTACAACGAGGAAAGGGTGCTTAAGTATTACGACAAAAACGGCTTTCTTCCTCTATACAAGACAGAAGAGATAGAAAAGCAATATTTATGACATTCCACAAGACGCACCTTTGAAAACGCGCTTGCCATATAAAGGACTGATATAACTTGAATTTGACAGAAACGGTCTCGGAATAATCATTCGAGGCCGTTTTTTATGTGCATATTATGCAGTCGCCAAATGCGGTCATAAGGTTCAAGTTATATAATTTACTGAATAGCAATTTCTTTTCTAATCAGGAAAAGAGTTTATTGATAGTTTTTTCGTATATTTGATGCAGTTAGAATATATTTAACTGGCTATTAGTAGATTGGGAAGAACTCACACGAGAACGGGCAACGGATAAGAAATTGGAAAGTGTTTAGAACCACTATATTTCTCAATACTGTCAAATAACTCTTAATCTGAGGCAAAAATAAGTAATTCAAACGGAAGAACCAAGAGTACAAGCGGTAAAAACGAAAAAAAGTAATTACTTCATGAAAGACTTAATCGGAACTATTCGAGGAAAGGGTATTAGAGGGAGAATAGGAGGTAAGTAACTGTAAATGAGTGTGATTATCGCTATATTTCGGTGGTTTGCACAGAGGGGTAAATTAGAATTTCAGAACTACTGTTTTATCTCACACACCCGTTTTTGTAGAAATCATACCATTTGTCAATCTGCTCGGGGTTGTCGGCTCCCAGTAACAGAAGCATCTCACGGGTAAATTCCAAGTGTCCTACACCGTTTGCCGTAACGATGTTCTTATCACTGACAGCTTGTGCTTCCACATAATTTTCTACGTTAGTATAAACTGTACACCCCATTTTTTGAGTTGGTCAATACCGTTGCCCGTATGCTTTACATGGTTCAGAAAACCGTGCGAACACAAGAACGAAGCACCGTTGCATATCGCCCCGACGATTTTGTCTTTATCCAAAGCCTCTTTTACCAATGGGGCGACAAGTTCCGCTTCGGGAGAATCCCAACGGTTGCCGCCGATAAGCACCAAGGCTGCATAGTCTTTCGGCATATTCTCAAAAGAATAATCGGGCAAAGTTCTGAAACCGCCGATAGGACGGACAGTGTCCAATGTCGGTGCAACGGTATGCACTTCGTACTTGATTTCACCATCCGGTATCACGGCCACATGAAGGGCCGTGGAGAGAAAAGCCCCCCAGTCTGCGTACCCATTTAACAAGACAAATAAAACTTTCTGTTTCATTGATGTATCTATCTTCTTAGTTTAATAACTTCGCCGCAAGTTTGTAGGTAAAGAGAATTCGGGGATTGGACAACTCCCATCGCTGAACCTCATCCCGTATCAATTCTGCGTGCTCCTTGCTTATGTCTCTCAAGGCATTTCCCACGGATTTCCTTAAATACTTGCTTTCATGTGCCTTGTGCTTACCGATCAACGCAATGGCAATTGACGGATTCTCCTTGAAGAACGGACGAGTTGTCCAAATCCTCAACCCTTCAGTTACGGCACGGATAACATTCGGATTGTCGTCATTCAGCCACTCTTCGATGAGCGGTAAAGACGCTTCATATCCTCTATACTTGCAAACTTCATCGAAAGCCATTGCAAGCATTTCCTGTACACGCCAATTCTTGTCTATACTGACCGTCTCTTTCAGAAAACAAAGAGCATTATTATTCTCTGTTGCCAATCTACCCAATAGCGTTGTCGCCAGCATCCTGAATTGGTAGGCTTCATGCCTGAACAGTTCGAGGGCAAGTTCAAAAAATTGTTTCCTCGGGTATGCGGAAAGGATTTCATTAGCCCCATCAAGGATGTGGTGAAAACCATGCTCTATTTGCCGTATCTTGTTTAATAAGTTATCGATATTCATTTGTTGAGTGTAAAATTCTTCATTCTTCCATTTTTCTTATCGGGTGCCGGATCACAGTCCTTCGCTTTTCGGGAGCGACTTTCCGGGCGTCACTGAGATAGATTTCATGATGCATGCGCTTATCCGTAATGTCGAGGACGTAGCCCCGGCTCTTCATGTATTCGTGCATAAGTGCGACAGTAACCGGCTCGTCATCATAAGAACCGACATGCATGCATTGGACGCATAAGCCCTCATCACAGGAGAGAAACTCAACCTTGGCAAAATCGGTTTTCTTTTTCTTCGTTGCTTCCCGGATTGCCCACTCGAAATCTGCTTTTGTCACAAAGTCCGGAAGACGGATGACCGATATCCACTTGAAGCTTTCCTTTCGGGCATAGTCGATCCCTTTTACGCCATCCTGCCACCAGAAGCCTTCGAGCGGCGGCACGACATAATCGAAATACCCTTCGATCCGATGATCGCCTTTTTGGCTCATTTTGATGGTAAACGCGATTCCATACAAAAGCCCGATCGACTGTTTGTATTCTCCCTCCTCTGCATTCGGGTCTCCCTGTCCTCGAACGGCTATGTAGTTCATGCTTGGCACGGTAATGATACCGGGCTTGCTGGGGGGCATATAGAATTCCCTGTATTCTTTTTTGTAGTCAAAAGCCATTGGTTTATTCCTCCATCTTATCTATTTGTTGCTTGTTTTGATATGCATCCTTATCTTCCTCATCGCCCAGTCGTAATGGCTTGCCGTTGTCGAAACACAGTAAGCACCGAGTGTGGAAGTGGAAGTGGAAGTGCCAGGCCAATCGAACGCCCCCTTGACAAAGAGTTCATCGTTGGAGAATTGCCCTATCAGAGTCATTACCTCCTTGTGACTCTCTTTTAAGTTCGCTTTTGCTTGTGTCAATGGCGTGCTTTGATGCTTCTTCCAAAACTCCACGTTCATTGCCGGGTATGTGTTCCAGTTGTACGGTTCGGGCAGGACGGTTTTGTACCCGCCGTCAAGCTTGGCTTTTATCCACCTTAGTAGCAGTTGATGCCACTCGTACAGATATACAAGCACATCACGCAGGTTCCTGTCCCTGCTCCAATGTGTTTCTTTCCCGGCCGTTGCCATTTCGTCGGCAAAGGCTGCCTTCTGCCGTTCTTCGCTCATACTGTCGATGAGTTTCCACATCTTGTCGAATTGTCCGTTGGCAGATGTTATCAAATCCCCTTTTGTCGTTGCTCTTGCCATAGTCGTTATTATTTATCATAGAGTTCCTTGCTAAAACTCCGGCAATGCCCGTTGGGGGCTTCAAAAGTCAGCAATTCGCCGTATAGCTCTTCTCTGATGTTGCCGATGATCTTCACATTTTTGCTTCTCAACTCATCCCGGACAAGTTCGATATCCTCCGCCTCCAACATAATCCTTGTCTTGCCGGCAACAACTTCACCTTTTCTCTCCGGTTCTTTTCAGGATGGCAAACGATGTCTCGCCCAAATCGAACTCTATCCGGTCGCCATCAATGGCTTTTATCTCAAACCCTATATTGCGATAGAATTTTTTCGACCGTTGCAAATCACTGACATAAATCCAACAGGCATATATTTTTTAATCTTCATTCTTATCGTGTTCTTTTTCCGTACTCCGTGCAAACCTTGTCGTGCAATGAGACAATGCCGCCACATTCCGTGCAGGTGTATCGAGCGGGGTGTGTTTCCATGAAATGAAATAAAATACCCCGTTTCCCTTTACAATCTCACTATTTTCGACCGGACTTTCCTTGTAACGGCTGTTGTAACTTCTTTCGAGGTTTCTTATAAGTCTACAAGGGAAGTCGCCACACTGATAGTAATAAGTAATCTCTTTCAGCAGCACGCAGTCCTTTATCCTGCCTTGCGACAATGTTCCGGTCTCCCTTTGCCTTCCCGCGTACAGCCGACGCAAGTTTTTTGCGTTTTCCGTGTATGACAATGCTTATGGCAGACCATACAGTTCATACCGCAGGGAGCGAGCATTTCTATGTCAATGCAGTCAATTCGCATATCTCTTTCCCCATTTATTCTATGCTGCAAAAATAATAATTTTCTTTGTACCGTCGTGCTTTTATTGTTCTATTAATTCCTGTATCTCGTTAAGATGCAACTCAATATGTCCCAAATATCCATCAATCACTTGGCGAAGAGTTACAGCAATACCCTCGAAATTCTGCCATGAATTTTCAAGCTTAGTATGGTCAACCGATTTTATCACTTGAATCATGTGCAGATTGTAATACTTCTACAACTGAATCGTAATATTCCAATCAGCATTTTGATAATCCTGTAAAGCGATCCACAAGTCATTATCCTGTTGATAATCGGGAAAGTCAAGTTTATCGTTGTACTGTAATCGAACCACGCGTTGGTGATTATTTGCAGCAGAATCAACCAAATGATCCAGTATCTGTTTGATAGTCCTGTTTTGTTTATTCCTCTTTTTTGTAATTGTATCAACTGGTAAATCAATCAATTTTTGCTCCCAAGTATCAATATACCGTAGAATCCCATTTGTAACATTTGAAAAATCCATTTTTATTATTTGTTTTATTGAGTCAAAAACAGTAAAACATTCAACTCCTCAACGTCAGGCAAATCAGATGAGTTTGTACTTTACTCTTTGCGATGATTATTAGAATCGTCTTCATCCTAATTTCGTTGCACTTCGGTTTCTTTGCATACGAGACAACATGAGCTAGGCACAGTTTTCACCTTATATCCAATTCGCTTGATTAAAAATCACAAATCTTTTAGCAGACCATTCTCATCGTATTCGAACATAGGCCCCCACACCACCTCCCAATAATACCCGTCAAGATCGGAGAAGTAGGCATGATAACCGCCCCAGAAAGTTTCCGCGGGTTCTTTCGCGATTCTGCCTCCTGCTTTGCATACTTTTTCTATAACCACATCCACCTCTTCACGTCTTTCCACATTGTAGGCGAGTGTAATTCCCGCAAAGCCCTCGGCAATTTTCGGTGGATTCGTTTCACTGATGTCTTTGGCGAGCAGCCCCAGCGGATAAAGCTCAAACTTCGTACCTGGTGTATTGAAGAATATAACCTGTGGTTCATCTCCTTTCTCGCAGGTTTCGAAACCGAGTCCATCACGATAAAATCTTATTGCAAGGCTCATGTTGCGGACACCAAGGCAAATACAAGTAATTTTATTCATATTCACATGATATTTTAGTTATTGTGTGTCGAATCTATACTCCTGGAGTTAACAGTATTTCACTTGTTTATCCGTATATCAGGATCGAAACTGTAGTTTCGCTTGCCCTCTATAACCGTGGCTTGCAGAAATAGTGCCCTGAAACGGTCGAATGTGTTTCTTGCGACGCCGTACCTCCCGCATATCATGGCGATCGTCCGCCCGTCATTTAACAAGCCGGCTATTTCTTCTCCCGCGTCGATCAGGCGTTGGAGCTTGGTATAGCTTCCCCTCCTGCGACCCAGTATGACGCCTTGTTCCCGTCGTGCCGCCAGGGCCTCTTTGGTGCGGGCGGATATGAGGTTTCGCTCGATCTCGGCCACCAGGCCGAACGCAAAGCATAACACCTTGCTGTTGATGGTATCGTCAAAAGAATAGCGATCCTTGGTACTGTACAGGAACACGCCTTTTTCGAGCAGTTCCCCCACGATCGTCATAATATCGGTAAGCGTGCGGCTTAACCTGGAAAGTTCTGTCACGATCAACGTGTCCCCGGCTTTTAACCGCTTTACCGTTGCCCCGAGTTTCCGGTCGCGTCTTTTCTTGCTGCCGCTCACGACTTCCGTGACCCAGCAATCCACCACCATGTTTCTACTACCGGCAAATCTCGTGATCTCGTGTCGTTGGTTAGTCAGCGTCTGCCTTCCCGTGCTGACCCTTAAATAAGCTACTACCATAGTCGGAAAAATTAAAAAAGCACGAAATTGCCTTTTCCCGACAATTAAAAGGTATAATCACTCTATTTATTTGCACGATAAATCGTTCGTTTTCAGAGGCAAAGGTATTGTATTTATTTCAACTAGACAAGCATTTCGTGCAAAATATTGAATAATAGAACATTAAAAGACGGGATTAGCTTTAGAAAGTATTTCGAATCAATAAAATAATAATTTCACTAAAAAACGAAGGATAAAAAGTGAATCACTGCTTGTTTTCGCGTGCTTGCAATTTAATAATGTAATGTACCGGGGTGGCTGTTTCCTGCACATGCCTCCCGGTACGGATAAAACAGAATATATGAGAAAAAGCTTACTCGTCTTGCCGTTTCTGTTGCTGCTGTCCGCCGGTTTCTCGGTGGCCCAGGAGCCACTACCGCGTGACACCGCCGCTGTGAAGGTCTATTTCCAGCAGGGACAGGCCACGCTGGATTCCACGTTCCGGGACAACGGTTCCCGCCTGGACTCGTTCTCCCGCCGTCTGGCCTCGTTTCGGGGTGATACCACCTTCCAGATTCGATCGGTTCGCGTCGTTTCCGGAGCTTCCCCGGAGGGTTCCTCCAAAATCAACAGGAGTTTGTCGGAACGGCGTGCCACGGCCATCCGCTCCTATCTCGAAAAGCGGGTTTCCCTGGATGGTCACGCCTTTGAGGTCGAATCTCCCGGCGTGGACTGGGAGGGCCTCGCCTCCCTGGTCGAATCCTCCGATATGTCCTACCGGGACGAAGTGCTGGAGATACTGTATCATACTCCCGAGTTCGTTATCCGTGAGGGCAAGGTCGTGGATAGCCGCCAGCGTCAGCTGGGCATGCTGCACGGCGGCGAGCCGTGGCGTTACATGGAAGAGCGCTTCTTCCCGGAACTGCGCGCCTCGGGAGTGCTCGTCGTCGTTGAAACCGGGCGGGAGGATACTTCCAGCCCTGAACCGGTCGCCCCGCCGCGCGATACCGTTGTCGTAGAGCACCGGGACACGGTGGAGGTCATCCGACGCGACACGATGGATGTACTTTGCCCTATTGTCCCGGCCCGCAAACCCTTCTACATATCGCTGAAAACAAACTTGCTCTACGACGTGGCCCTGGTGCCGAATATCGGAGCGGAGTTCTACCTGGGCCGCGGCTGGTCGCTGGGCGGTAATTGGATGTACGCCTGGTGGAACAGCAAGAAGCGTCATAATTACTGGCGCCTCTACGGCGGGGAGCTGGAGATCCGCAAATACTTCGGTCGTCGCGCGGCAGAAAAACCGCTTACCGGGCATCACCTGGGACTCTACGGGCAGCTGTTCACGTACGACTTCGAGCTCGGGGGTACGGGTTACATGGGCGGCAAACCGGGCGGCACGCTTTGGGAGAAGATGAACTACGCTGTGGGTCTGGAATACGGCTACTCGCTGCCCGTCGCCCGTCGCCTGAACCTGGATTTCGTCATCGGCTTGGGCTACTGGGGCGGCGAATACCATACATACGACCCCGTCGACGATCATTATGTCTGGAAAGAGACCAGGCAGCGCCACTGGTTCGGGCCCACGAAAGCGGAAATCTCCCTCGTGTGGCTGATCGGCCGGGGTAATTACAACGAAAAGAAAGGAGGCAAGCGATGAAAAAGATATTCCATACGGTGACAATGGCGGCACTCCTTGTCGCCGCGACATCCTGCGAGCACAAGGAGCTGTGCCTCGACCACGCGCACGCGGTGGAGGTGGAGGTGGTCTTCGACTGGCGTAACGCTCCCAACGCCGCCCCGGCTTCCATGTCGCTCTACCTGTTCCCGGGTGACGGCGAGGCGTTGCGTTATGATTTCACGGGTCGCGACGGCGGCACCATCCGCGTTCCTATCGGAAAGTACGAGGCGCTGTGCCTGAACTCCGACACCGAAAATATCGTTTACCGGAACACGGAACGCAAGGGTACTTTCGAGGTGACGACCCAGACGAGCCCGCTGCTGGGGGGCCTTTCCGCCCTGGGCGTGCGCTCCGAGGGTGCCCCGAGGGCTGACGGGGCTGAAGACGAGCGCGTCGCGCTGTCCCCGGATATGCTTTGGAGCGACCACGCGGAAAGCATCGAGCTGAAACATGTCCCGGTTCGGCAGAGGATCACGCTTTACCCGGAACAGTCGGTTTGCAGGTACACGGTCGAGATCCGCAACGTCGAGAACCTGAAATATGTCTTTGGTGTCAGCGGTTCGATCTCAGGCCTCGCGGGAGGCCTGTTGCCCGGCACGGACATGCCCAACGCGAACAAGGGCGCTTACCTTGCCGTGAAAGTGAACATCACGACCAAGGACGGGGCCCGTGTATATCCGGCAGAATCTGTCGGCGAGTATGATTGGGCCGCCGTGGCTGTCGGCACGAACTGGCAGGCCGGTAAGAAGTACATCTACACGCTTGACTTCTCGGAGGGTGCCGGTAAGGTCGATCCGGAGAAAGAACAACCTGAAGATCCTACCGTTGACCCGTTCGATCCGGGCGAGGATATCCTGGGCAGCCCCATCAAGTTCACCGTGGAGGTTAGCGAGTGGGAAGACGCCGGCGCGCAGGATATAACAACTATGTAACCAACCCTCCGGTCGCGCGACGGCCGGGCAAACGGGCCGGAAGGGGTTGAACCGGGTAAACGTGTCGTAGGTGAAGAGGCACACGCGCGACACGTTCCGGGGGGAGAGCCGCGAGAGGGCTTTCCCTGTCCCCTTCCGGTCACTAAAGGCAATTTTCGCCTGAACAAAAAAACAGGATATAAAAAACAGGGCCATGAACAAGCAGGAGCTGATAAAAGCGGTAGCCGCCGCGAGCGGGTTGTGCGTCGTGGATGCCTCGAAAGAAATGAGCGCTTTCGAGAATATTTTGGAGGACTGTATGGCGCGAGGGGAAATACTCTCGTGGTCTGGCGTGGGCGCCTTCTGCGTGCGGGAACACAAGGCTCGCCCGGGACGCAACCCGTTCACGGGGTTGGGGATGAGGATTCCGACCCGTAAGGTCGTGAAATTTTCCCCGGGAAAGTCCTTGCGCGAGGCTGTCATAAAGAAAGGAATCCACGGGAGGCGTGCTCGATGCACCGATAAGGAAACATGATATAAATGACTAAATGACATGAATATGGATCTAAAAAAGAATTTATGCCGGGGGCTCGGGAACCGGAGCCTGCCGGTATTGTTTTCGGTTCTCCTGTTCGCCTCGTGCCAGGACGACCTGCAAACGAGTGTACACACGGGGCCCGGCATCCGCTTCTCGGTTTCCGACGGGGCGGGATGGCGTGCCACGCGAGCCGAGGGTAGCCCCGCGGAAGAGACGACCCCGAGGGATTCCCTTCTGGGCGTGCTGCCCCTGCAGGCCGCGGACGGCGGCGAGGGGTTGTACCTGCACGCCATGATCTCCGACAATACCGGCAACGCCCTTGCGGATGACGAACGGATCGGCACCCGTTCCGCTCCCGTGAAGGACATGGAGACCTACGGGAATTTCGGGGTCTTGGCCTACCTCTACACGGGGGCGTGGGACGGCAGCGCCACGCCCGGTTTCATGTACAACACGGAGGTGCGCGGCGATGGCGGCGTGTGGTCGCCCGCGGCGGATCACAACTGGCCGGGCGAGGGGCAGAAACTCCGTTTCTTCGCTTATGCGCCCTACAACACTCCGGGGATCGAGCTACCCGCACAGCATGAGGCGGGATACCCCGGCTTAACCTATACTGTTCCCGAAAAGGTACAAGACCAGAAAGACCTGCTCGTGGCCGCTTCCGGGGAGATGGCGGGCGACCACAACGCCACGGCCCCGCTGACCTTCAGCCACGCCCTGACCGCCGTCCGGTTCGTTGTCGGTGACGACATGCAAAAAGGAAGTGTGACGAAAATAGCCCTCCGCGGCGTGTACGGCAAGGCCGTTTATGATATGGACGGAGACTCGTGGAGTGCTTTCGAGGAAACGAAAGATTTCTCGCAGACGCTTGATAAAAAAGTGGACGGCCAGCCCGGGAATGAGATCACCTCCGGGGAGGGCACTTTCATGATGATCCCGCAGCAGCTGCCCCAGGGCGCGGAGATCGAGGTGGTCTTTACCGATGACCTGACGGGAACCGAGCGGACGCTGAAAGCCGACATCGCCGGGGCGACATGGCCCCAGGGCAAGACCGTCACTTACCGGATTTCCACCTCGAGCATCCTCGTCGTGCCGACTTTCGAGGTGACTGCTCCCGAGGCTTTCACCTATCAAGGAGGTACCAGCGAGTACTCGGTGACCAGCTATCTCGCCGTCTCCCGTGAAGGCGATGCAACGCAGGGTGTGCCGCTGGCGTGGACGGCCGAGTTCGTCGAGGATGACGGTAGCGGGGGCTACAACGTGATCGACCGTCCTGAATGGCTCACTGCTTTCACCGCGAGCGGTAACGGTGGCACGTCTGCCACGATGCTATCTGCCACGATCGCGGCCCAGCAGGGCGTTACCTCCAACCCGCATAACGAGGTGTTGCGGGCGGCAGCTCCCGTGAGCGGTACCTACGACCTCTCGACCAAGGGCGGCACCGAACCTGTGAACACGGCAAACTGCTACGTTATCAACGCCCCCGGTACATACAGCTTGCCGCTGGTTTATGGCAACGCCGTCAAGAACGGGGCGGCCAACACCTCGGCCTATATCCCGTCGGTCATCGACATCCCGGATGAGGAAGAGCGTTACTTGACACACTTCGTAAACCATCTCGATTCGGTTATCACCGATCCGTATATCTACAACAACGCGAACTGCACGCCCGCCAATGCCACGTTGGTATGGCAGGACGAGCCGGAACTGGTGACGAACGTCCGCCTTTCGCCTGACAAGCGCGGCTTGCTTTTCGACGTGCCGCAGGAATCGATCAAGCAGGGAAACGCCATCGTCGCCGTGCGTGACGCCGCCAACACCATCATGTGGAGCTGGCATATATGGGTGACGGATTTCGTGCCGGGACTCCCCCCGACCGTGGAGGAGCGTTACGATCCCCGGAAGACCCAGCGCGACAAGGTCGTGACCAATTACCAAGGGGTGCAATATACCTTTATGGGAAACTGTATCGGCTATTGTTATGAAGGCATCACCACCTACGATGCCCGCAGCGTGAAGGTGCGCTTTACACAGGCGGAAACCGGTGCTATAAAGGTCATAACGCTCATACAAACGCCTGCAGTCGTAAATCCCGGCAATGCGCCCTATTATCAGTTCGGCCGCAAGGATCCGATGCTGCCCGGTATGCTCGACGCTTCTGGTTCCTCTGTCGATAAGAGTTGCTATTCCGACGGCTACGCGTTTAAACTCTCGAATGACCAAAGCTCCATCGGCGCTAGCATCCAGAACCCGCATATATTTTATGGCGTGAGAATATCCAGTTGGTTCTCCGGTGCTCTTCATTATTACAACCTTTGGAGTGCCGACAACATGGAGTATAATGTGCATAACGACAATGCGGTGGTCAAGACGATTTACGATCCCTCGCCCGTCGGCTACCATCTGCCTGCGTCGAACGCCTTCACGGGATTTACGTTTGATGGCACGCACAGAAGCGGCTACGACAAGATTAATACTCCCTATCGCGACGACACGGAGGCTACCTATAATTTTGGTATGGAGTTGTATTGTAACAAGATGATGGGCCAGGGAAGTTACGACACTGCGGGCGGTACAGTCTTCTTTTCGTTTGCGGGTCAACGCCCCTATCAGAGAGGCAAGCCTACCATGTGCGGTATAGATGGTACCTGCTGGAAGGCCGTATATGCTACTAACACTGTCATCCGCCGGCCTTATATAGTTGCCCCGGAAAACACCTACAGCAACGCCAGCGCCTACTTGGTGCAACCCGTTAGGGAATGAGCGTGCGGGAGATGCTTAAAATAGTGAGACTCCAGCGATGACAACCGTTCATGCAACGTGTCATTGCTGTTTCAATCCTAAGAAAATCTAAATCGCAGGCGGCGGATGGGATAACACCCGCCCGCCGCTTTGCTTTTAAATTATCAGTCAATTCATCTATAACGATTCAAAGCCATGGAAATGACAGGATTTACACAAAAACTCCAGAAAGAGATCGAGCGTAAGATCGTCCAGATAGAGACCTCCGATCACAGTATACTGAACAAGTCTATCGAGGCATCACGTGTTTTGGGTGACGCGTTCAAGCGTCTGAAAGAGTTCATCATCTCTTACGAGTTCGCCAGCGAGGAGGAAGAAATCTTGTTTTTCAAGGAGATAAAACCCCGCCTGTTTTCCCGGTTAATCTATTACCGGAAGATTTACAATATCGAGATGAACCGTCCGGTGGGGAGTATCGAATCGCAGAAGGAGTACCTCCTGACGGAGATGGATGATCTGGGTCGGTACACCCGCAAACGGCTTGACTTTATCCGTTATTACCGCAGCGGCGCCACACACCTGGACAGCCTCTATTTCCTGCGCGGGCAGACCGACACGGAGCAATACCTGGAAACCTTCTACTATGAACTCGACCCGCAGTTTTCGACAAACGCGGATTTCAAGGTGGCGAAAATCCTGGCCAACGACATGTTGTCGGTTTATCTTATGGGCGAATTGGAATCACTGGAGAGTACGAACCACCGGAACATGGTTCTCCCATTGCCTGACGTGCGTCCGACATGGCAGGACTCGAAGACGGATCTGACGGAACTTATTTACCTGCTCGACAGTAAAGGCTGCTTCGGCAATGTGCCACTCACGCAACTGGCCAGCTACATTTCCAACGCTTTCAACGTACACCTCGACATAAACCTTTCGAGGACATTCTGCGATATGAAAATCCGAAACAACCCGACACCGTGGCTTGACAAGGCGACAGAGGCCCTGCTTAAACGTATGCAGACGTGGAAGCGAAACAAGAAAAACGGCAATTCCGAGTAGAACATGAACCGGTAAGGCACTTTATCCCTTATAGAAGCACTGATAATCAGCGTTGTATATAACAAAAAAACCGAGGTCGGTTTTCCCTCGTAACTGTCTTTGGAACTTTTCTGAACACCCGTGTTTGCACCCGTATGTCTTCACCGCATGAACCGTTGAGAATCAGTTCACTGCAAATTATCAAAAAAAAGTCGTACCGACCTCGTTTTAAGCTGTCCATATAAGCCCGACCTTTGTAACAGACTAAAAAAAAAGAGTATGAAAATCATAGTGTTCGGTTCGCGAGCCTATAACGAGCTTGTCGGACGTATAGAGAAAATAGAGGGGCCGCAATCGCCTCTCCCCCTGGAAAGGAGCGTGTACGGAATAAGGAGTATATAAACGACGAATGGATGGACGGCGAGCAGGTCTGCCGTTACCTGGGCATCAGCGGGCGTACCCTTCAACGCCTCCGCTCGGATCACGTGATCACCTATTCGGCCATCAACCGGAAGCTGTATTATTCCCTCACGGAAATCCGCCGTGTGCTGAAGGAGCGTTCCGTGCGGCGCAAAAACCGACCAAAGGAATAGGCCATGTTTCTGGACAAGGAATATTTCGACGGATGGATGCAGCGGCTCTCGGAACGGCTGGAACGTATCGAGAAGCTGTGCGCGGGGGACGTGGAGCAACCGCTTTCCATCCTGCCTGACGGGGAGCGTCTTCTGGACAATTACGACCTGTGCCGTATGCTCAATATCAGCAAGCGCACACTCCAGCGTTACCGCACCTCGGGAGAGCTGCCTTACGAGATGATCTATCACAAGACCTTCTACCGGGAATCGGACGTCCTGCGGTTCATCGAGCGTAACTTCAGTAATTTCCGTAAGCTGAAAAAGGATCGTCCTGCCGGTTCCGGTTAGGCCCTGTCCCGAGAGTCCGGCGTCATGGAAAAACGCGGAGATACATGGAATAAGGCACGACAAGGCGGTACAACCGCTCGATATTTGCCGTAAAATCAGTATGTTTGCACTTGGAAGCCTATATAATAATGAAGCAATGAAAGAAACTGATAAAATATATCCTGCCGACAAAGGGGAGGAAGAGCTGCTGCATAACGTGCGCCATATCTTGCAGGAAGCGCGCGCGAAGGTGATACATCATGTCAATTCGACCCTCGTGAGGGCTTACTGGCAGGTAGGGAAATATATAGTGGAGTACGAGCAGCAGGGAACCGGCCGTGCCGGATATGGCAAGGCTGTCATCAACACCCTTTCCAGGCGGCTCGTGGCGGAGTTCGGAAACGGGTTCACGGCCACCAACCTGCGGTACATGAGGCAGTTTTACCAGTGCTACCCGAAATATCACACGCTGTGTGATAAATTGAGTTGGTCGCATTGCCGCACGCTTCTCAAGGTGTCGGGCGATGCCGCCCGTGATTTTTACCTGCACGAGTGCGTCAAGGAAAACTGGAGTGTCCGGCAGCTCGACCGCCAAATCAACACGCTTTTCTATGACCGCCTGCTGGCCAGCCGAGACAAGAAAGCCGTGAAAGAGGAGATTTCCCGTACCGAACCCGGACGTGTCGAACCCAAAGAGATCATCCGCGACCCGTATATCCTGGAGTTTCTCGGTATCCCGCAGGGAGAGCATTTTCTGGAAACCGATCTGGAGCAACTGCTCATCAGCCGCTTGCAGCGCTTGATGCTCGAACTCGGGAAAGGCTTCGCCTTCGTCGCGCGACAGAAGCGTATCTCCTTCGATGACAAGCATTTCTACATCGACCTGGTCTTTTACAATTACCTGGCCCGTTGTTTCGTTTTAATAGACCTTAAATCCGGGGAGCTGACCCATCAGGATTTGGGGCAGATGCAGATGTATGTCAATTACTACACCCGTGAGTTGATGAATCCCGGGGATAACCCTCCGGTGGGTATCGTCCTCTGCGCGGAGAAAAACGACGCGGTCGTCCGTTATACGCTGCCCGAAGATGAAAAGCAGGTCTTCGCCGCCCAGTACATGACCTATCTTCCCACGCAGGAGGAGCTGCAAACACTCTTGCAGGAAGTGTGACGACAACGCTCACGGACATATGAAAAAAGCCGATGGAAATCTGTACTTCCGTCGGCTTTTCGTTTACATCTTGATCCCTTTCTTCGCGGGGCCGTTCTCCGGCGGGCTGCCCACGCCCGCGATCACGATGCGCCCCCCGGAGGCGTCGGCAATCTGCCGCAGCCGGGAAGGAATACGGGCCGCCGTGTTGTCTTTCCCCGGGAGCTCTTCCGCCGTGTCATGCCGCTCCCGGCACACGTCGTTATCCTCCTCCGCCTCCTTTCCCTCGCTCTCCTCTATCGGTTTGAGGCTTTGCTGTATCCTGCGGTCTATTTCCGTCAGGTCAGCTTTCAGGGCCGTCAGTTCGGGTTCCTTGCGCCAGGAACTTTCCACCACTTCCCGCAGGACGGGAATATCTTTCTCCAGTTCCTCATTCTTTTTCCGGAATTTTTCCAGTGTCGGCTCGATGGTTGCGAGCGCGTGGATGAAGTTCATCGCCGCCAGTCGCGGGTCGGAGGCGATATTCCCGTAGTTGTACTGGTAGAGATAATCCCCTTCACCCCGGACATAAAAACGGTTCTGCACCAGGTCGAGCCCGTCTTTCCCGGTCGTTTCGCTCTGGACGAGCAGCTCGAACCCGTAGAGGCTCCCGATGGGTTCGAGCCTGTCGAGCGTGCGTGCCGTTTCGGCGATACGGTTGAGCTGTTTCCCGATGAGCTTGGGGTCGGAGGTTTCCAGCCCGTTCAGTTTCACGGGATTGCGGTACGAGCCGTCCTCATTGAACTCGACGCGGGCCTTGAAGTGTTCCAGATCCTTGCCGATACGCCGTATCAGGTCGTTGTTCTTCTCTATCTTCTCCGTGATCTGCTCCAGCTTGTAGCGGCTCGATGATTTGCCGCGCACGAATGCCTGGCGTTCGCTTTCGAGCGTGGCGATCTTCTTCTCCAGGCGGGCCTTGTCCAGCAGGTCTGTATTTCCCGAGAGGACGGCGACATACTCGGAAAAATTCATGCCGCTCTTCTCGTCGATGGCCCCCTCGTCGATGGTACGGCTTCCCATGTTGTTGGTCTTGAGCTGGCGGATGAACAGTTGCTTGTTGTGCAACAGCCCGAACTTGTAGGCGTCGAGCGACTTCTCGACGGCGTATAATATCACGTCCACCTTGTTGTCGGCATGGAGTTTGGCGATCTCGTTCCCGGTGCGTATTCCCCGCCCGTCGCGCTGCTCCAGGTCGCTGGGACGCCAGGGGCAGTCCAGGTGGTGTATCGCCACGCAGCGTTTCTGCGCGTTCACTCCCGTCCCGAGCATCTCGGTCGATCCGAAGAGTACGCGGATTTTTCCGGTGTTCATACCGGCGATCATCTCCTTGCGCGCTTTTTCCGAGGTCGCCTCCTGGATGAACCGCACCTCGCTTTGGGGTATGCCGTAATCCTCCGCGAGTTTACGCCGTATCTCGGAATAGACGTTCCACCCCGCTCCGGGTTTGTAGGTTCCCAGGTCGGAAAATACGAACTGCGTACCTTTGTACGCCTCGAAACGGCGGTAGTAACCGGCAATCATACGGGCGCAGTGGCTCGCCTTGTTGTCCACGTGGTCGCTGTATAGTTCGGGGTCTATCATACGCATATCGAGCGACATCTTGCGGGCGTAGTCTGTGGCAATGAGCATTTTCGCCTTTTCCTCCCGCTCCGAGAGCGGCAGGCGGCCCAGGAGCGTGGCATCGCCCGATTTGGCGAACTGCACCAGCCGTTCTATGAACTCCGTCTGCTGGGGTGTCGGCGGGATATTGTGCAATATCTCGTTCTTTTGCGGTCGGTCGATCCCTATATCCTCCGCCGATCGGTAATCTGTAATCTCGGAGTAGAACATGGCCAGTTCGGGAACCTTGATGAAATATCGGAACCGTTCTTTCTGCACGACCTCGTTGGTCACGGAAAACTCGTAGTCGATGGTTTTCTTGGCAAATATGGCCGCCCAGGCATCGAAGGTGCGGATATTCTGACGCTCCAGTTCCTTCGGGCGCAGGTACTTGAAAAGCAGGTACAGTTCCGTGAGCGAGTTGGAGATGGTCGTTCCCGAGAGGAACGTCGCCCCCAGGTCGCGGCCCGTGCGCTGCTGTATGGTACGCAGCGCGAAAAGCATGTTGAGCGCCCGCTGCGACCCCTCGGGATTTCCGAGGCCCGCCACCCGGTCATGCCGGGTCGTGAAAGTCAGGTTCTTGAATTTGTGACATTCGTCCACGTAGAGGTGGTCGATACCCATGAGGCGGAAGTCCACGGCGTCGTCCTTGCGTGTTTCCAGCGCGTGCGCCACCTTCTGCAACTTGGCTTCCAGGTTGGCCTTGCGTTTCTGACACCCTTTCATCATGGCGCGGGAAACGTCCCTGCCTTGTGCTTTGAGCACTTCGAGGTTCTCCTCCACACAGTCCAGCTCGGCCTGCAATATCTCCTGCTGTATCTCCGGGGACTGGGGTATCATGCCGAACTGTTCGTGCGAGAGGATCACGGCGTCCCAGTCGTTGTTGCGTATCTCCCGGAAGATGCGCTCACGCTTCCGAGGCGTGAAATCCTCCTTGCCCGGGTAGAGGACTTTGGCCATCGGGTAAGCGGTGCAGAACGTCCGGGCTATTTCATGGATGTTGGCTTTCAGCCCGATAATCATGGGTTTGTTGGCCAGTCCGAGGCGTTTCTTCTCGTAGGCCCCGCAGCACATGATGAGGGTCTTTCCGCCGCCCACCTCGTGGTCGATTATCCCGCCGCCGAGCAGTTTGTCCATCCATATCGCGTCCTTCTGGCTGTCATACAGATTGTCTATCCCCAGCCCCTTGAGGTCGAGGTCGGGGAATTCCTGGTGCGTCCCGTCGTACTTCGGGCGTACGTAACAGTTGAAAGTACGGTTATAGAGGTCTGTCAGGCGGTCTTTGAAGTCGGACGACTGCTCGCGCAGCCATTCGGGGAAAGCACCCCGGATCTCGTCTATCTTGCTGTTGGCGAGCTGTATGGCCTCCCCGTCACGCACTTTGACCTCCCGCCGTTCGCCGTCCACCCATTTGAGGACGGTCTTGGTGATGTCGGGCGAAGTGTTTTGCAGGGCGTGTTTCAAAAGGTGCAGGCCGTTGTACTTACGGGTCTGCGCGCTGACGGCATACTGCTCCGTGATCTTCACGTTCGTCGCTTCCGCCTTCACGCCGTACTCGTCCAGGTTGGAGGCGAAGGTGATCTTCACCTCCGTATCGAAGAGCGAAGAGGCGAAACGCTCGTAAACACCTTTTGGAATCCACCGTTCGCCCAGGTTGAAGTCCAGGTCGTCGAAAGCGATGGGTTTGGGCGTCGCCTCGCGCAGAGCCTCCAGCGATTCCCGGGCCGGGGCGTGGTCGGGATTCTCCCGCAGGAACGCCTCGATCCGTTCGGCTTTCCCGATGACATTGCCGGCGATGAACTTGTCGGCAACCTCGTAGCCGTCCGTTTCCGGGTTGTAATAGATACGTCCTTTCAGTTCCCCGAGTATTCCCTCCACGGTAGTTCCCGTGAGCGATGCCATGTAGCGAGGTTCCACCCGGCCGTACTTGTTCAGGCTGGCCACAAGGGCCTCCGAAGCGTCGTCGGCGTGCGTGATCTCATCGGGATTGAAGGCCACGGGACGCTCGAAGATGTCGGCTTTGCGTGCCTTGCCGTCGATGTAACGCTCCAGCGATAGAATCTCCGTTCCCCGCGCGTCCATCTTGATCAGGTCGAGGTTGCGTTTGTCATTGAGCCGTCCGAAGCGTTCGGTGAAATTGTCGTAAAGCCGGTTGAGCATCTCCCGCAGGGCGGGGTTCGCCGTCAGTGTTTCCGCCTCGTTGTTATAAAGGTGGTAATAGGCATCGCGTATCTCGATATACATGGAGGCTTTCGTCCGTTGTGCAGGCGTGAGTTCCAGCGGGTGGAACATGGGTTGCAGGGATTCAATCCCCCGCAGGTAGCCGACCCGGTTTTGTCCGTCCGTGACGAGTGTCCCCTCGCGGAAATAGGGGGCGACCTCCCCCTCGAACGGGCGGGGTTTCATATCCGCCTCCCGTATCTGCGGCATTTCTTTACCGGGTTCTTCCTCCTCCGGATTGTCCGGCGTGTCGAACAAGCTGCCCGTTCTCGGCGTACCGGCGACTTGTTTCCGTCTGTCTTTCGGGGCTTCCGTCGGGGGGCGTACCGCCTGCCGTTCCCGCTGTTCCGGGGTTTCCTGCTGCCGGGCGCTTTGTCGGCGTAGTTCCGCCCTCCGTTCCGGGGTAAGCGACATCATCATCTCGTAAAAGCCGTTGATCGGCGGGTTGTCCTCCCAGTTCAGGGAGGCATACAAGTCTTCGGGATCACGCTCCGGTGGCGTCGTTTTCGGCATTTCGCTCTTCTGTTCCTCCGGAGAGGAGGCCGGGGCGAATAATGAGGGTTGTCGGGGCGTCTTCCGCTTTGCTCCCCGGCGGCTGTTCCTTTTCTTGGATATACCGAGTTCTGCCTGCCGCCGCTCCTCGGCGCTGAAGCCGAACAGATCGTAGAGCGTCAGCAACGGTTCCTGCTGCACGTTTACCGGTTCGGCAGCTTGGGTGGCAGGTGCGGGAGCCGCCGTTTCCACCGTGTCGAAAAGCGACCCGGCGAAGCCCTCCCGCGGTTTCGGTTCCGTTGTTCCGCCCACGTGCTGCACGGGTGTATCCGTCATGCCGAAATCTTCGGGTTTCGGCGGGTGCTGCTCCCACAAGCGATTCTCCCGCTCTTTCGACCAGGCCCCGAAGTCGGCCAGATCCTCCCCGGTCGGTTCTCCGGCGGGAGTGGCGGCAGAATCCGGTAACGCTTGTCCGGGTTTGTTTTCGATTCGGGTAATCTCCCCGGTTTCGGTATCGACATGGTAGCCCTGCGCCGCCATTTCGGCGACGACGCGGCGTTTTTCCTCCTCTTCCCGCTGCTGCTGAAGGTTACGGGCATCGGCGATAATCTCCTTGACGATTTCTCCGGCAAGGCGGGGCTCGTGTCTTTCGGCACGCTGGCGTTCCGCCTGACGGGGACGGGACAATTCCCGCTCCGGTGTACCGGGTGTCTGTTCCGGAGCATGTTCCAGGCAATAACTCTCGTTGAAATGCCGGTTGAAATCCTCCGAGAGCATACGCCGCATCTCCCGGTCGATGCCGTCCACGCCCTCCGCGTGGGTGAACTCCATCGCCGGTTTGCCGTAGGGGTCTTTGCCTACTTTGGCCTCGGTATGGATCACCCTGTCGAACGACTGGAAAAGGTTGTTTATCCGGATGCCGTTCGACAGCTTGCGGGATTCGATGAAATCCCGCTGCCGTTCGGACAGTTCCCCCGTGGCGGCTTTCTTTTGCAGGATAACCAGGTCGCTGCCGACCTCCGTCCCCGCGTGTTCTGTAAAGAGGTTGTTCGGCAGCCGGATGGCCGATACGGGCTCGCAGCGGTTCATCAGCCACTCGCGCACGGGGCGTCCCTGCTCGGCGTTCAATACTCCCTGCGAGGTGATGAATGCCACCAGGCCGCCCTCGCGTACCATATCGACGGACTTCATGAAAAAATAGTTGTGCAGCGCCCGTGTGCCTTGCCGCCGCACGGGGTCGGTATGGGTGGAGAAGAACGGGTCGAAGAGCGCCACGTCCCCGAAAGGGATGTTGCTCACGGCCACGTCGTAGTAACCGGCGTATTTGGGTTCGATGCGCTCGAATCCCTGTACCCGCACCCGTTTTTCGGGGTGCAGGTGCTTCAGGATCAACCCCGTGGCGGGGTCTTTCTCGAAGCAGGTGATCTCCGCATAGGGGGCGTGGAAATCCACGGCACTGACGAAAACCCCCGTTCCCGCACTGGGGTCAAGAATACGTTTGGGGACGATCCGCGTGTCCCATATCGCCTCCACGATGGCGTCTGCCACTTTCGGGGGCGTGTAAAAAGCCGTCAGGACGGAGTTCTTGATCCCGTCCATGTAGCGCTTGTATTCCCGTTCGTCGGGGGTGTTCGCCCTGATGACCTCGTGCAACTCGGCCACGAGCGTTGCCATGCCGTCCTTGTCCGGTTTCCCGGTGGGGTTTTCCAGCACTTCCTTGATGGCGCCGAAGCCGCTGTATGCGCCGAGTGTCCTTTCTTCTTCGGGAGTCGGCGCCCGCCGTTCCCTGTCGAGCGTGAAGGCCGTCTTCAGCGCGTCGATATTCTGGCGGAGGTGGGTTTTCTTATTGAATGCCATCTTCGAGAAGTATTTGGACGGTTCCCGTCAGTTCGGTATAGAACAGTTCGTAGTCGGGCGTGTCGGCGAAGTCGTCCGTGAGGTCGTACTTCTCCAGCACCCCGCGGCAGAGGGGCAGCAGGCGTAGAGCCGCCTGCCGGGCGGTATCCTCGGGAATCTCCGCCTCGAATTCCCTCCAGAGGATGTTTACCAGCGTGTTGTAGGGTGAAAAGTGCAGTCCGCGGCAGAGTTCCTCGCGGGCAATTTCTTCGGCCTCGATGTGGTTGCAGCCCGAACGGATCGCCTCGCTGTACGCTTGGGCGGCGCTGTCGGCCCGCTCGGCGATGAACTCACTTTCGGCGATGAGTTCCGGGTGGCTGTCCTTGAGGTAGGATAGTAACGAAAGTCCGTAATAGGACAATTCCCCCGTGGGGGTATGGTGTTGCTTGTCTGGCATGATAAGAATTTTTAGTGGTCGTTGATAATCGGGGAAGAGAAAGGCGCCCCGGGTTCCCACCCGAAGCGCCGACCACTGAAAAAATCCTTATCAAACAAGCGTATCTCGTTATGACAGGTCTTTTCCAGTGGCAAAGGTAACGATTATTTCCGTTTGTTCCTCTTTCCCTGCCTGGGAGTATCGCGCGGTTCGAAAACGAACGAGGTCTTGAACTGGTCATCGAGCGTGAGGGCCGCGTCGAACGTCCCGCCGCCGTTTTTGACGAATCCCCGGATCGTGCCGGTTTTGCCTTTGGTCAGCAGTTCCGCGAGCTGCTTGTCGGTCAGCTCCTTGCGGGCCACGGTTCTCCATACGGTCAGGCCGCAATCGGGATTCTGGCACTTGGCGAGTTTGGGATAGAACACCACGGGCCTGCCGCAACGCGGGCAGGCTGTGTCACTCTCCGCGCCGTCGATTCTTGCTTCCAGCAGTTCTTTGGCGATTTGCGAGGCGAAGACCTCGATACCGCGATGGAACGTCGGGGCGTCCATCTCCCCGGTGGCGATCTTCGAGAGGGCCAGTTCCCAGCCGCCCGTCATGGCGACATCGGCGATCTTCTTGTCCCTGACCACGGCATACACGGCCAGTCCCTTGTCCGTGGGTACAAGCGACTTTTTCTCTCGCCTGACATACTCGCGGGCAAAGAGCGTTTCGATGATGGCGGCACGGGTGGCGGGCGTGCCGATGCCGGCATCCTTCATCGCCTCGCGTTCGGCCTCGTCGGACAGTTCGCGTCCGGCGGTTTCCATCGCCGCCAGCAGGCTCGATTCCGTGTGAAGGGGGCGCGGCCGGGTCTGTTTCTGTTCCGTGCCGCATCCTTTGACGGGCAGCTCGTCGCCTTGCACGATGTCGGGAAGGAGGGTCATGTCCTCCTCTTTCTCCTCGACAGGTTCATTCAGGACGGCCCGCCAGCCCGTCTCGACCATGATACTGCCGCGGGCCGTGAAATCATGCCCCGCGCTTTGCAGGGTAAGGGAAGTGTTTTCTTTCACGCAGGCCCCGGAAAAGGTTTCGAGCATCCGCCCCGCGACCATCTCATAGACGATGCGGTGGTCGGCATCCAGTTCGGAGGGGAGGTTCTCGGTGGGAAGCAGCGCGTGGTGGTCGGCGATCTTTTCGTTGTCCACGCTTCGGCGGGAGAGAGATGCGGTATCCATCAGGCCCGCGTATTCCGCGAAACGGGGATAGCGTGTCATGTTCCCGATGAGTGCCGGAATCTCCTCGGCCACATCTTCCGATATATAGCGTGAGCCGGTACGGGGATAAGTGATGAACTTCTTCTCGTAAAGCGACTGGGCGATGTCGAGCGTTTTTTCTGCCGAAAAACCATACCGGCTGTTGGCCTCTTTCTGGAGTGTCGTCAGGTCGTACAAGAGAGGCGGCTGTTCCCTGGTCTCCTTGCGCTCCACGTTCACGACGCGTACCGTTCGGGCGCCGATAACCTCGGCGCGGGCTGCTTCCGCCTTCTCCCTGCCGTCGAATTTCTCCGTGGAGAGGACGGTGAACTCCGTGCCCTCCTTTGCCGTGGAGAGCTTCAGCCGGAAATAGGTGGCGGGCTTGAACGCCTTGTTCTCCAGGTAACGGGAGCAGATGATCGCCAGCGTGGGGGTCTGCACCCGTCCGAGCGACCAGACGCCCCGCCCGGCAGCCACGGCAAGCGCTTGCGAGGCGTTGATACCGACGATCCAGTCGGCTTCGCTGCGGGCTTTGGCCGAGAGGTAAAGGTTGTCGTATTCGTTGCCGGGGCGGAGGTGTTGTAACCCCTCGCGGATGGCCCGGTCGGTCAGGCTGCTGATCCATAACCGCACGAAAGGGGTGCGGCATTCCAGGTAAGAGTAGATGTAGCGGAAGATCAGCTCCCCTTCACGCCCCGCGTCGGTCGCGACGATGATGCGCTCGGCCATGCCGAACAATTCCCGGAGAATACCGAGCTGCTTCACGACACCCGGGTCGGCCTTATACTCTTTACCCTCCCGAACCTGCCGGGGCAGGAGGATGAACGATGATGGCAGGATAGGCAGGTTTTCCCGGCGGAAACCCGCGATGCCGTACTGTTGGGGCATTGCCAGCCCGACCAGGTGGCCGAAGGCCCAGGTTACGGCGTAGCCGTTTCCCTCGATAAAACCGTCTTTACGGTTCGTGGCTCCCACGATGGCGGCGATCTCACGCGCCACCGAGGGCTTTTCTGCGATAATTACTTGCATGATGATTCGGATTTTTCAGTGGTTGTTTTCTTGTAGTTCTTCTTCTTTCTCTTTTTCCGGACGGGCGATCAGCCGGCGGTCGTAATAGACATGGTTGCCGTTCCCGTCGTAATACTGCCGTCCGTCGTCCGCCTCCTCCGGGGGGCTGCGTTTACCCGGCCGGAGGTACAAGGCGGCCAGCGCCGCGATCAGGAGCGGCATGGCTCCGGCCTGCATGTAGAACCATTTCATACGTTATACCTTGACACCTTTGGAGTTGCTCTTTTTGCTGCTGCGGTAATTTTTCTTCTGCGTCGGGGTGGCTTCCTGCTGTCCCTGCTTGAGCGGCTCTTTCACACCTTTGACCGCTTCGACGGTCTTGCCCTCGGAATTGACGGCGACCTGGGTACGGCTTTCAACGGCGGGTTTGACCTCCGCTCCCTGCCGTTTCGCACGGTCGGGATTCCAGCGGAAGAAGTCCATCTTGTTACGCTCGAAGTTGGGCTTGACCCAGGCGTTGAACGGCTCACCCTGCCCGTCCTTGACCATGCCCTTGATGTAGAAAGCCTTGACATCCGCCCGCTTGGAGGGATCATTCACCGCTTCCGTCCACTGGTCATAAGCCTCTTTGGGCACGGAGGCTTTGAGGATTGTCCGGTGAATCGTGAGCGTGGGCTGTCGTTCGGAGGCCGTAGTTTCCTGCCGTCCGTTTTTCTCGGCGGCCTTCTGGCGGTAAATCTCCTTGTTCTCCTGGGCGTAGCGGTTGCGATCCAAACCGTCGTAGGTAAAGGAATAGTTACGTTCGGCCGCGTCGATTTGGATATAGGCATCCCGCTTATAACCCGCGCGGGTGGTATATCCTTCGAGCAACACCTTGCCGCCGCCGTAGAAATCCATCTGCTTGCCTTCCGAGAGGTCGGCCTCCTTGATGCGGGCACGTTTTTCGAGTAACGAAACGGGCATGGGTTCCAGCGTGTTCGTCCATTTGTCTATCGACACGTAGCAGGGCGTGAGCTTGCCCGGCTCCAGCTCCAGGTCGATCACTTTCCCGGCGTGGCGGGTGTTCATCAGGTTCGTTTTCGCCTCCTCGTCGAGCAGCACCCCGTGGAAGGGGGCGTCGAGGTCGGGCCGTTCCTGCCAGTAATGCGGCACGACGCGCAGCGAGCCGTCCGCCTGCTCTTCGAGCGACACGCGCCCTTTGGTGGAAACACGCATCCCGTTCTCCAGTTCGGGGTTCATCTCCACCAGCCCGTTGGATTTATGTCCGTAAGACATGGCTTTCAGGTGCGGCTCGATGTCCTCCATGCGGATACCTTTCTTCTCCATATCCGCCAGGTCTATCTTCGTGACGTCCAGCGGCTCGAACTGCCGCTGCTCCTGCGTCTGAAGCCGTTCGGAGGGGTCGATACGGTAATTTTCCAGAATCTCCGGGTCGAAGTCGATGCGGATAAGTTTGTTCAGGGCATTCTCCGTCATGACGAAGATACCCGTGTGGACGGGGTTCTGGGCCTGTTCCATGAACTTTTTGAAGAAGGCTTCGAGGGCTGAATCCTGCGTGTTCACGTTCAGCAGGCTCGCCACATTCTGATCCGTGGGGTCGGCGGTCTGGATATTGCCGTCCCGATCCACGCCGGTAACGGCTTGCAGTCGTCCGTCGTCGGCATTCTGAACGAGCATGACTTGTTTAGCGTCGTTCTTTACGTTTTCGTCCATAATTACGAGTGTTTTTAGTTAGCACCAATAGCGATGCGGGAACGAAAGTAAGGGGAACCGGCTGAACGTAAAAGAGTTGGAAAGGCTATGGAAGCATCGGGCACAGAAGTGGCCGCTTGTGGCGCAGGGCAGAGGAAATCGGAGAAACGGAGTGCCGGGAAGGACGGATTTGGCAGAGGGTATTTTCGTGGCTCCTCACCTTATTGTCAGGTAGTCGGGATCTATTGTTAAATGTCAATAAAGCGCATGGATAACCCGTGTTTTTTTATAAATTTGCGAAAACGGGTTTCAATATCCGACAAAACGTGAGGCATGGAAATATATACCCCAAAAACCAAGATCAAACTTTCTCCGGTGATAAGAAACGGGAGAGAATTTGTCGAAGTGACTTTCGGTAATGACAATGACATCCGCTTGTCGCTGTCGAAGGAAGAAAACGTACTGCTTGTCGGCGGCAGGGCTTATCTGCCGGCAGAAGATTTCGTGCTTGCCGAGTTCTTCGACCGCTATGTGAAAATGGCGTTTATAGACTATTCTGCCATCAAGGAAACCGCCCCCCGTAAAGAGGAAGACAAACGGCCGCCACTGCCGGAAGGCTATCTGGAAAAACTTCAGCAAGTGCGTTACAGTGACCATACCGTAAGGGTATATACCTCCTATTTCCGCGATTTCCAACAGCATTTCGAGGGGCGTAAGATTGAAACGGTTACCCCCGGCGAGATAAACGACTACCTGCTGTATCTCATCCACGAGAAAAACATATCCTCCTGCCAGCAAAACCAGCGTATCAACGCCATCAAGTTCTATTACGAGAAAGTTCTCGGTCAGGAACGGCGGTGTTACAAGGTGAACCGTGCCAAACGGGAGAAGACGCTGCCCGACGTGTTGAGCAAGGAGGAAATAAAGAAGATACTCGACGCGACGGTGACAGACCTGCGCTTCTTCTGCATGTTCTCCATACTCTATTCCGCAGGATTGCGCATCAGCGAACTGCTGGAACTGAAACCCGGCGACATCAACGAATCCCGCTCCCTGATACGGGTGCGGCAGGGTAAAGGGAAAAAAGACCGCTACACCCTGCTGTCAAGACCGTTGATGAAAAAGCTGACGGAATATAACAGACTATACAAACCGAAAGTGTGGCTTTTTGAACACAGACCGGGCGAACCTTTCACCGAGAGTATCGTGTCGAAACGGCTGAAGGCAGCGGCCCGGGAAGCGGGAATCACGAAACGGATTTATCCGCACCTGCTGCGCCATTCGTTCGCCACCCACTTGCTGGAGCAAGGAACCGACATCAAGATTGTGAAAGAGCTTATGGGACATAACAACATCAAGACAACGGAAAGGTATGTCCACATAGCCGACACTTTCAAAAGCAATATCAAAAGCCCGTTGGACGATCTGTTGATGGAGGAAGACGAGGTCTGATACTTAAAGAAAATAACAGCCAAATCGGCTGATAGTATAACGTTCAAGACAATAAACAACTAATAATCAAATGATTAGATATTAAAATGGAGTAAAAAAGGATTTGTGTGCGAGCTATGAAAGAAGTGCTAAACGACATATATACAGACGGTTGCAAAGAAAAGAAGTACCGCTTGTCCGATTTCTTCAATCGGTGGTGGGACGAATACGCACAGCACCCGGCGGAGTACATCACCCCCGAACAGTACAAGGCGGTGAACGCTATCCGTGTATGTCGCACAACCACTTTGGGGATAGATACATACGTTTGTCCCGATTGTGGGGAAGTACGGGAAATCAGCCATAGTTGCAAACACCGTTTTTGCCCGTCATGCGGCTGGCGTGACACGCTGAAATGGGCGGCACGCATGAAAGAAAAGATGCTGCGGGTGCCACACCGCCATGTGGTGATGACCTTGCCGCATATCCTGCTGGACTTGGTGAAGCGCAACAGGAAAGAAATGCTGAATATACTGATGCGTACTTCGGCTGAAACGCTGAAAGACTGGATGATGCACAAGTTCGGCTTGAAAACCGGGGTAATTGCCGTACTACATACCTACGGGGAAACGAAACAGCTCCATGTACATACGCACATGATTATGTCATGGGGCGGCATAGATAACGACGGTAAGATAGTCATCCCCGAACATGACTACGTGCATATCCCCTCTATCTGTAAGGTATTCCGCTACAAGTTTGAACACGCCCTGATAGAGTTGTTCGATGCGGGCAGGCTGGAGCATGACTTCCGTGACCGCATGGAGTTTATGGGCTTCATCAAAAAAGTGGCAAACAAAAAGGACTGGATAGTGCATTTGGAACCACCCATACAGATGCCGGAACAGGTGATACAATATGTGGGCAGATATTCCAAACGGGCGTGCCTGAGTGAATACAAGATTACGGCAATGGACGGCGAAAACATTTCATTCCGTTACCGTGATTACAAAAACTCACCCGACAGGAGGAACCCGGTTGAAAAGGAACTGACGCTGCATTACCGGGAGTTCTTCCCCCGGCTGCTGCAACACGTTCCACTGCGCTATTTCCGCATCGTGAGGTACTACGGCTTCTATTCCAATAAAGGCAGCCTGCCGGAAGAATACTTCGGGCAGGATGAAAGCGAGATAGAGGAAGCCGAGTTGCAACAGGCAGAAAGCGGATATGAAAACCCGTATTTCTGCGAGCGTTGCGGACGGACGAGAGTTTACAGCCACACTACGGTAACGGGTGGCGGCATGACATACACGGTAATACTGGAGCATTGCGACATACACCGGAAAAAAGCGGCATGACAGCAACATGGGATAGCTATGTCCTGCCGTGAACAAGAACAGTGAAATCCCATGAAAAGAAAGAAAGGAGAACTGAAAAATGAATGAAATACGGATAAGAGCAGTAATGAAACGAACGGGGTGCGGGCATGAACTTCACACCTCTTTCTGCCGGAAACAGCAGTCAAAAATTGAAGTTCTATATAGTATGTAATAAAGGAAATAAAAATTGTCTCGAACATGAGGATGAACCGCCCTAAACGGTCGGCTATCCTCTAAACATTATATGCCATGTATGAAAAGGATAAAATATTAAATTCATTTCCTCCGGATCTCGCAAAAGATGTACGGAGAGTATTGGATATGCTTGTGATGAAAAATGATGATATAAGCAGCCGATACTATATCGTCAATCTTGGAGGTTTGAATATAGCAATTCCAGAACGGGTATATATGAGAGAACAGACACCGTCCAATATGACAGCAGTACAAAGAAATATTCTTGACTGTATTTTCACAAGACATAATAATGGTTTTGTAAGGCAACGCCATCTACAAAACCTAATCTCCTGCACAGAATATTGGACTATACCATTTTGCTTTAAGCTATTAGGAGAATATGTAGATAATATTTTATACGATGTGAAGAAGCATTTGGAGTGTAATATGGATAGCTACCTTCGTTTTATCGGAGAAAATGAAAAATTCTTTGATCGAACTAAAAATCAAATGATTAGTTATTGGAATTGCTATTATAGGTTGAGATACCCCAACAAAGAATCATATATAGGTTTTAATATCTTTAATAATTTGGAAATGGCATATAACAAGCGGCTTAGCCTCCCCTAAAAAGGTCGGTTATCCACCAAACATTATGGTAGAAATAAAAAATGAACAATAGCAGGATTAAAAATATAAGCAATCTTTCAGCAGCAGAAAGATATGGATACTTTATTCGTAAAGTTTCAGACTTTGAAGAAGTTTGGGGGTTAAAGGATAAAGAAGGTTGGGCTTTAATGGGAAATAATGAGCAAGTTTTATTTCCTGTATGGAGCGAAAAGGAATTTGCAGAATTGTGTAAATGGGATAACTATCAACCCAATTCTATTCCTCTTGATGACTTCATTGAGAAGTTATTACCTAAGTTAGAAAAAGACAATGTGATGTTGGCTGTATTTCCATTGTCAAAGGGAAAAGGTATAATTCGTACTGTTCAAGAAATAATTGCTGACATAGAGCGAGAGTGTGAACAATATGAATAAACTACCATAACAAGCGGATAAATCTCCCCTAATGGTCGATTATCCGCCAGACATTAATCGCTGAGAAAAATATGAATAATTGGATTGAAACATCAGGAAGCCCATTTGTCATTGTTGAGCAACAATATGCCCATCAATGGAAGGGTCAAGAAAACTACAATGCTATATGTAGCGTAACAGATTACTTGGGGAAAATCTATATAGACAATCATGTCTTATTGGTAATGGGAGATGAACCGATGGCTACACGCATAGTAAATAAAGATGGAGCAATTTTAATAATTCGTTGGAAGTATGCTCCCGATTATTTAACGGTGGAAAAACTTCTGGAGAATGATATAGTAACTGGGGCAGAACCGATAGAAGAAGTTGAAGTAAAATGGGATTCTACTGAATTAGTCCTATTTGATTCTTTGTCTCCCTATTGTGAAGCGTCGGTTAAAGTTTTTTTATCATTACAAAAAACATCTTGTATAATAAAAACTTATCTTTATCAAAAAGACGAAGTATCTTTAATAATACATTCAATCCAATAAAGACGATTAACAAGCGGCTCAACCTCCCCTTAAAGGTCGGTTAGCCACCAAACATTACTAACGATAACAAATTTGTATGAAAGTTTTTATTGGAGGTGAAT